>Ga0207908_1000079_pt1 | contig 44396 bp, 39 predicted proteins | sample MalvirmetagMSP81_FD_184224 | JGI IMG/M metagenome (GOLD analysis project Ga0207908, IMG submission 184224) | Marine viral communities from the Deep Pacific Ocean - MSP-81 (SPAdes) | ecosystem: Environmental > Aquatic > Marine > Oceanic | place: Pacific Ocean | collected 2011-04-18
GGGTATGACGGTCAAACAGTTCGACCACCTCCGCTTCGGTGTAGCCGTCGGCTTCCATGGCGCCGATCAGATCAGCCCGGGTCCTAATCAGGTTGGCTTGAGGACTGGCCGGACCCATCAGTTCGCACATCCGAGCCACCGCCGGGGTGTTAACAGTGTTCCCGGTTTCGGCCAGCAAACAGAGCAGGCCAGTGAACGAACGTTTAACGGCATCACCCGGTAGCAAACTGTACATCAGGCTATGCCAGGTGCCGTTCGGTACGATGGTGTCGATCCGGTCATCGAGCTGCGACAAGCCAAACTGGTAACCGCCGCCGTAACTGTAGCCGATCAGCCCCGCGTTGATATCCCGTGCTACACCGCTATCCTCTTGCCGCTCGATATGCAGACTCGGAGCCTGCTCGTAGAGCCAGTCAAGCAAATAACGGGCATCCTGGGTTTCGGCCCGGGGAGCGATGATGCGGGCATAGCCGCCCCCGTTTTCAGGAATCGAATTACCGTGACCCCGCTCATCGAACGAGACCCCGACATAGCCGTGGCGTGGCAGCGTGGCGAAGAGTTCATCAATGGCCGGGAAATGGGGCGTGTCAGAAGCCACTGAGCCATCTTCGTCAATCTCGGAATCCAGATTGCCACTGTAACCGTGACTCTCGATAACAACCGGGAAGCGATCTTCGGCACACCGCTCAGGCAGCAATACCGCCACGTGGAACCGGGTAACATCGGCCTCGGTGGTATCGTCTGTGCGATCCCGATCGAAACTGTTGGGCAACGGGCTATCCAACGTGTACTGACGCACCTCCGGCGGCAACGGGATCTCACAATCCCCCAGGATGCGATCGGAATCGTCGTTCTGATCATCCTGCTCAGCCGCGGCGTCATCGTCCGAGCCGCCGGAACCACCACCTATGCAGCCGCTCAATGTAAACAGCAACAGCAATGACAACAGAAAGGGGTAACCACGCATTATTATTCTCCTGGGCGCCGTTATGAACGAGATTTCTCCGGGTAACGACGGTTGTTGTTGTTATCGTTCCACGGGAAACCCACGGCGTCAGTTCCCTGAGGCAGCCAGCGTGGCCCGAAAAGCCAAGCTGATGTTTGGTGAAAACCAGCACTTAATTCATCCTGAAAAGCAGCCGGAGGGCGTAGTTGCAGGGAGGAGCCGCCCTGGCATCGGGAACGTTAGACTTTGTGAATCGCCCCGGTCAGGAGAACCGACATGTCCAAACCCATTATTGTCATCGGCGGCGCGTCGTGGGACACCATCATCCACTTGCCGACGCTGCCCGCCCCGGAACCTCAAACCATCTGGCCAGACGCCAGCTACCGAACCCTGGGTAGCACCGGGGCCGGCAAGAGTCTGAACCTGGCGGCACTGGGCCATCAGGTCATTTTCCACACCTTGCTCGGCCAGGATGCCGAAGGCCGGCAGGTGCGGGACGCCCTGGCCCATCCCGAACTGCAACTGCTGGTCACCGAGACCACTACGCCGACCGAGCAGCACGTTAACCTGATGTCAGCCGATGGCAAGCGCATCTCCCTGTTCGTGCAGCCCCCGGCTGAGCCCAGCGGCCTCGACTGGGCGCCGTTGCAACAACTCGCGGAAGGCTGTCAGTTGGCCGTGGTGAACATCCTCAGTTACACCCGCTCGGCCCTTCCCTGGCTGCAGACAATCAACCTGCCCATCTGGACCGATCTACACGATTACGACGGCACCAACCCCTATCACCAACCATTCATAGATGCCGCCAGTATTATTTTCCTGTCCAGCGACAACCTGCCGGACTACCGCCAGACCATGGCGCAGCTGGTTAACCAGGGCAAAGAGTTAGTGGTCTGTACCCACGGTGCCGAAGGCGCCACCCTGCTAACAGCGGCCGGTGAGTGGCTGGAGCAAGTGGCGGTTCCCGCCAGCCAGGTGCTCGACACCAACGGCGCCGGCGATGCCTTCTTCAGTGGTTTCCTATACCGCTATATAGAGGGCGCAGCGCTGCAGGACTGCCTACAGGCGGCTGCCGTCTGTGGTGCCCTGTGCGTTGCCAGCCAGTCCCTGGTCAGCAGTGACCTGCAGCCGGAGCAGCTGGTCTAGCGGCGCCGGATTTGAGCGTGATCCGACCCTGTGCCAAAGTCTCGGGGGTCATTCACCGTGGAATCCGAGGCCCATGAAAACCGTTTTCTCCCCTCTCCATAGCCGCCGCTCGGTCAAAACCGAGCTGGACGGTGGCCTGCTCATCGAGCCCCATGAAAAGCCATCCCGCGCCAACACCATCCTGGCAAGGGTAAAGGCCCAGGGGCTCGGCGACGTTCTGGAACCGGACGAGTTTGGCCTCGAGCCCGTGAAACGGGTGCACAGCGCCGATTACGTCGAGTTCCTGGCACACTGCTGGCAAGACTGGCTGGCCGCCGGCAAGCCAGGCGAGGCTATCCCGGCGGTCTGGTGCGGACGCGGAATGCGGGCCCGAGTACCAAAAGACATCGACGGTCGACTCGGGTACTACAGTTTTGCTGCCGAAACCTCGATCTCCGATGGCACCTGGGAGGCCGCCTGCACCTCGGCCAACGTCGCGCTGACCGCACAGAAGCTGGTCGCCGGTGGCGAGCGGGCCGCATTTGCCCTGTGCCGGCCACCCGGACATCATGCCCACGCCGATCTGTTTGGCGGTTACTGCTTCTTCAACAACGCCGCTATCGTGGCGCAGGCATTCCGGGATCAGGGCGCCGAGCGAGTGGCCATTCTCGATGTCGATTTTCATCACGGCAATGGCACCCAGGCCATCTTCTACCAACGCCGGGACGTGCTGACCCTGAGCCTGCATGGCGATCCGGATTTGGTCTTCCCGCACTTTCTCGGCTTTGAGGATGAAACCGGGGAAGGTGAAGGTGAGGATCACAACCTCAATATCGTCTACCCACCGGGCACTCCCTACAGCGTCTGGAGTCAGGGCCTGGAAACCGCATGCCGGCGGATAACCGAGTACCAACCGGACGCGCTGGTGGTCGCCCTGGGTGTGGATACCTTTGAGGACGATCCTATCTCCTTCTTCAAGCTGAAATCCTCCGATTACCTCACCCTCGGTCAGCGCATCGCCCAACTGGGCCTGCCCACGGTGTTTACCATGGAGGGCGGTTACGATGTCGAAGCCATTGGCGTCAACGCGGTCAATGTCTTGCAAGGCTTTGAGCATAAGCAGGAATGACTACTAGACGACCGGTCTAATTGTAATTAGGATGCTGTCCACTTTGTAACAACACAGGGGCAGCAAGCCGATGAACAGTTTCGATTTCTACAACCCGACGCACATCGCTTTCGGTGAAGGCAAGATCGCCGATCTGGACAAACTGGTACCGGCGGAAGCGCGGGTACTGGTGTTGTTTGGCGGTGAAAGCGCGCGTCGGACCGGCACCCTGGATGAAGTAACGACAGCCCTGGGCGAGCGACAGGTCACGCTGTTTGGCGGCATCGAGCCAAACCCGAGTTTCGAGACCCTGATGGAAGCCGTGACGCAGGTGCGTGAACAGCGCGTGGATTACCTGCTGGCCGTTGGCGGTGGCTCCGTCATCGACGGCACCAAGTTTGTCGCCGCCGCCTCTGTGCTCGAAGGCGATGAATGGGAGATTTTGACCCAGGGTGGCCGCAACATTGAACGGGCGCTGCCGTTCGGCTCTGTGCTGACCCTGCCGGCAACCGGCTCGGAAATGAACAAGGGTGCCGTGGTTACCCGCAAATCCCTGAAAGCCAAGCTGCCGTTCCACAGCAATCACGTGTTCCCGGCCTTCTCGATACTGGACCCGACCAAGACCTACACCCTGCCCCTGCGCCAGGTTGGCAACGGCGTGGTCGACGCGTTCGTGCACGTGGTTGAGCAGTACCTGACCTACCCGGCCCAAGCCCCGGTACAGGACCGCTTTGCCGAAGGCCTGTTGCAGACCCTGGTCGAAATTGGTCCCCAGACTCTGGCCGAGCCGGAAAACTATCAGGTTCGAGCAAGCATGATGTGGACCGCTACCCTGGCCCTGAACGGCCTGATTGGCAGCGGTGTACCCCAGGATTGGGCCACCCACATGCTCGGCCACGAGCTGACTGCCCTGCATAACCTGGATCACGCCCAGACCCTGGCTATCGTGCTGCCGGCCATGCTGCGCGAGCGCAAGGCCGCCAAGCTCGACAAGTTGGTTCAGTACGGTGAGCGGGTGTGGAACATTCGCGACGGCAGTGCCGAGGACAAAGCCGAGGCTGCCATCGCCAAGACCGAGGCCTTCTTCGAATCACTGGGGGTGAAAACCCGCCTGAGCGACTACGACCTTGGCGAGCAGCACATTGAACCGCTGATCGCGAGTCTGGAAAGCCACGGCATGGTGAAACTGGGTGAGCACGGCGATGTCACGCCTGAGGTGTGCCGCCGCGTCCTACAGGCCAGCCTGTAACCGCTTCGGATTAGCAGATACTTCGGCGGCGGATGAGTGTTCCTCCACCCGCCCGCATCCGCCCGCCAGCACGAGCGACACGTGCAACGTCTTCCTTTTTGGGGCTCTGGTTTTCAGGTGCCCTTTTTTTGCGCCTGTTTTATGCCTGTTTTTCGGTCAGGCCCGGCTTAGCCCTTGAAGCCCTTGCCCAGGATATAGACCTCACGGGAGCGGGCCCGGGATGAATCCGGCTTGCGTACCACCACCTTATCGAACACCGCCCGCACCGATTTCAGGTAGTCGTCATAGCCTTCGCCCTGGAACACCTTGGCCAGAAAGTTGCCTTTCGGCTTGAGCACCTGGCAGGCCATATCAAGCGCCAGCTCCACCAGATACATGGAGGACGCCTGGTCGGCCACAGTCACCCCACTGATGTTCGGGGCCATGTCAGAAATCACCACATCCACCGGGGCATCGCCCAGGGTGGTCATGATGGCATCGAACACATCGTTCTCGGTGAAATCCCCCTGGATGAACTCGACCCCGGCAATGGCGTCCATCTCCAGGATATCCGAGGCAATGACCCGGCCCTTGTGGCCCACGAGGTTGGCCGCCACCTGCGACCAGCCACCCGGTGCCGAACCCAGGTCCATGACCACCATGTTGGGGTGGATCAAACGGTCCTTCTTGTTGATCTCCAGGAGCTTGTAGCTGGCCCGGGAGCGGTAGCCGTCCACCTGCGCCTGTTTCACGAAGGGGTCGTTTACATGCTCTTCAAGCCAGCGGTTACTGCTTTTGGATCGGGCCATAGGACTCATCAATAGCGGGGGAAACGGTCTGTTATTGTACGTGCCGGGCGCCATCCCGGCAAAATCCTGACATCCGCTGCCGGCGCACGTACAATCGGCTCATTCCAGCTCCCACCTCGACCGCCTGCGCGGCTCGGGCGCAGCCACGGGCAACCATCGTGAAACTGAACGACATTCGAAAACTGCACCAGAAAAAGTACCGCCAGGAAATCAGGCATTACCTGGTCGAGGGCGAACACCTGGTGCTGGAACTGCAGAAAGCCGTCGCCCAGCAGCCGGCGCTGGTGAGCGCGGAGCTGTACGTCACCGCGGCGTACGAACACTGGCAGAGCCCGTTTACCACGCACCTGGTCAGTGACCGCCAGATGGCGCAACTGGCCGACACCCGCACGCCCCAGGGCATCCTTGCAGTGGTGGCCATGCCAGAAGCAAACCAGGGCGCTGCGGTACCCTCTAATGCCGGCGAGCGGGCGGTGTACCTGCACGAGGTTCAGGATCCTGGCAATCTCGGAACTATTTTGCGCACCCTGGCCTGGTTCGGCGGCTTTCGCTGCCTGCTCAGCCCCGGCAGTGTCGACCCTTACAATCCCAAGGTAGTACGGGCCAGCATGGGCGCACTGTTTCACCTTCCACTGGAAACCGACGTAAGCCTGGAGCAGCTCGCCGACCGCTACCAGCGCATTGCCTGCCTCGACCTGAATGGCGCCGCGCTGACTTCAGCCGAGTTCCCCAAACACGACTGTTACCTGTTCGGCAACGAAGCCCGGGGTGTACCCCGGGACGCACTGGAAAAGCTTGGCGCCGCGCCTTACACCATCGCCGGGCAGGGCGCGATTGAATCGCTGAATCTGGCCACCTCGGTGAACATCTGCGCCTACGAGCTGAACCGGCGAGCCTCCTGAAACCCACCCGCGAACTGAGCTAATCTGGCAACCATTGTGGTGGATTTCGTCATTGCCTGTAGCAAGCTAATTGGCGAAGATGATGGCCTGATGCCCTAACCCCGGATGCCCGCCCATGGACCAGTATCTACAGCCCACCGCGTTCTTTGATTACGAAAATCCGGAGCTCAAGACCTGGATCGCCGAGCAGTTACAAGGCGTGTCCAATGACCCGGTGGAACAGGTCAAGGCGCTCTACTTAGCGGTTCGGGACCACATCAGCTACAACCCCTATGTATTCCGGACTGATCCGAACACCTTCAGTGCCAGCCATGCCCTGAGCAGCGGCGAATCCTACTGCATTCCCAAGGCGGTCTTGCTGGGCGCGGCGGCCCGCTCCCTGGGCATTCCGAGCCGACTGGGACTGGCCGATGTCCGTAATCACCTGTCCAGCCCGAAGCTGATCGAGTGGCTGCAGTCGGATATCTTCCGCATGCACGGCTTTATCGAGCTGTACCTGAACGGTCGCTGGGTGAAAGCGACGCCGGCATTTAACCGGCAGCTGTGCGAGTTGATGAAGGTGGCGCCGCTGGAGTTCGATGGCATCAACGATTCGGTTTTCCAGGAGTACACCGACGCCGGTCAGGCCCACATGGAATACGTCAATGACCACGGTGTGTTCGACGACGTGCCACACGGCTTTATCGTGACCGGAATCGAGAACGCCTATCCGCACCTGTTCGGCCAAGAGGGTGCGGCAAATATCAGCCAGGGCAGCCTGCAAGCCGATATCGAGCAATAATCGGCTACTGGGTCGGAGCCACTAAAAAAGGCACCGGATCGCTCCGGTGCCTTTGCCTCTCTCACCAGGCTTTATTTGCCCGATTTACGCAGCTTGTTCCTCATCGTCTTCCACCGAATTACGGATCAGGAAGTCGAAGGCACTGAGCGCTGCTTTCGAGCCTTCGCCCATGGAGATGACGATCTGCTTGAAGGGCACGGTGGTGGCGTCGCCAGCCGCGAAGACACCCGGAATGGACGTCTCGTTGCGGTCGTTGACCACGATTTCGCCGTGTTGGCTAAGCTCGATATCGCCCTTTAGCCACTCTGTGTTCGGTACCAGGCCGATCTGGACAAACACGCCTTCCAACGCGACATGGTGCTCTTCACCGCTGGTCCGGTCCTTGTAGTTCAAACCGCTAACCTTGCCATTCTCACCGGTGATTTCGGTGGTCTGGCCCGAAGTGATGATTTCCACGTTCTTGAGACTGCGCAACTTCTTCTGCAGCACGTCATCGGCGCGCATCTCGGCGCCAAACTCGATCAGGGTGACATGCCCGACGATGCCAGCCAGATCGATGGCCGCCTCGACACCAGAGTTACCGCCACCGATCACGGCCACGCGCTTGCCCTTGAACAGCGGGCCGTCGCAGTGCGGGCAGTAGGCCACGCCCTTGTTCCGGTACTCTTCTTCGCCCGGAACGCCAATCTGGCGCCAGCGCGCACCGGTGGACAACACCAGCGTGCGTGCCTTCAGAGAACCGCCGTTGGCCAGACGGATTTCGTGTGGCATGCCCGGTTTGGCTGCCGGAATCAGCTTCTCGGCGCGCTGCATGTTCATGATGTCGACGTCGTATTCCTTGACGTGCTGCTCCATGGCACCAACCAGCTTGGGGCCTTCGGTGTAAGGCACCGAGATCAGGTTTTCGATACCCATGGTATCCGCTACCTGGCCGCCAAAGCGCTCCGCAGCGATACCGGTGGCGATACCCTTCCGGGATGCGTAGATCGCCGCCGAGGCGCCAGCAGGGCCGCCACCAACCACCAGCACTTCAAAGGTGTCTTTCTGGTTGATCTTCTCGGCTTCTTTCTCGTCGGACTTGGTGTCCAGACGGGCCACAATCTCCTCCATGGTCATCCGGCCCTGGCCCCAGGATTCGCCGTTAAGATAAACGCTGGGCACGGCCATGACTTCCCGCTGCTCCACTTCGTTCTGAAACAGCGCGCCGTCGATGGCGGTGTGCTTGATGTTCGGGTTCAGCACACTCATCAGGTTCAGGGCCTGCACCACGTCCGGGCAGTTCTGGCACGACAGCGAGAAGTAGGTTTCGAACTCGAACGATCCGTCCAGTTCCTGCACCTGCTCAATCACTTCCTGAGCGGCCTTTGACGGGTGACCGCCTACCTGCAGCAGCGCCAGTACCAGCGAGGTAAACTCGTGGCCCATGGGAATACCGGCAAAGCGAACACCGATGTCGGTGCCGATGCGGTTGATGGCAAACGACGGCCGACGCACGTCAGTGGCTTCCTCGGTCCGCAGACTGATTTTGTCCGACATGGGCTCAAGCTCTTCCAGCAACTGCTTCAGTTCCTGGGACTTGTCGCCGTCGTCATAGGCCGCAACCAGCTCGATCGGCTGCTGCAGCTTGTCCATGTAGGCTTTCAGTTGCTCCTTGATACCGGCATCCAACATGTAGTCTTTCCTCTCTTAGGTCAGCGTGACACCAAGTCACTGAATTCAATACAGGTTAAAATCAACGTGGGGCAACAATAAGGCTTGCCCGGCGCACGCTCAAATTGATTGGCCCAAACTGTTTGATAGGGCCATACTATGTGAAGCCAAAGCATCATTAAGATTATCCCCGCCAGAAATCACTCACGCCCCTTGGCCAGCCGCAAACGGAGCTGCTTTTCCAGCTCGATCACGAGGAACAACGCTGCGCCTATTAACAGACTGAACAGCATCTCCGGGCCCGGCACCGGGGCGGTGGAGAAGACTCGCTGAAGCAGTGGCAGATAGGTGAGGCCAAGCTGGCCGACCAGCACCGCGGCAATGGCCAGCCACACCAGGCGAGTCGCCCGCAACTTTTCCCAGGTGAGCGTGACGGTGTCCTTGTTACGAATGAACAGCAGATAAAAAGCCTGCATTGCCACCAGCGTGTTCATCGCCATGGTCTGAGCTATCTCAACCGAGTGTCCCTGGACAATGGCGAAACGGAAGATGCCAAAAACACCCAACAGAATCAGGACGGCCACCAGGACAATGTGCCAAACCAGGCTTCGAGTCAGTAATGGCTCCGAGCGCTCGCGCGGCGGTCGCTGCATGGTATCGGCTTCACTGGCCTCAAACGCCAGGGCAACACCCAGGGTCACTGCCGTGACCATGTTTACCCAGAGGATCTGGATGGGGGTGACGGGCAGCGTCAGACCCGCCAGCAAGGCCCAAATAATCACTGAGGCCTCACCAGCGTTCGTCGGCAGGGTCCAGCTGATGACCTTGCGAATATTGTCGTGGATGGTGCGCCCTTCCCGCACGGCCGCCGCTATAGAAGCGAAGTTGTCGTCCGCCAGCACCAGCTCGGAAGCCTCCTTGGCCGCCTCACTGCCCTTGAGTCCCATGGCCACCCCAATGTCCGCCCGCTTCAGGGCGGGTGCATCGTTAACGCCATCACCGGTCATCGCCACGGTCTGTTGCTGGGCCTGCAACGCGATCACCAGGCGTAGCTTGTGCTCCGGGCTGGTACGGGCAAAGACATCGGTATCGGTTGCCGCCGTGGCCAGCTGCTGGTCCGTGAGCTGGTCCAGATCAGCCCCGGTCAGCACCCGCTCCGGGTTTTCCAGCCCTACCTCACGGGCAATGGCCCGGGCGGTGTCGGCATGGTCTCCGGTAATCATCTTGACCCGGATACCGGCACTCTGACACTGAGCCACCGCCTCAATAGCCTCGCTCCGTGGTGGGTCAATGAGCCCGACCAGCCCAAGGAAAACCAGCCCCTCAGTCAGGTCATCCCGCTCCAGCACCACCTGACTGGCCGCCACCGGACGCGCGGCAAACGCCAGTACCCGCTGCCCGGAGGCGGCAATCGCGGCAACCTGTTCCTGCCACCAGGGCTGATTCAATGGCGCCTGGTTATGGGCTTCAGAGCGCTGAACTGCACACAGCTCCAGAACTACCTCAGGCGCGCCCTTCACAAAGATGAACGCCCTGCTCTGGTGATCGTGGTGTAGCGTTGCCATGTGGCGATAACTGGTATCAAACGGAATGGCATCCGTTCTCGGCCAATTCTCCTGCAAGTTGCCTGTGTCTAGCCCAGCGCGGGCCGAAAACGACAACAGCGCACCCTCCATGGGGTCCCCTTCCACCCGCCACCGGCCATCTTCGCGCTTGAGTTCCGCGTCGTTGCATAGACCTGCAACCTGCGCCATTTCGGTCAGGACCTCACAAGTGCCAGACTCGACGACCTGATCCCCGTCCAACACCGCACCATCCGGGCCATAGCCATCGCCGTCGATGGTGAACGACCTTTCCGCGGTAATTACCGTTACGACACTCATTTCATTGCGGGTCAGAGTACCGGTCTTATCGGAACAGATCACCGAGACGGCACCGAGGGTTTCGATCGCCGGCAGGCGGCGGACAATGGCATTGCGGCTGGCCATAGCCTGCACACCGACCGCCAGGGTGATGGTCAGCACGGCCGGCAGTCCCTCGGGAATAGCTGCCACCGACAGACCAACCACCGCCATCAGCAGGGCGCCGAAATCATAGGCCAGGCGCCAATGGCCATAGGCCAACAGGGCCGCCGCCATTACCAGGATGAACAGGGTCAGCCAGCGGGCGAACTGGCGCATTTGCGCCACCAGCGGCGTCGTCAGCTGCTCAACATCCGCCAGCAAGCCCTGGATCCGGCCAAGTTCTGTGTGCAACCCGGTAGCCACCACCAGACCCGAGGCCTGGCCCGCGGTAACGGCGGTGCCACTGAACGCCATACAGCTGCGATCACCCAGGGCCTGGCCAGCCGGGACCGGTTTGGTCTGCTTCTCTACAGGCATCGATTCGCCGGTGAGCAGCGCTTCCTGGACGAACAGATTGTGGGCTTTCAACAACCGCAGATCGGCCGGGACTTTATCGCCCGCCTCCAGCAGTACAATGTCCCCGGGCACCAAGCAATCGCCAGCAATGGTTTGGCGATGACCATCGCGAACCACAGTGGCGCGCAGGGCCAGCATACTTCGGATCGCCTGGATGGCCTTCTCCGCCTTCCCCTCCTGAAGCTCACCGATTAATGCATTAGCCAGTACCACAGCGAGAATGACACCGGTATCCAGCAGGTGTCCGAGGGTGGTGGTAATCACCGCGGCACCCAGCAGCACATAGATCAGCACATTATTGAATTGACGCAGAAACCGAGCGATCCGACCGGGTCGGTGCGGTTCCGGCAGGCTGTTCACCCCATAACGCTGTAGGCGCCGGTCGGCCTCGGCGGCGGTCAAACCTGCCTGGCTGGTATCGAACTCGGCCAGGGCCTGTTGCTGTGGTAATTCGTGCCACGGACCGGAAGGACACACTCCCACCTCCTTGCTTATGCTTACTGCCCAGCCTTCACTTTAGGACGAATAGCGCATATTGGTATTGATGGGACTCAACTATCATTACAGGTAGACAGCGGGCACCATGGGCCTACAGCGGGCTCCTTTGACACACCCCACTCCGCGAACAGAATAGGCAGCACATGTTTCTAGACCGTTTTCATTCGATACAGCAAGGACGTATCCACATCACCGCGCTCCAGGCCAGCCGTTTTGCCAAAGAAATTGCCGGTGATTTCAATCCGATTCATGATCCCGACGCCCGCCGGTTCTGCGTGCCCGGTGACCTGCTGTTTGCGGTGGTGGTTTCGCATTTCGGTCTCTCTGCCAACATGACCTTCCAATTCAAAAGCCTGCTAGGTGACGGCGTGCCCTTGGAATTCCGTGAACCGGAGGAAGGTCGCATTGAGCTGTGCGACGCCAATGGCAAGGTCTATCTGGAGGTCACTCACAGCGGCCCGAGCACCCGCGATGAAACCATCATAGAGAACTTTACCCGCCGCTACGTCGCGGCCTCTGGCAAGAATTTCCCGCACACGCTGCAACCACTGATGGAATCGAACGGGGTCATGTTCAATCCCGACCGCCCCATGGTGATGTACGAAAGCATGAGCCTGGCGCTGGATCGCCTGGATGCCACCGACCCGGAACTGGAATTGCACGACGCCCAACTGGCTGCGAATGGCAAGCGTGGCAATGTCACCCTGGAGTACCGGTTGCTTTCCGAGCAGAACCCGGTCGGCCAGGTCGCCAAACGTCTGGTTCTGGGCGGCCTGCGCCCGTACTGCCCGGACGCCATGGCCGGCGTACTGGAGGAGTTTTACCGGCTCAAGGCCCGGGGTGTGGACTACGGCAGCAACCTCTAATCCGGACCAGCGAACCATTCAATAACACCCTCAACGGAGCAGACACATGGCGATTCAGGTAGGCGAGCGGTTACCCAACATTGAACTGCAGGTGATGGGGAGCAACGGCCCGGAGAAAGTACAGACCGGCGACCTGTTTGCCGGCAAGAAAGTGGTACTGTTTGCGGTGCCCGGAGCCTTTACCCCGACCTGCTCCGCCGCGCACCTGCCCGGCTTTGTGGTCAATGCCGACAACCTGAAAGCCAAGGGCGTCGACAGCATCGTCTGCACCTCGGTCAACGACACCTTTGTGATGGATGCCTGGGGCAAGGCCCATAACGCCGAGCAAATCGTCATGCTCGCCGATGGCCTGGGCGAGTTCGCCGGTGCGCTCGGGCTGACCCAGGATCGGACTGCCAGCCAGATGGGCATTCGCAGCCAGCGCTACGCCATGATCGTGAACGATGGCGTGGTCGAAATGCTGAACATCGATGAAAAGGGCCTGGAGACCACCAGCTCGGAAGCCATTCTGGCCGCGCTGTAACCGCCCCTCCGGCTTTTTCCTCCGGTTTTACTCCCACCCAGACGCAAAAAACCCCGGACAAACCGGGGTTTTTCAATCTCGGGCCTGCAACGCAGGCCCTGATCTATGGTTTCACCTGAGTCGGGAAACTTAGATCTTGCCGACCAGGTCCAGTGACGGAGTCAGGGTCTCTTCGCCTTCTTTCCACTTCGCAGGGCAAACTTCACCCGGGTGGTTGCGCACGTACTGGGCGGCCTTCACTTTACGCATCAGGTCGTCAGCGTCACGGCCAATACCTTCTGCAGTGATTTCCATCGCCTGGATAACGCCATCCGGATCGATCAGGAAAGTGGCACGGTCGGCCAGGCCCTGACCTTCACGCATTACGCCGAAGTTGTTGGTGATGGAACCGTTCTGGTCGCCAACCATGAAGTAGTTGATCTTGCCGATGGTGTCGGAGCTGCTGTGCCACGCTTTGTGGGTGAAGTGGGTGTCGGTGGACACGGAGAACACTTCAACGCCCAGCTTCTGCAGTTCTTCGTACTTGTCGGCAACGTCGCCCAGCTCGGTCGGGCAAACGAAGGTGAAGTCGGCCGGGTAGAAGAAGAAGATCGCCCACTTGCCTTTCACGTCGGCTTCGCTGATGTCGACGAACTCGCCCTGTTTAAAGGCGGTTGCGTTAAACGGCTTAATTTCGCTGTTGATAATGCCCATTAAAGAACACTCCTCATTAGTGGATTCAAGGATCGATTGGATAACGGCGCCCAGACTACGAAACCCGGGCACCCGGATAAAATTGATAATTCCCAACCCAAAGATAGGCATAGCCTATTTTCAGCGGAGGAACCGCAGAGCCTCCAGACAACTGGCGGCCAAACCGGGAGTTCGGGAAACTGCCACCCTGTTTATGGAGACGGAAATGTTAACTTCAACATGTGACGGAATAACGATAAGCCACACTGCAGTCAAAGAAAACAGGCTGGTCCCAAGGGCCAGCCTGTCCTAAGAACCTCACCTCTACGGATCAGTTGGCGAGTTCAACCTTCCGGTAATCCAGAATATTCTCTTCCGGCGAGCTCTTGATGGCCGCCACTTCGCTGCGTTTTTTCACCACAATGTAAGCGAAACAGCCGAAGTACAGGGCGATCACCAGTGCGCCAACCCACTGAATCCGCAGGAAGTCGAGCTGGAACAGCATGGTCAGGCCAATCATCGCCACCAGATTGAACAGCACGTAGTTGAACCGACCCAGGCGCTCGGCCGTCAAATTCAGGTTGTCGGTGTAAAGCCGAATCAGCGAATCCAGCGAGTTCACCACCATCAGCACACCCACGGTGATCATAGCGAGATTGGTAATCGCCGCCACCTGCAGACCTTCGTCGTGATAATGGAACAGCACTGAAAACCACACCCCGATGGCGATGGACGGCACTACCAGCATGGCAATCAGCAGCTGCCAGGTTTTGATACCACTGACAAAGCGCGCGGTGAACTGGCCAATCATGATGCTCCAGGCGAACCACCAGAACAGGTAGAACTCGTGGTAATCGTTAATCGGCAGCACGAACTGGTGAATGTTGGTGAAATATTCACCCAACAGGCCAACGGTGCCCAGGAAATCCCCCGGTGACCCTTCGTCCAGGGCAAAGGCCCGTACCCACATGCCGGCGATCAGGGCAATAAACAGCACGCTGGAGCTCAGACTCAGAATGCGCACGTACTTGATCTTCGAGCTGGAATAGACCGCCAGCCCGATGGAGGCGAAGACAATGGCGTAGAAGGTGGGCACCACAGATTCACCATCGCCGATCTGCGGCAGGTACCAAGGCAGGTTCACCAGCAGCAGGTAGGCGGTGAAGGCACAGGTGCCGATGATCACCACGTTATTGACCACTTTCACCAGCGGAATCTCGAAGAACTTAACCCGCGGCTCAATGATCGCGAAATAGAAGCAGGTCAGGAAATAGAAGCCCCAAATCAGGAAGGCCCAGAAGCCAAACTCTATAGCCAGCGGATTGGCAAAACCGTATTCCGGACTCTCAGAAAGATCACCATAGCCGCCGAATTCGGTCAGCGGAAACATGATCAGGCCCACGTCCAGACCGGAGGTGAACAGGATCGCAATGAAGGTGAGCGTGCGAACCGGCGTCACGCCGATGCACTGCATGTCCCACCATTTGTACAGAATCAGCGCGATAGCCGCGAAGGTGAAAATTAGACCTGATGATAACCAGAGTGTCATAACGGCCTCCGGTTTCGGTTGTTGTTAATTGTGAACAGCATGGGTGTTCCTCCTCTACTTTGAAGCTGTTGCTCATTCGAATCGGACACAAACCCCCGCGTTACTTTATAACGGGCCAGGACTTGCCTATCTGGCGCCCAGAAAACGACTGGCACAGTCGTCGCGCTGATAGGGAAATCCTGATGGCTTGCAAAACCCCGGAGGCGTTGCACCTCCGGGTGGGAGCGCGCGGGCCGCGCTAGCTTGAAGCCCGCTTTGCGGCTCCCGGGCGCTGGCGGCCCTGCCACTGGTCATCCATAACGACAGGCGCGTCAGACGGTTGCAGGGGCTCCCTGCCCCGAATCAGATCGGCTGCCCGCTCGGCCACCATGATGGTGGGTCCGTTCAGGTTGCCGTTGGGTATGATTGGGAAGATGGACGAATCCACCACCCGCAGGTTCTTGATGCCGCGTACCCGGGTGTCCGGATCGACCACTGCACGCTCGTCCGTGCCCATCTTGCAGGTGCAAGAGGGGTGATAGGCGCTTTCCACCGCCTGACGGACAAAGGCATCGATCTCTTCGTCGCTCTGTACTTCCGCTCCGGGCTGAATCTCCGGGCCGCGGTATTCGTCCATGGCCGGCTGGTTGATAATCTCACGGGTCAGGCGCACGCAATCCCGGAAGCCTTCCCGATCGGCCTCGTGTTCCAAGTAATTGAACCGGATTCGCGGGGCCTGCTTCGGATCCGACGACTGCACGTGCACAAAGCCACGGCTCTTCGGCTTGTTGTGGCCGATGTGGAGCTGGAAGCCATCCCCGGAAAACGCTTCCTTACCGTCGTAGCGCATGGCTGCTGGCAGGAAGTGGTACTGCAGGTCCGGCCATTCCACGCCGGCCTTGGAGCGAATAAAGCCGCAGGACTCGAAGTGGTTGGTGGCGCCCAGGCCGTCTTTCTTCAGGATCCAGCGCAAACCGATTTTCAGTTTGTTCCACCAGTCCAGCTTGCCATTGAGCGACACCGGCTTGTTGCAGCGGAACTGGAAATAGAACTCCAGATGGTCCTGCAGGTTCTCGCCCACGCCCGGCAGCTCGTGCTTGACCTCAATACCGGCCGATTCCAGCACCTCGCGCTGGCCGATACCGGACAGCTGCAGCAGGTGAGGTGAGCCGATGGAGCCGGCAGACAGAATCACTTCCTCCACTGCTTTCGCCTCATGCACCTTGCCGCCTTGCTCGTAGCGCACGCCGGTGGCGGTTTTGCCATCGAGCAGCACCCGGTGCACCAGGGCGTGGGTGACCACTGTCAGGTTCGGGCGGTCCATGGCCGGACGCAGATAGGCGTTGGCGGTGGACCAGCGACGGCCGTTTTTCACGGTCATGTGCATGGCCCCGAAACCTTCCTGCTGGGCGCCGTTGTAATCCTTGGTCGGGAAATAACCGGCGTCGACACCGGCATCCACGAACGCCTGGTACAGCGGGTTCTGCATGTTGTTGCCGTTGTTGACCCCGAGCGGACCAGTGCCGCCGCGGTAGTCATCGGCACCAAAGGCCCAGGTTTCGGCTTTCTTGAAATAGGGCAGCACCTGCCGGTAGTTCCAGCCCTCGGCGCCTTCAGACTCCCACTCGTCGAAGTCGCGGGCATGGCCGCGGACATAGACCATGCCATTGATCGAGGACGAGCCACCCAGCACCTTGCCCCGGGGGCAGTGCATGCGGCGGTTGTCCAGAAACGGCTCCGGCTCGGTCTCGAACTGCCAGGCGAACTTCTTGGTGTTCATCGGAATCGACAACGCGGTCGGCATCTGGATAAAGATGCTCTTGTCGCTGCCGCCGGTTTCCAGCAGCAGCACCTTGTGTCGGGCGTCCTCGGTGAGTCGGTTCGCCAGTACGCAACCAGCCGATCCGGCCCCCACAATGATGTAGTCGTATCGGTTTTCTGTCATGCAATTACTCCCGGTTGAGTCACTGGCTTAGAACGGCGCGTCCAGGTCCTTCATGCCCACGTACACCGACTTGATCTGGGTGTAGTGGTCGAGGGTGACCTTGCCGTTTTCGCGGCCAATACCGGAGAGTTTGTAGCCGCCCACAGGCATTTCCGCCGGGGACTCACCGTAGCTGTTGATCCAGCAGATACCGGCCTGGATCTGGTGAATCACCCGGTGAGCACGGCGGATATCGTTGGTGAAAACGCCAGCGGCCAGACCGGTGTCGGTGCCATTGGCGCGGGCGATCACCTCGTCCTCGTCGGAGAAGGTCAGCACCGACATCACCGGCCCGAAGATTTCCTCCCGCACGATGGTCATGTCATCGGTGCAGTCGGTGAAGATGGTCGGCTCAACAAAGTAGCCACCTTTGGAATCGTCCGGTGCAAAAGCACGGCCGCCGTGGGTCAGAGTTGCACCCTCAGACAGGCCCTTGGCGATGTAGTCCAGCACCAGGTCGCGGTGCTTCTCGGAGATCAGGGCGCCAAAGTTGGTGTCCGGATTCATCGGGTCGCCCGGTTTGATGTTCTTGCGGGTGCGCTCCAGCAGACGGTCCATGAACCGCTCATAGATGTTCTCATGGACAAACACCCGGGTGCCGTTGGTGCAGATCTCGCCCTGGGTGTAGAAGTTTCCCACCATGGCTGCAGAGATGGCATTCTCCAGATCGGCGTCGTCAAAGATGATCAGCGGCGACTTGCCGCCCAGTTCCATGGTGACGTCCTTCAAGGTGGAGGACGCCGCTTCCATGACCTTCTTGCCAGTGCCGACTTCACCGGTGAACGACACTTTCGCGATGGCCGGATCGTGGGTCAGCCAGGCACCCACCTCGGCTGCACCCTGCACCACGTTGAACACGCCCGCCGGTACACCGGCTTCGGTGAAAATTTCCGCCAGCTTGATCGCGCCCATGGGCGTCTCTTCCGACGGTTTAAAAATCATCGCGTTACCGCAGGCCAGCGCTGGTGCCGATTTCCAGCAGGCGATCTGGATCGGGTAGTTCCAGGCGCCAATACCGGCGCAAATACCCAGCGGTTCGCGACGGGTGTAGTAGAAATCACCCCCCAAATCCTGCTGGTTACCTTCAATGGACGGCGCCAGGCCGGCAAAGAATTCGATGGCGTCGGTGCCGGTAATCACGTCCACGGCTTCTGCTTCCTGCCAGGGCTTGCCAGTGTCCCGCACTTCGCAGGCTGCCAACTCATCGTTGCGCTTGCGCAACAGCGCCACTGCCTTCAGCAGAATGCGGCTGCGTTCCATGGCGGTCATCGCCGACCACTCGGCAAAACCGGCCCGGGCACTCTCAATGGCCGCCTGCTGCACGGCCTCATCGGCTACCTCTACCTCATAGATAACCTCACCAGTGGCCGGATTGACCACCGGAAATGTCTCACCGCTGCTATTGGCAAGAAAACGTCCGTGCACGAAATTCTGAAAACGGGGGACCGAGTTAGCCATAGGACTTGTAACCTCCAGGTGCAGGTGTTGAATTCATTGTGTTGGCTTGCGACAAGGCGTCCTGAACAAAACGCTTACACAGCTTTTCGCCAGCCTGAAAACTCTCTTCCGGCTCCAGGCTCATCGCACTGCGGAGCCAGAAACCATCAATCATGGCGGCCGTCTGCCGGGCCGCCGCCGTCGCTGCTTCCGGGCTCAGCACCTGGGCAAAGGAAAAGCGCAGGTTGCTGTACAGCCGGGCGTTGTTAATCTGTTGCAGCCGTTTAAGACCGGGCTCGTGCATGGATCTCGCCCAGAAACTGAGCCAGGTCTTGGCCGCCAGCGCTGAACGCTGGAAATCTGAGAAATTCGACTCAATGATGCAGGCCAGACGCTGGTCTGGAGACCCGTCGGTTTTCGCCATTCGCTCCCGGAGCTCTTTGCCGAGCTGATCCAGCAAATACCGCAACGCCGCCTCAATCAGTGCCTGCTTACCACCGAAGTAATGACTGATGATGCCCGAAGACATACCAGCCCGTTTGCTGATGCTGACGATGGTGGTGTTCTGCAGGCCCAGTTCAGCAATCGAGTGCATGGTCGCTTCGATCAGCTGTTGCTTTCGGGTGTCCTTCATTCCGACTTTCGGCATGGCGGCTCCGCTGCTTCCATCCAGTCAATGGTTATCCATCCGCTCAATTTTTATTAATTGAACGTTCAATTAAAATAAAGGCTACCGGAAACACACGCGGGTTTCAAACGGGGGCGGGTTCAAAAACTGAGAGTCAGGCGACCGGTGCAGTGGTACCGGCCGCGGATCAATCTTCAGCCCTTTCGACGATAATACGGATCGGTCCAGCACCGGGGCAGCATTTCACCGGAGGCAAACACCAGGGCCGACTTGTCAAAGAACTCGGGGTCCTGGGCTTCTTCTCCGTAATGCATGCAACCTTTTACGCGACTGACATGGGGATCGAACAGAGCGTGGGTGTCGGCGATCTCAATCAAATGACCGGTGGATTTTTCTGCCATGAACATAGTGTCCTCCTCGTCGGGTTTTAACAGAGAAGTGCGTCAGTCCTCGGGTGGTTCCTCGGCAAACGCACTGAGGTGAAAAGCCGCGGCCTGATCCACTTCTTCCATGCCACACACCCTCGGTTGCGGCACGGCGCCACCCGCTAGCACGTCGAGCACTGATCGCACCCCATAAGACAGCGACTCGGTGTTGTAGCCACCCTCCAGAACAAAGGCCAGACGACCGTCGCACAGCCGATCGGCCAGGGACTGCACAATCCCGGTCATAGCCGCGAAGCCCTCGTAGGAGACGTTCAGGGCCAGATCGTACCAGTGTGCATCGAACCCCGCCGACACCAGGATCAGGTCCGGTTTGAAGTACTCGGCGGCCGGCACCAGGATTTCGTTCAGAGCCTTCAGGTAAGCGACATCGCCAGCGCCGCCGGGCATCGGAACATTCACCGTGGTGCCCTCACCCAGGCCCGCACCCACTTCATGCAGGCCGCCACTGCCGGGGTAGAAAGGGGCCGCGCGGTGAATATCAAAGAACATAACGTCGGGATCGGCCCAGAAGATATCCTGGGTGCCGTTGCCGTGGTGGGCGTCCCAGTCCAGAATCAGAATGCGTTCACAGCCAAGTTCGGCATGAGCGTGAGCGGCCGCCACGGCAACATTGTTGAACAGACAGAAGCCGCGGGCGCGCACCGGTTCGGCGTGATGGCCGGGCGGGCGAACCAAGGCAAAGGCACTTCGGGTGCGACCGGAGACCACCGCCTCAACCGCGGCGATGGCGGTACCGGCGGCAACTTCCGCAGCCTCCACGCTGCCCGGTGACACCGCGGTGGTATCGACATCGAGCCAGGCGTGCTTGTTACGCAGGGAGAAAACGTCATCCAGGTAAGAGGTGGTGTGCACCCGGCCGAGCTGCTCCCGGGTAGCCACCTGGCCACCGGCAAACGCCACGCCCTCGATCGGTTCCCGATGCAGCAGGTCAAGGATGGCCTGAATACGCCCGGGGTGTTCCGGGTACTTCCACTGCACATTCAGTCCCGACAGGATGGAACGCACTCGCTTGTCCAACCGGCCGGGCAGGAACGCAGCATTTACATCGGGACAATGATTGAGAACTCGGTCGTCGTAAAATACGGTGACTTTGCTTGGATCTTCCACAGTGAGCTCCGGAATGGTGTGTTGCCGGCGACCGTTTTCGGTCTTGCCGACCCCTACCGGAAGCATAGTCAAAGAACCCGGCCCCGACATCTGGATCGGCTCGCCTCAGGCAAGCTAGCCGGGCTGGACTATGCTAGGTGAAACCGTCTCCGATCAATGGCATACCAAGATGGCTCTTTTCAGCAAGCATTACCACAGCCCTGGAACCGCGCCTGGCACTCTTGTCTCGCGACCGGGCTCCGCCCTACCTGTGTCCATGACCCTGATTGACTACACCAGCACCAGCGTTGAGGAGCACCAACTGGATTCTCCGGAACAGTGCCGCCCCTTCCTGGAACGGGATTCCAGAACCTGGATTCAAGTGAATGGCGAGGTCAAACCGGAACTTCTGCGCAACCTGGGCTCGATATTTAATCTGCATGACCTGGCACTGGAAGACGTGATCAACGCCGGCCAGCGCCCCAAGGTCGAGCTTTACGACGATCAGGTGTTCGTCATTGCCAACTTGCCCATCTACGACGGCGAAAACCTGGAGCTGGTCCAGGTCAGTCTGTTCATTGGAGTAAACTACCTGATCTGCCTGTGCCCACTCGCCGCGGACCCGTTCGAGCCAGTCCGAAAGCGAATGCGACAGACGAGTAACCGGCGCTTTGCCACTCGGGGCATCGACTACCTGTTTTACGCAATGTTGGATCTGGTAGTCGATGCTGGCTTCCCAGTTCTGGAACAATTTGGAGACGAGCTCGAGCGGTTGGAAGAAGAGCTCCTGGAGCGACCCGACCGGCGAACCCTCGCCTGCATTCACCGGCTCAAGCGTGAACTGCTCATACTCCGGCGCGTGCTCTGGCCCCAACGGGAGGTGATCAACACCCTGATGCGAGGCGAAGACGAGCTTATCAACACCGACACCCTGGTTTACTTTCGCGACTGTCACGACCACAGCGTGCAGATCATCGAACTGTTAGAAAGCTTTCGCGATATGGCCACCAGCATGCTGGACATCTACTTGTCCAGCATCAGTCAGCGCACCAATGACGTCATGCGAGTCCTCACCATCATAGCGACGATCTTCATTCCGCTGACGTTCATCGTCGGGGTCTATGGTATGAATTTCCACAACCCCGACAGCCCTTGGGCAATGCCGGAACTGGGCTGGCATTACGGCTATCCGATGGTCTGGGGCTTGATGATTGGCATCACGCTGGCGCTGGTTTGGTTCTTCAAACGCCGGCAATGGATGTAATCAACACTCTCCAGTTATTCCGTCCGCCAGCCTCCAGTTAAGAGTTGCCGCTCGCGGGCCGGATCAATCACCTCACCTGCGATCATCTGGTCCAGCACACCGTCCAGAACCGAGCCGCCACTGGCGGTCTGGTAGCGATTGCCGGATTCCACCTTGGGCACCGTCACCGTTGCCATCTCCACCCAGCCTGCTGTCTCAGCGCTACTGCGACAGGCAATTTGCTCAAAAGCTTTGCTCTGTTTCTGCAGCAAGAACTGCCGGCAGAATTCACCGGCGTGATTGGTGAAGGTCAGCCGCGGTGTCAACTCGGTATCGGTCTCCAGCATACGGGTTTTCCCACTGGGGGTGGTTTCCAGGGCCTCGGCCACCTGCTGCCAGTCGGCGTTACTGTCCACCGGAGCACCGTCCCAGAACTGTGCCAAGCCGAATCCCAGTGCCAGGGCCGCAGCCACCGCGGTACCGGCCCGCCGCTGCAGGCCCAGGTGGGCCCGGCGCCAGTAGGGAAAAGCGACTACGGTTGCAGCCGAGGCAGATTCGGGTTTCAGCAGCTCGCTGACGGCCTCTGGCAGGGCCTGTTCGTCGATGACTCCGTAATGCTCGGCAACGGCGCGGTCCACTGCAGCCAGATCGGCCAGACGCTCCCCGAGCGAGGGGTCGTCCACCAACAGGTTGCGGATGGTCTGCATGTCGGCTTCCGGTAGTTCGCCGTCGAGAAAGGCGGATAGTACTTCGTCGGTCAGGTTCATGACGGTGTCCCCTCGGGTGCCATGTTCAAGGTTTTGCTGAGTGCCGCTCGGGCTCGGGCCAAACGACTCATGACCGTACCCTTGGGAATTTCCAAGGTATCGGCAACGTCCTGATAGGACATGCCCTGGATGGCCACCAGCGAAATGATCTCCCGCTGCTCATCTGGCAGTCTGGCCATGGCAGCATCAACCTGGTGCAGTTGGATCTGGCTGGTCGTGGCCCGCTCGCCGTCCACCACCTGGCCGTCCGTCAGCTCGGGTTGCTGTGCAGCCCGGTCTCGAACCTGCCGTGACCGGCACTCGTCGATCCACAAGTTGCGACAGATACGAAACGCCCAGGGCTCAATGGCAACCCCCGCCGGTGGCGATTGCCGCAATACCCGCTCAAGGGTACCCTGCAACAGATCGTCCGCTTCCGGCATAGTGCCGGTCAGCGAATAGGCAAAGCGTCGAAGCCCCGGGACCAGTGTTCTCAATTCCTCTTTCATGGCGCCATGTCTCGCTGTGTTACCGGGTTAACGGATAGGAACCGCCTTTATTCCGTCGCACCGGGAATTTTTTTCGCCTATAAACGTCAGCAGGGTATGAAAGCCAACCGACTTCGTTTCCACCGTTTCCAACGCACCCTTGTCTACCTGTTCGGACTGGGACTCTCCGCGCCCCTATCGGCGCTTAACCCCGGTTCCCTGAACGCCCTGGACCAGCTCGATCGCCAGGTGGAGCGAACCGTCAGCCGCCAGATCGAACGCCAACTTGAAGAAACGGCCAAGCGGGTACCCGATAGTGCGGGTGAGACCGACTCTTCCGGCGGCCTCTCTTCTCTGGCCTCCGTCGCCAATTTGCCGGCCCGGCTGTCGATCCGCTCCGCGTCCGGGCGGGAAGTCTTTGCCGATGTCGAAGTGGAAGACGGCTGGCGCGCCGTCGAACGCCAGTGGCTGGTCACCGTCGAAGCGGATGAGCTGCACCACTTCAAACAGCCCGGTATCACCGTGATGGAGCAGACCTCCCTGGACGAACTGGGACTGACGGTGCTGCGGTTTCAGGCCAGCCAGAACCTGGATTCCCGGGAGCAGCTGCAACGTCTGCTGCCACAAGCCCTGGTGGAACGACTGGACCGAAACCACATCTACCAGCCCGAAGCGACGTCCGGGGTAGCCCGCGGCTCAACCACCGACACTCAAGATCCGCAGCCATCCGCCAACGCCACCGTGCCAGTAGCGCCGCTCTGCGCAGCGCCGGTCACCATCGGCATGGTAGATACCGCCATCAATACCGAGCATCCAGCCTTCGCCGAAACCACCGTTCGCCAGCGGGATTTCCTGGCGGACCTTGAACTGTCCGAGGCTTCCCGTCCGCCCACCGATCACGGCACCGCGGTCGCCAGTCGGCTGAGCGGGCGAACCGGCACCACCGCCGCCACCCGGCTCCCGGCTGCCACCCTGGTCAGCGCCTCGGTTTTTTTTGACCGGCAGGCCTCAATAGCCGGCGCCACTTTGTTGCACCTGGTGGAAGCTCTGGACTGGTTGCAGGCCAGCGAAGTGGCGCTGATCAATATCAGCATGGCGGGCCCTGACAATCGCGTGCTGGCCACCGTGATCCGACGGCTGCTCGTTCGGGGGACACCGGTGGTCGCCGCCGTTGGCAACGGAGGCCCAGCGTCGCCCATGCTTTATCCGGCCGGCTATCCCGGCGTGATTGGAGTGACCGCTGTGGATCAGGATCGGAAGATCTATCGGTGGGCCAACCAGGGCCAGCAGGTGGACTTTGCCGCGGCAGGTGTCGATGTGGCGGTTGCCGTCACTGACGGTCAGTACGGTACCCAGAGCGGTACCTCGCTGGCGGCGCCGGTGATCAGTGGCCAACTGGCGTGCGCGCTGGCTGACACCTCGTTCGAGCAGGCGCTGACGGGACTCAAGCAGCACGGCATTGACCTCGGCGACAGCGGCCGCGACCCGGTGTACGGCTACGGCCTGGTGCGGGACAGTCACTGACACGGACCTAGAACTCTGCCCGCAGATTCAGTGAGGCCACGGTTTCATCGTACTGCGCCGAGTCCAGACTCGAACGGTAATCCGTGTACTCCAGTCTGGCTTCCGTCGTCAGCCACTCGGTCAGGCCAATGCCATAGCTGGCGTCTACGGTGGCGATGCGATCGTCCCTCGGCTCGGAGGTGGGGTCACTTGGGCCCAACAATGGCGAGGTCATCGGGTTCTCCACCGACGATACCGGCTCGTCATAATCCCGGGCTTCGTAACGCCAGCCGATCTGCACTTCGTGGTCATGGCCGGCCACGGGAAACCGGTGCTTGAGCCGGGTTTTAACCGCCAGCATCCGGAAATCGTAGGCATCCGCGTCGGCGTTTTCGTCGTCACCTTCGGCACCCAGAATGAACACGGTTCGGGTCTGGTTGAAAAAGAAAAAGCTGTCGAGACTGAGGCCGCGGGTGCGGGCGTCCCGAGCCGGGTCATCCTCAAAATACTTGCGTTTGGACAGCACACTGGCCCGAAGATAGACGTCTTCGCCCACCAATTTTCCGAGGTAGACACTGCTCCGGTGATAATCCAGAAACGGATCCGACGCCAGGGTGGCGTATGAATAATGGTGGCTGGCGCCAAGGGTGACAGTGCCAAAATCGTAGCTGAGATCCAGTGACGCCAGATGCAGAGTACGATCGAAGGCTTCGCTGTCCCGGTAATCCCGGTCAGTGACGTCGTAGCTGCCGGTCAGGGTCAGGTTTTCCACCGGCTGACCCTCAGCGTTCACGCCCGCTCCCAAAACCCAGGCCTGGCCACTTTCGCCGGACGACTGTTCAAGCTCGTCAACGTTCAGGTTACTGTCATACTCATAGCCGGTGGCCAGGTGACCACCTACAGAGGCCGCCTGGCTGGCGACCGGCAGGCCAGCGGCCAGCACCACCAGGGGCAGTGATCGGGCTATTCGTTGCATAGTCCACTCCTTTACGAAAAAACCGGGCCGTGACCGGCCCGGTTATTGGTTACCCATGCCTTTGGCCTTACAACAGGCCTTGTTGGGTGGAGTTCTTCACGGATTGATTCACGCTGCTCTGAACGTTCGATTTCACACTTTCAGAGACAGAGTTTTTCACCGAGTCACTGACACTGTTGCGAACGTTGGACTCAACGCTGCCAGAAACCGAACCGTCGACTTGCTGCTCGCTTGCAGCATCGACGCTGCCCTGAGCACTGCCGCGGGCTTGCTCCTGCATTTGCCCAGCCTTGTCACCTGTGGTCTGGGCCTGGGCAGTAGCTTCGCCCTTAGCACGCTGGCCAGTGGATACCCCGGCCTCGGCCGTTTGGCGGCCAGTCTCCCGGGCCTGCTCGCCGGTGCGAACCGCCGCATTGCGGGCGCTGTCACCGGTGGCGCGAGCCTTTGCTGCTGCCTCGGCACCGGTCGACTTGGCCGATTCCGTGCTCATCGCTGCGCCGGAATTGGCCTCCCGGGAAGACGCCATGCTGGCATCGGCTTCGCGGCCGTTGGCGCTAACCGAGGCTCCGCCGGAAGTTTGCACGCTGTTGCGGGCGGCACCGCTGGCGCCTGCGTTTTGACCGTCGGTACGACCAGAGGCCTGCGAGCTGCTGCGCATCTCGGCGTTGGCGTTAACGCTGGCCGAGCCTTGGGTATCTGCAGCAAAAGCCGACACGGCCATTACCGAACCGATTGCAAAAGTCAGTGTCCGTTTCATCATGGTTTGTCCTCCAGTGTTTCCGTTGGATTCACCCCGATAACGAATCAGGACGGGATCTATTCCAATCCACGGGCAATTTTTTCAGGAGGTTCCATTAGGGAAAGTTAATACTGTTGCTAATCACCGCAATCAGGACTGATCCGGCGGCGTCCAGGTCGGCACGTCTTCCCGAGTGGGCTCTTCCCAATCCTTTTGCATGGCACTGCTCAGGGCTTCCTCGAGTTTCATGAACAGTTCGCCGTAGCGGGGACTGAAACTGATGCCCTCCTCAATCTCCTGCCAGGCCTCGAACAGCTCGTCTTCGTGGGCCTCCTCGTTATCCACAAAGGCCCAGGTCATCTGCTTGGCTCTTAGCGGGTGCACGCCCATGGCAGTCAATGCGTGGCCACCCAACTCCAGTGCCGAATGGTAGGTCTCACTGACCACGTCGTCGGCACCGGCCTTGCGCAACTGATAGCTGTGGCCCCGGTCGAACGCCCGCGCCAGCACCCAGACTCCGGGATAGAACTGTTTCACATGCTCGACGATGCGCACCGAGCGATCCCGGTCGTCGATCGCTACGACTAATAACCGGGCATCGTCGATACCCGCGGTTTCCAGCAGTTCCGGTCGACTGGCGTCACCAAAGAAACTCTTGATGTTGATCCGGCGGACGTTCTCGATCTGCTCGATCTCATGATCCAGCACCACGATGGGAATGTTGTTGGCGCGCAGCAGCCGGCACACGATCTGCCCGAACCGGCCAACCCCGGCGACTATCACCGGGGCCCGGTCATCAATGGTGTCAGCCTCGCGCTCGTCGTTCTTGGCACGCCGATACCGGGGCAGCACCAGGCGATCGTAGGCAATAAACAGCAGCGGGGTGAGGAACATCGATAGCGCCACCACCAGCGACAGCACCTGGGAGAGTTCGATTGGAATGACCGAGTTCTGGACACTGTAGGTGAGCAACACGAAACCAAATTCGCCGGCCTGCGCCAGGCCCAGGGTAAACAGCCAGCCGTTGCTGCCATGGATGCGAAACAGCACCGCCAAGCCCAGCAGGATCAGTGCCTTGACCACGATGACCGCAATCCCCAGAGTCAGGATGGTGCCCCACTCTGCGATCAGCACCTCGAAATTGATGCCGGCACCGACGGTGATGAAGAACAGGCCCAGCAGCAGGCCCTTGAACGGCTCGATGTTGGCTTCCAGTTCATGGCGGAATTCACTGTTGGCCAGCACCACCCCGGCCAGGAACGCGCCCAGGGCTGGCGACAGATTCACCAGGCTCATCAATGCGGCAATGCCGATCACCAGCATCAAAGCGGTGGCGGTGAACACCTCGCGCAGGCCGGACTGGACCACGTACCGGAACAGCGGCCGGCTCAGATAATAGCCCCCGACAATCACCGCAGCCACGGCGGCCACCACGGTCAGGGCGTGGGCCCAGCCCGGCAGGTGGGCAACGAGACTCAGACCAGTGTCATGACCGGCCCCGGTGCCGGACTCGGCCATCAGATCCGGCAACGCCAATAAGGGAATCAGCGCGAGCATGGGAATCACGGCGATGTCCTGGAACAACAACACCGAAAACGCGCTGCGCCCGCCCTCGGTTCGGGCCAGGCCTTTTTCATTCAGGGTCTGCAGGACGATGGCGGTGGAGGACAGGGCGAAAATCAGGCCCACGGTCAGGGCCGTCTGCCAAACCAATCCCAACCACCAGGCCACAGCCGATCCGGCGACGGTACTCAGCACCACCTGCAGCCCACCCAGGCCCACCAGGCGCACCCGCATGGCCCAGAGCGCCTTCGGATCCAGTTCCATGCCCACCAGGAACAGCATCATGACCACGCCAAATTCGGCGAAATGCTGGATGGTGGTGGCTTCCTGACCCACCAGGCCCGTCACCGGCCCAATCACCACACCGGCAACCAGATAACCCAGCACCGAGCCCAGACCCAGTCGCTTGGCCAGCGGCACGGCAATCACCGCGGCCACAAGATAGATAAACGCCTGGACAAAATACACGGTCATTACGTGGGCTCCCTGTGCTGTTGGGGTGGGAGTATAGCGTAACGGCTATCGGCGCAGCCCGAACCGGCCTGAAACAGGAACGGAGCTTCTGCTCAAGTACCCGACAATAGCAGTGTGATGGTCCCCGCGAGAGCCCCGGAGACCAGAAGGCAGCACACCGACATCAACATGTTCCAACGCAGCGCTGCCTCCTGGGCGCTGTATCCAGTCAGGCGCTCCAGCAGCAGTGAGTTGGCAGAGTATGGTGTGCCGGCGGTGGTCAGGCCCCATCCAGCCACCATCGCGGTACCCAGACCGAGCACGGCGCCCACTGGCCAGATCGGACCCAGAATGCCGCCGGTCAGAGTGCCGGTAACAATGGGATTGAAGCCAATCATTCCGCCCAGGAAAAACACCCAGGGCACGCTAAACGCCGCCACCGGGTAGGCCCAGTCGGGCAAGCTAAAGCCAGTGCCAAGCCACTGGGCGGCAAAGGTACTGATCAACGTGCCCAGGAACGCCGAACCGCCAACAATCACCAGTTCATTGCTCATGGGGGCCATTGACGGTAGTTGTACCTCGGCCCCTTTGAGCTTGCGATAACCCAGGCCCACCAACACGGCGCCAAAACAGCTCAGGGTGACCGAGCGGGAATAACTCAGCCCAAAGAGCCCGCTGAGGCTGAAGGTGGCAACGCAGATGGCGCCAATGATGCTGGCAAACCGTAACCAGGGCGCATACCGCGGCAGTCCGGACACGGGTTCGGTTAGCACGTTAGTGCTTGGCTCCGACTGTTCCGGCTCGCGAAACATCCCGCCAACTAATAGATACACCACCGCCAGCGGTAGACTGACCGCGATCAGCTCCCAGCTTTTCAAGGCCGGAACAAACGTGATGGTCAGAACGATGGAAATCGACAGGGGCGAGAAGATTGGCGAGGCGCCAAAGCCCCGCAACACGCCACGGGACGCGTTCCGGGTGGTGGCGCTGTCGCCCCGGTCATCCATTTCGCCGCGAATCATCGTGGCCATCACACCGACCGAACCAAAATTCAGGGGCATGGACAGGAAACCGGTGCCAAAAGCGACGCTGTAGTAACGCGCCATTGGCGAGCCAGCGAACAGTTGCCGGGAAATGGCCCCCAGGTCCGCGGACGTGCCCAGCATGGAAGACAGCAACATCACGGTCAGAATTAACGCCGTCAGCCGGGTCATGCTGGCCGCCGCCGCTGGCAGCGCCGAGGGTTCGGCAACAGCCGCCAGACCCAGCGTCAGCAACACCAAACCAAACAGCATCCGCGACACCAGGCGCAAGTCACGCCAGCCCAGCAGGATCGCCGCAAACACCAACACCGCGCCAACTTCACCCACGCCCGGCAGGAACGACAGAATGCCGGCACCGAGCGCACCATAAGCAAGCCCCGAGCGGGTGCCCAGCAGAGAAACGCGATTCATAGCCAGCCCTCATCCTTGGGGTTTGGGTTTAGGGATTAGTGAGCAAAAGCGTCTGCTCGACCTTCGTTTTCAGAGCGGCGGCAGCAAGCGCGCTTCGGTCAGGGCCTGAACATCGGCCAGGGTGTTATCGCCATAGAGCTCTCGCACCCGCAGCCCCTCCTCGGTGACATCAATCACCGCCAGATCGGTGTAGATGCGTTTCACCACCCCGGCACCGGTCAGGGGGTAATGACACTGATTGAGTATCTTGGGCTCGTTGGCCTTGGTGGTGTGTCGCATCAACACGAACAGTTGCTTGGCACCGACCGCAAGGTCCATGGCGCCACCCACCGCAGGCGGGAAGGTATCGTCATTGGTCGCCCAGTTCGCCAGGTCACCGCGCTCAGAGACCTGGAACGCCCCAAGCACGGCGATGTCGAGGTGGCCCCCGCGCATCATGGCAAAGGACTCGGCATTATCGAAGTAGCAGCCGCCCTGCAGCAGGGTCACATACTGTTTACCGGCATTGATCAGATCGGGGTCGACCTGATCGGGCGCTGGCGCAGGACCTACCCCGAGAATGCCGTTCTCACTGTGATAAATCACCAGCCGATCATCGGACACGTGATTGGCGACCGACGTCGGCATGCCGATGCCAAGGTTTACGTAGGCCCCGTCGGGTATATCCTGGGCGACACGTCGCGCCATTTCATCGGAATTAAGCCGCATCATGCCGGGATGCCTCCTGGGTGACTACGCGATCGACAAAAATGCCGGGGGTGACGATGCACTCCGGGTCCAACTCACCGGCGGACACCACGTCGCTCACTTCGGCAATGGTGGTGGTCGCAGCGGTGGCCATGATCGGATTGAAATTGCGGCCGGCGGTGTTGTAGATCAGGTTGCCCCAGACATCTGCCCGGTGTGCCTTGATCAGTGCGACGTCCGCCGGTAGCGCGGTCTCAAGCACAAAGCCTTTGCCGTTGATCACCTTGGTTTCCTTGCCCTCAGCCAGTCGGGTGCCATACCCGGTGGGCGTATACACCCCGCCCAAACCGGCGCCAGCCGCGCGAATGCGCTCCCCCAGCGTGCCCTGGGGCACCAGTTCCAGCTCGATGTCCCCGGCCTCATACAAGCGCTCAAACCAGATTGAGCCGGACGAACGGGGGAACGAACACACGATCTTTCGCACCTGCCCGGCCTTTAACAGGGAGGCGATGCCAATCTCGGCGACCCCGGCGTTGTTGGAAATGATGGTCAGGTCACGGGCGCCGTGCTGGCGTAGCGCCTCAATCAGCTGCAGCGGAATGCCAGAGTTCCCGAAACCGCCGATCATCACCACACTGCCGTCGGCAATGTCAGCCACCGCGGCGCGCAGGGACTCACAGGTTTTATTCATCACAATCATTCACCCTTCATTGACCCTTGTTTGGTATGCGGTTAACGGACACCGGCCGCCACCGGCTGTCGGAAGCGCCAATGCCACAGGTAAGTGAGGCCGAGCAGACCAAAACCGATCAGGTCGGTGACAAGGTCCGGATAGATCAGCATGCCGCCGGCCACCATCATCAGTGCCCGGAGTGGGTAACCCAATAGCCCTACCCGGTACAGGTAGCCTTCCATGGCGGAGGCCATCAGCCAGATCGCGGTAATGGCGGTGACGGTGGAGGTCAGAATGTCAGCCAGCTCGCCCTGCAGAATCAGGGAAGGATTGAGCACAAACAGGAACGGCAGGATGAACAGGATACCGCCCAGGCGCATGGCATACATGCCGGTCTTGCTGGCGTTGGAACCGGCGACACCGGACGCGGTAATGGCGGCCAGGGCAACCGGTGGCGTGATGTAGGACATCATGCCCCAGTACAGAATGAACAGGTGGCTGGCGAGCGGATTCAGGCCAGCGTTCACAAGTGCCGGTGCCAACAGTATGGACAGGAAGATGTAGCAGGCGCTGACAGTCATCCCCATGCCCAGCACAAAACTGGTGACCGCACCCGCCGCCAGCATCAGCGGAATGCTGCCGTCAGCGTAGAGCAAGAGTTCACGGGAAAACGCGCCGGCCACCCCGGTGTACGACAGCCCCCCGACCACCAGGCCGATGCCCGCCAGGATCGCCACCAGATTGGCAACGCTGGTAGTCAGATCCTGAATGAACGCCAGTGCCCGCTTGCCATTCATCCGATGGCGGCGCTTGAACACAGAAATACCGAGCAACACGACGGTGGCGTAGTAAGGCGCGTAGGCCTCCAGTCGCATGAACAGCAGCATGTAGATCAACATCACCAGGCTGAACAGGTACGGCCAGCCATCTTTCAGGGTGGCTTTCAGACTCGGAATTTCCGATTCCGGCATGCCCTTGAGCCCGCGTTTGGCGGCGTAGTTATCGACCTGGAACAGCAGTGCCAGGTAGAACAACAACGCTGGCAGGAACGCGGCGATCATGATCTCGGAATAGGGTACGCCCAGGAACGACGCCATGATGAAGGCGACCGCGCCCATGATCGGTGGCATCAAGGTGCCACCGGTGGAAGCACAGGCTTCAATCGCACCCGCGTAATGGGCGGGATAGCCGGTCTTTTTCATGGTCGGGATGGTGATCGGCCCGGTGGTCAGGATGTTCGAGATCACACTGCCCGACAGGCTGCCCAGGATGCCGCTCGACAACACCGACACCTTAGCCGGACCACCCCGGCTGCGGCCCATCAGAGCCGTTGCGAACTGCATGAAGAACTCACCACCGCCGGTCACGGTTAAGGCAGCTCCGAAGACCACAAACCCGATCACCAGTTGGGCCACCACCTGCATCGGTATCCCGATGATGCTCTCCACACCAATGACGTGGGCGCGTATCGCCTCGCCCAGGCCGTACTCATTGCCCCACAGGAAACCCGGCATCGAATCGGCGTACAGCGGGTAGGTACCAAACAGCAAAGCAACGCCCAGCAGCGGCCAGCCGCCACAACGGCGCACGCCCTCCAGTACCAGTACCAGCAGCACCGAGGCCGCCACGGTCGCTTCCGTGGGCGCCATGAACTCCCAGCCCTGCTGGATCATGGTCAGGCCGTGATACCCGAGATAGCCACAGGTCACCAGCGCAGCGGCCGCCAGGGGCCAGTCGTACCAGGACACTTGGTTGGCGGCACCGGACCAGCTTGGAAAACACAGGAAGGCGGCAGCCAGGAAGATACCGATGAGATAATACAGATAGGCATTGCCCAGCGGCTGAAAACCCAGCAATTCCAGGTTGAAGGTCTGGTTGATCGCCATCAGCAAACCAAGGCCACCGAGGGTCATCACCGACCAGTAGGTGATGCCACGGAGACGACCAGGGCGGGATTCCGGAGTTGCCGGCTGCTCAACAGCGGCTTCGGGGGAGGCATTCATAAGGGACGATATCCTGAACAAAGGCGGAGCAGGCCCGGGCTGCATCAGCCCCGGCCTGCCCCGAATCAGTAACGAGTTACAGCGAACTCAGCGCCTTCTGGCGGTGTTGTTCCCAGATTTCGGCAAAGACCTCATCCGACTTGCCTTCGGCCGCCGCGGTGGCGTCCGACCAGGCGGCCATCAGGGCATTCAGACGTTCGATGCGTGCGTCGTTCCAGGCCTGATGTTCATCGGTCCAGATGCCCTTCTCCTGTAGGTACTGGATCGCACCCGGGTGGAACGGCACGTCGATCGCCGGAGTGCCCGCCTCTGACAGGCGCCAGCGAGGCATCACCGCTGTCGCGTCCTTGTACATGCCGTAGGTTTCATCGAGCGCCTTGATGAAGCTGTACACCAACTGCTCATCTGTGCCCGCACGCACGGTCAGCACCGGGTAACGGTAGGCCAGGATATCCACCGGATTGTCTTCACTGATACCAGCACCCACGGTTTCGGTATAGGGCTGGAAGAACGGTGCCACAGAGCGCAGGCGCTCCCAGCCTTCCTTGTCACCCGGAGGCACTTCCAGCCAGCGGATGCCACGCGGTGATTCCGCCAGCTCGTAGACGTGGCTGGGGGTCGTGGTAGTACAGGAAGCGTCAGCTTCGTTGCGCGCCAGAGAACTCATGGTGCTGGCGTAAGTCGGGAACATAATGGCGTCGACGTCATCCCGGGTCAGCCCGGCGAAAGCCAGGAATGCATCGCACTTCACGTTGATGGAGGGGTTGCCCGCCACATAGGCAAAGCGCTGGCCTTTCAGATCTTTCAAGGTTTCGATGTTGGCATCAGCGGCGGTGAAAATACCGAACGACGACGGGCGCCCGGCAACGGCTCGCAGGTTCTGTGGGCCCCAACGGCGAGCCGAGAAGTCATGAATGCCCTCGGCTGCAAAGAAGGTTTCGGTCGCCAGGAAACTGAAGTCCGCACGCTCGCTGATCAACGGCTGCAACCGGCCGATGGCTGAACCGGAGGGCTGGATACGGACCCGGGTGCCGTATTGTTTGCCAAAGGCATCGGCAATCGCGGACGCTTCGGCATAACCCGCGGAACCCACGTCGTAGGAGGACCAGGTCATGGTGTCGGGCAAGCCACCCTCAGCGTGAACGGAACCGGCGGACAGGCTCAACAAAGAAGCCACTGCAGTGGCAGCGGCGAGGACAGTGCGGGAACGGTGCAGGATGTGGCGCATTGGAGAGATCCTTGGCTTTTGTTGTGAAACACTCATTTCGATTAAAAGAAACTAGACCTTCCTTTACGTCCCCGTCAATCATTTTTGTCTCTATATCAGAATTTCATTTCACTAAGCGACACAGAAACCAAGTCCTTATTTCGCTTTGAAAAGCTGGGCAAGAGCCAGGTTAAGCGCCCTTCTTATATAGAACGGATATGAAATAGGTGTATTGACAAACCATAATTCCAGCGACTATGTTGAATCATCTATAACAAAATGATGTTTCGCTGTGCAAAACCTCTAAACACCACAACAACGACGATAAGAGGATTTTCTATGTCACGCCTAACCCGGGGATTGATGGGCCTCACCCTTAGCACCCTGCCAGCGCTGGCTTTCAGCGCAGACAACGTGGAACTCCCCAGCACCCTAGCCATGACGGCCTATGGCACCGGCTCTGCCGGCTACAGCCAGATGGTGTCCATTGGCAACCTGCTGCAAAACGAATACGGCACCTCGGTGCGTATCCTGCCGGGCGAAAACGACGTGTCCCGGATGACGCCTTTGAGAACCGGCCGGGTGCCCCTGTGCGCCTGCGGCATCGCCAGCTACTACGGCTCGGAAGGCGTGCTGATGTTTGCTGACGAGAACTGGGGACCACAGCCAATTCGCGTGATCACCACCTCGATCGCCAGCTTCGGCCTGGGCATTGCGGTTGCGGGAGATATTGGTGTGGAATCACCTGAAGATCTGCGCGGCAAGCGGGTGTCCTGGATTCGCGGGGACGACGCCCTGAACCTGGGCACCGAGGCCTACCTGGCCTTTGGCGGGCTGACCTGGGACGACGTCGAAAAAGTTGAATTTCCCGGCTACGGCCGTGCCTTCGAGGGCATCATCGCCGACCAGACCGACACCGGCTTCACCGTTAGCGTCGCACCACCTCCCCAGCAGTTGGCCGCCAGCCCCCGGGGCATTGTCTGGCCCGAGCTGGATCCGGCCGACAAGGAAGGCTGGGCACGACTGCAGAAGGTAGCACCCTACTTCCAGCCGCACACGGTGACCTCGGCCGCCGGCGATTACGGCAAGGACAAACCCTGGGTTGGCGCCAGCTACCCCTACCCGATCCTGGTGGCGAACGCCTCCACCGACGACGCACTGGCAAAAAGCCTGATCCGCGTCTTCATCGAGGACTATGACAAGTACAAGGATGCCGCCCCCGGCAACGCCGGTTACCGTCTGGACAACCAGAACATGCAGTGGGTTATTCCGTTCCACGATGCGGTGGTGGACTACTACAAAGAGATTGGCCACTGGACCGACGAGATGCAGGCGCACCAGGACATGCTGGTGGAGCGCCAGCGGATCCTGAAGGAAACCTGGGACAGCTACATGGCCAACAACCCGCCCTCCGATGAGGACGCCTTTGGCAAAGGCTGGATGGCCGCCCGCGCCAAGGCGCTGGAAGCGGCGGGTATGAATCCGGTTTTCCGCTGATCCCCAGGCCGGGGCAAACCGCCCGTTTGCTCCGGCCAACACCTTGATTGCCCGCCCCGTTGCCTATTACGTGTTCGGAGTTACCCGTCATGCATCCTGAAACTGAACAACCGTCATCACCGGAGAACATATCCGGCATCCGCCAGCTCACGGGGTTCTGGCTCTGGATTCCCCGGCTGGCTACAGTCATCCTGACGCTGCTAACCCTGGACTACCTGTTCAATCTTCAGCTCATCAATTTTGTCACCCAGGTTGAAAGCCAGTTTTTCTACACCGTGGTGACATTGATGCTGCCTCTGGTATACGTGCTCTGGCCGATGAACCGGCATTCGTCCCGCACTCGGGTGCCGTGGTACGACGTGCTGCTGTTTCTCGCGACCACCGGTATTTGCGGGTTCTTCGTGTTTAACGCCGAACAGATTCTCGATCGGGGCTGGGAATACGCCGCGCCCGACTACGCCATGGTGATGAGCTTCCTGCTCTGGGTTGTGATTATTGAAGCGGTGCGCCGCGCCGGCGGCTTGCCCATTGCCACCATCGTGGCGATCGCCAGTATCTATCCGATCTTTGCCGACCTGGTGCCCGGCCCGATTCAGGGCTTCCCCTCCTCGCCCGAGCAGACCGCCATTTATCACGCCATGAGCCGTGAGAGTGTCATGGGCATTCCGCTGCAGGCCTTTGCCAATCTGGTGATTGGTTTCCTGCTGTTCGGGGTGGCGCTGCAACAGACCGGCGGTGGCAAGTTCTTTATTAACCTGGCCTTTGCCCTGCTCGGCCACGTTCGCGGCGGCCCCGCCAAGGTGGCGGTGTTCTCCAGCGGGCTGATGGGCTCGATGAGCGGCAGCGTTATTACCAACGTGCTGACCACCGGGGTGCTGTCCATTCCCGCCATGCGCAAGGTGGGTTTCAGTAAATCCTACGCCGCCGGCGTGGAGGCCTGCGCATCCACCGGTGGCGTGCTGATGCCACCAGTAATGGGCGCGACAGCTTTTATCATGGCGGCGTTCCTGAACATTCCCTACGGCACCATCGCCCTGGCGGCGGCGGTACCCTCGGTGCTCTATTTCCTCGGCCTATTTATCCAGATTGATGCCTACGCGGCCCGCCACGAATTGAAAGGCCTGCCTGCGGAAGAATTGCCATCCATCCGACAAACCTTGAAGGAAGGCTGGTATTTCATCTTCGTGTTCGCGTTGCTGATCTGGCTGCTGTTTTTCCTGCGCCAGGAAGCCACCGCGCCCTTCTACGCCACCGCGCTGCTGCTGGTGATCAACCAGATCCTGCCCTACCAGCGCTGGGGCTGGCAGCAGGTGAAAGACTTCTTCTCCAGTTCCGGCAAGCTCTTCGCCGAACTCATCGCCATTCTGGCCGGCGTCGGCCTCCTAGTCGGCGCCCTCTCGGTAACCGGCCTGTCCGGCACCATCGCCAACGACCTGATCTTCCTGGCCGGCGGCAATACCCTGGTGCTGCTGATGATGGGCGCGTTGACCAGCTTTATCCTCGGCATCGGCATGACCGTAACTGCCGCTTATATTTTCCTGGCAGTGGCACTGGCGCCGGCCCTGATCAACGGCGGCGGCATGGATCCGCTGGCGGTGCATCTGTTCATCCTGTATTGGGGCATGCTCAGTTTCATTACCCCACCGGTAGCGCTGGGCGCTTTTGCCGCGGCCACGGTCGCCGGCTCGCGCCCCATGGAAACCGGGGTTCAGGCGATGCGCCTGGGCAGTGTGATCTACTTTATCCCGTTCCTGTTCGTGCTGAATCCTGCGCTGATTTTCCAGGGCAGCTGGGATGAGATTCTGGTGGTGATTACTCAGGCAATGGCGGGTGTCCTGCTAATTGCAGGCTCGATTCAGGGCTATCTGTTGGGTGTGGGTAATCTGACCCTCAGCAAACACCTGCAGTGGCCAGTGAGACTGGCGCTGTTGACCGGCGGCCTGTTGCTGGCCATACCCGGCGGCGGCCCGGTGCCACTGAGCAACCTGGAGCTGTCCCTGATCAGCGCCCTGCTGATTGTTCCGGCGGTTGCGGTGGCCTGGCTGGCGGCGCGGAAGTCCCGGGCGCCGGCTTATCAATAACGGCTGATGACTTGGGGCAGCGAGCGATGGCAGACGATCGCCAGCGCTAGCTGCCCAGCTCATCGGCAAACAACTGGTCGACCACCAGTGCCACCAATTCCCGCACCATTGAGCCGTTGCGTTCCGGGTGGCGATGGCTGCAAAAGCTCAGGGTGGTACTGAGTGCCGCCTCATTGAACTCAACCACCTTGTTGCGACTGGCCCATTCAGTGGCCAGTGAGTGCTCCACCAAGCCATAACCCAGGCCCGCCGACACCATGGCCAGCGCGGTGTACTCATCCTCAGAGGTTGCCACGCGCCTCGAACGCTGCCACTCGGACCCCATCAGCTGCTGCAACATGCCGTAGAACGCGCAAGAGTTGGTGGGCCATATCCAGGGTAACTCCATGACCTCGGCCGGATCGCTGGGCAATGCCTGCAACGGCGAGTCTGCCGGCCCAATTACCGACACCGGCACATCCATCAGGTACTGGAAATCCAACTGATGGTTGTGCCATTCGCCGTAGACGAAACCGCAATCCAGCTCGCCGCTGGCAACCCTCTCAACAATGACATTGGATGAAATGGTGCGCAGCTCCAGTGACACCGCCGGCAGGGTCCGGGCACACAGCTGAATCAGTCGATCAACCCGCAAATGCTCCGGCGGCGCGTTGATACCAACGGTGATGGACACCGACTGGTGCTGGCCAAGCTGACGGGCCAGATCTGCCATTTCCTCAACACCCCCCAAGGCCTTGCGCGCCGGCCCAAGCAACAGCTCGCCTTCGCGGGTCAGGACCATGCCCTGGCTGTTGCGATTGAACAACCTGACGCTGAGCGCTGACTCAAGCTGTTTCAAGTGCTCACTGACGGCCGAGGGCGTGCTGTGACGCCGCTGGGCTGCACGGGTGAGATTGCTCTCTTCCGCCACTAGAACGAAGGACTTCAGGCGATCCAGTTTCAGGTTCATGGCATTCATATTTTACGAACGCTCCGTCAAAAGAATATTGATAGACCACTAGGATCAATACCACATAGAGTGTTTTCCATAGGGTACGCGTTCAGCATAACGCAACGCGATCAACGAGAGGAAGCAGGAGATGAACACTCACAACAGCTTCAACACCAGCCTTACCGACAGCCAACTGGACGCCGCCTGCGATGCGTTGCGCGCGTGCCAGGACCGGCAGATCAAAATGAAGAAAACCTTGCTCGCTATACTGCGTCAATGGTGGCAGCGGGCCCGGCAACGGGCGGCACTGCGCCGGCAACTGATGGAAATGGATGTTGCACTGATCGAAAAGGACATCGGTGTGCCGGCAGGCACTCTCGGCGAGGAAGCCTACAAACCTTTCTGGAAACACTGACCACGGAGACCGTTTATGACCACCCTCTACATCGCCAACAAGAACTATTCTTCGTGGTCCCTGCGGGCCTGGTTGTTGATGACCGAGCTGGGACTGCCGTTCGAGGAAAAGCTGATTCCGTTCGGAGACCCGACGGCGTGGAACGCCTTTCGGGCCGAGGGTGGCAGTGGCAAGGTACCAGCTCTGCAGGACGGAAGCCTGCATGTCTGGGATTCCCTTGCCATTATTGACCATCTGGCCGAGTGCCATTCTGAGGTCTGGCCCGCCGATCCAGCGGCCCGGGCCTGGGCCCGAAGCGTCTGTGCCGAAATGCACTCCGGCTTTCCGGCCCTGCGGGAGCTTTGCTCCATGAACATCGGGGTCAAGGTGCGCCTGAACACCCTGCCCCCTGAACTGGCCCGGGATATCGAACGCATCGCCGCGATCTGGCTGGAAGGCCTGAGCCGATTTGGCGGACCATTCCTGGCCGGAGACCGCTTCACCGCGGTGGACGCCTTCTTCGCTCCCGTCGTGTTCCGCTTTGAGACCTATAGCCTGGACCGCAGCCCCGCCATGGCCGAGTACATCCAGCACATGCTGGCGCAACCCGGCATGCAGGCCTGGGCCCAGCAGGCACTGACTGAACCCTGGATAGAACCGAGGCATGAAGCGGACTGCGAACTGGCGGGCAAGATTGTGGAGGACCTGCGCGGCCCGGTCAGTGCGTAGGACATAGCCCGGACTCCGTTATTCGTACACGTCGTGCAGTGCCAGGGCTTTGAAATCCGGAGTTACTCCCAACCCTGGCCGGTCACTCAGGGTCATCCGGCCGGACGATACCTCAGGTGCCCCGTCCGCCAGCTGCACGGTGTTGTAGTTGTGCAGGTCGGTGGTGTTGAGCAAGGTCCGGGCCGGGGTGCTGGCGGCCAAATGAGCGTAGGCCGCGGTGGCAATACCACTGCCCCAAGCGTCTTCTATGGTCAGGGCAATACCAGCGTCGACACAGACGTCACGAATAACGCGGGACGGAGTCAGGCCACCAAACTTGCTGACCTTTAGCGCCATGGCATCCATGGCGTCGTCCCGAATGGCGCGCCGTACGTCGGCCAGGGAATTGAGACTCTCATCCAGCTTGAGTGGATGCCGTGCCCGGCGCCGGATCGACAGGCATTCCTCGTAACTGCGGCACGGTTGCTCCAGATACAGGTCCAACCCCTCCACTGCCCGGGAAAACCGCAGGGCCTGGTCCCGTCGCCAGCCACCATTGATGTCGCCAACCCAGATCTCGTCCGACTGTTTCTTCCGGCCAAGGGTCTGCATCAGCTCAATATCTTCCTCGACGCTGTGACCGAGTTTGATCTGGATATGGCGGAACCCCTCGGCGCGATAACGGCTCAGAGTCTCCTCCATCTCCGAGGATTCCGCCAGCGGCACAATCCGATGCAGTGGCATCGACCGGGTCAGCAGCCCGCCGAGCAGGGCATACACCGGCATGCCGGCTGCCTTACCGAGCAAGTCCCAACAGGCGATATCGATAGCGGCCTTGGCGACGGCCTGCCCGTTGAGCGCCTGCTCCATGGATTCGTTAATGCGGGTGATGTGCAATGGGTCTTCACCCAGAAGGGCGGACGCAAGCACCGACAGACAAGAAGGCAGGCCCTCGGCGAAGGCTGGCATGTAGTTCGGGCCACAGGGACAAACCTCCCCGTACCCCATCAATCCTGTATCGGTGGTTAACACCACCACCGTACTCAGAAAATCCTGATGGGACCGCCCCCCGGCAAATGCGTAGGCCTTACCGGCGTAGGGCAAATTCGCGGTGTACACCGCAATGCTCTCGATACGCATGACAGACCTCTCGCTCCAGGTCGTTTCCGCATCTTCTGAGCATAGTCCGATCAGGCCAACGCTGCCGCTTTTATCGGGGATTCACCGGATTGGAGTAACCATCACCTTTTACACCCAGCCGGTCGAGGTAAACGTGCAGCTCGGCCACACTCATGTCGACGTACTCAAGCACCCGGCCGTAGAGCATAGCGGTGGGCACGTTGCGCCCGTTCAGTTCACGCTGGGTTTCATGGATGACGTAAAGAATCAGCCGCTCGGTACGAGTCAGGCCGTCACGCACATCAGGAGCCGAGTCTAAAGGGGCTTGCCATTCAATCTGAGTCATGTTCACCAGTTTACCAAAAGGCCGCTCTTTGCGTTCGGTTTCTGACAGACGCTTACGCACAGCAGAACATTTCATGTCTGTCGGCTCGGTGGGCTTGAGCGTCGCCAGTGCGTCCCCTGAACAGATTGCCGAACCCCGGTGCCCTGAGTCACTATGAAGCATCGTCCTCAAGGATAGCTCCGAAGGAGAACACCAAACATGCCAACCATTGGATGGATATTTCTGATCGTTGCCCTGGCCCTGATTGTCGGCGGCCTCATGATCCTGCGTGATTCGGCCCACAGCATGAAAATATCCGACGAGAAAATGGCCAAGATCCGCAAGCGCAAGGCCGAGCTTGAAGCTCAGGAAAAAGCCGACGACGACTGGAAATAAGCGCGGCGGATTAACCCGTTTCGCCATTGCTACGATTCGGCGCAAGCCACAGACAAGATAGCTGACAGGAGAGTCGACATGGCCGAGTTCCAGGTTTTCAGGAACCACTTTTCCAAGCACCGGCTGATCACCAGCCCGGCGACCGAAGACATGCCCAGCCCCGGCGAGGGCGAGATCGTGGTCAGGATCGAACGGTTCTCTTTCACCGCCAACAACATCACTTACGCCGCGGCTGGCGACCAGCTCGGATACTGGCAGTTCTTCCCGCCCTCCGAAGACCCTGACGACGAGTGGGGCATTATCCCGGTATGGGGCTTTGCCGAGGTTGTCGCCTCGAACGTCGAGGAGGTCCCGATCGGTGACCGGCTGTTTGGCTACTTCCCAACCGCCAGCTACCTGACCATCACACCGGCGGGCGTGACCAATCAACGCCTGCTGGACGGCGCCCCTCATCGCGCCAAGCTGCCCATTGCCTACAACAGTTACACCCCTGTGAGTTCAGAGCCGGGCTATGATCGCGCCACCGATGACGAACGTATGCTGCTGTGGCCGCTGTACATCACATCGTACTGTCTCTGGGATCAGTTGCAGGACAACGACTGGTACGGCACCAGCCAGGTGGTGCTGCTCAGCGCCTCCAGCAAAACCAGCATCGGGCTGGCCTACGCCCTGCAGGGTGACGATTCGGCACCGCCGGTTTCGGCCCTCACTTCCGAGCACAACCTGGAATTGGTGCGCGAGCTGGGCCTGTACGATCAGTGCCTCAGCTACCCAACCCTGACGGAAATCGACCCCACCAAACCCACCGTGGTGGTTGATATGTCCGGCAGCGGCGAAATCCTGGGGCAGTTGCACCAACATCTGGGCAATAACATGGTGCACTGCATCAACGTTGGCCTGACTCACTGGAGCGAAACCCAGCCAGGCGCAGGTGTGAACCGGGACCGCAGTGAGTTCTTTTTTGCCCCCAGCCACATCCAGAAGCGGATGAAAGACTGGGGCCCCGACGAATTCACCCGCAAGACCTCCGCGTTTATTCGGAATACGGCCGTCCAGAGCCGGCAATGGCTGACCCTGAGGAAGGTGTCGGGCCTGCACGACCTGGCGAAAGTGTATCCGGAGGTGTGTGAGGGTCGGGTACCGGCCGATGAGGGACTGATTATTGAACTCTGACGCGCCGCTCACTGAGGACGGGCTGCGCCACGGCGCCGAGGCCCTTGCGACGATGGACCCGGATCTGGCGCCGCTGCTGGCCCGCTTCGGCGTTCCTCCCATGTGGCCGCGGGAGCCGGGCTTCGCCACCCTCGTGCAGATCATCCTGGAACAGCAGGTCTCGCTTAAAGCGGCGAAGACCATGTTCGAACGCCTTGAGCAGGCGCTGCGCGGGGTGACACCAGCGTCCGTGCTGGGGGCCGGTGAAGATGGCCTGAAAACCCAGGGCCTGACCCGCCAAAAAGCCCGATATTGCTACGAACTGGCGCACCGTGTGGCCGAGGGCGAATTGCCGCTGGATCGGCTGCACCAGTGGTCCGAGCCTGAGGGGCGCAAGGCCCTGCTTGCAGTGCCCGGGCTGGGGCCCTGGAGTGTCGATGTCTACTACCTGATGGCGCTGCGCCGGCCGGATGTCTGGCCTCAGGGTGACCTGGCGCTGGCTGTGGCCCTGCAGGAGGTCAAGGGCCTGGAAGCGCCACCCACACGCGATCAACAAAAACGATTGTCCGACCCCTGGTCACCCTGGCGCGCCGTTGCTGCCCGCCTGCTCTGGGTGCATTACCTGGCCGCCCGTGGTGATTATGCAGGGTCCGGCCGCTAACCTCGCCGGCCACGTCAACCAGCAACACACTGCCTGCCCAGTGTGTTGCTACCCTGTACACATTTTTCTACATAAAATACTTCAGGCTGCAGTGCGATCAACGATAAGATTAAAAATTAATCAATTCTCTCTTTCAGTCACTGGCCTTCAGGGCCCCAACCAGTTTGTCAGCCGATCGTGATCTTCTCTAATTTCTTGCGTCTCAGTTTAACGGTGGTGTGTTGTTTCACCTGGACTCTGGTACAGGCACAAACCCAGCCGATCACGGTAACTGAATCGTCGCCGATCCTGGCCCAGTTCGAATACTGGGAAGACCCGGAAGCCGATGCGGACCTCAACCAGGTTCGAAATCTGCCGGATTCCGCGTGGCATCTGGAGCCCTCTGGCAGCGCCACGTTTGGTAATACGCCCTCGGCCTACTGGTTACGTTTCTCGGTCCGGAACCTCGGCCCGGAGGCGGTCAACCTGATTGTTGAGCTGGCGTACTCACAACTGGATGACGTGATTTTTCATGTGGTTTCAAACCAGAACCAAGCTCCTGGCCTCAAAACCCAGGAGTTCAAAACTGGCGATAGCCGGCCGTTCTATCCGCGCCAGGTGGATCACCCGAACATGCTGCTGCGAGTTAAATTGGCGCCAGCACAGACCAAGACCATCTTTGTACGGGTCAAAACCGCCGGACCCACCATCCTGCCGCTGCGGATCTGGCGTGAAGCGGAATTCTTCAGCGCCGCCACCCATGAACAGAAACTGCACTTCT
>Ga0207908_1000082_pt1 | contig 44032 bp, 50 predicted proteins | sample MalvirmetagMSP81_FD_184224 | JGI IMG/M metagenome (GOLD analysis project Ga0207908, IMG submission 184224) | Marine viral communities from the Deep Pacific Ocean - MSP-81 (SPAdes) | ecosystem: Environmental > Aquatic > Marine > Oceanic | place: Pacific Ocean | collected 2011-04-18
CGCCACTGCGGCCGCAGCCCCCGCCGCGCCGGTCGCGGCGCCGCAGCCCGCGGGCCAGCCCGCAATGCAGCCGCCGGCTGCCGCAGCGGTGCCGCCGCCGGCCGCCGCGCCGTTCGACACCGCGCCGATCCAGTCGGCCGTCAACACCTGGGCCCAGGCGTGGCAGAACCAGGACCTGCCGGCCTACTTCTTCGCCTACGCCCGCAACTTCACGCCCGAAGGGGGGCTGAGCCGCAGCGCCTGGGAAACCCAGCGTCGTGACCGCATCTCGCGCCCCGAGACAATCTCGGTGCGCATCAGCAATCTGCAGGTGCAGTCGGTGCCCGGCGGGGCCATCGCGACCTTCACGCAGGACTACAGCGCCGACACCTACAGTGATTCGGTGACCAAGGTGCTGGAGATGGTGCGTGAAGACGGCAACTGGAAGATCACCCGCGAATTCACGCGCTGATCGGCGTCGAACAGGGTGCATGCCCACGCCGATCTTGGGCGCGCCCGCCCATGCCTGACCCCATGATCCTTCGCCTCGCCGCATGGGCGCTGCTTGCCGTGGTGGGCCTCACGCCGCCCGGGGCCGCCGCCGCGCCCCTCGACGTGGCGCTGCTGGCGCCGCAGCGCACCGACGCTGAATTGGCGCTCAATCGGGTCTTGGATGCGCTGCGACAGGGCAAGCGCGTCACCGCCGTGCGCGAGCTTGAGGCCCTGATCCGCCGCGAACCCGATTTTCGCGCCGCGCACTGGCTGCACGCCCAACTGCTGAGTGCCCGCACCGGGCGCCAGCCGACGCCTCCGGCGGGCGTCGATCCGCTGGCATTCGAAGAACTCCGCGCCGAACTGCACCTGCGCGCCGAGGCCGAAGCGGCGCTGCCGGCCGATGGCGACGTGCCCAACGTGGTGATGGCGCTGGCGCCAAGGCATGCGCACCTGATCGTGGTTGATCTCAATCTGGCGCGTCTTTACGTGCTGAAGAACGACGATGGGCGGCTCAGCCTGGTCCGCCACCATTACGCCGCCATTGGCCGCAACGGCAGCCGCAAGGTTTCTGAAGGCGATCTGCGCACGCCGGTCGGGGTCTACCACGTCACCCAGTGGCGTGATGGCCGCTCGCTGCCCGACCTGTATGGCTCGGGCGCGTTTCCGGTGGACTACCCCAACGCCTGGGACCAGTTCAAGCAGCGCACCGGCTACGGCATCTGGCTGCATGGCGTGCCTTCCGGCACCTATACGCGGGCACCGAAGTCGTCGGAAGGCTGCGTGACCATGGCCAACGATGATCTCACCGCCCTGCGTGAGTTCATCGAGGTGGGGCAGACGCCGGTGGTGTTCACCGACGAGCTGAGGTGGCTGTCGTCAGCCGAAGCCGAGGCCCAGCGGGCGGACTGGCTGCTGCGCCTGGAGGATTGGCGCGAGGCCTGGGCCTCGGTCGATACCGAACGCTATCTCGATCATTACCACCCCGAGTTCAGCTCGCCCGACATGACGCGCGCGCAGTTCGTCGCCCACAAGCGGCGCGTCAACGAAGGCAAGACCTTCATCGATGTGGAGATCACTGACCTCAATCTGTGGCGGTATCCGGGCGTTGATCAGCCCATGGTGCTGGTGGAATTCACCCAGCGCTACACCTCCAACAACTATGCGTCGGTGTCGCAAAAGCAGCAGTACTGGCGCCAGATGGCCGATGGCCAGTGGAAGATTTTTCGCGAAGTGGGCCGCTGATCAGCCTTCGGCGGCCGCCCGGGCCATGCCCTTGATGCGCTCGGTCATCGCGTAGAAACCGTTGCGGCGGTTCATGGAGATGTGGTTTTCCAGGCCCAGCTGCGCGAAGGTGCCGGGAATGTCCAGCGCCAGAATCTCCTGCGGCTTGCGGTCCTGCACCATGGCGAACAGCAGCGCGATCAGCCCGCGCACGATGTGCGCGTCGGAATCACCGCGAAAGTGCAGCGCGCCGTCGTTGAGCTGGTGGTCCATCCATACCTGACTCATGCAGCCGCGCACCTTGTTGATGTCGGTGTGGGCCTCGTCGGGCAGGGGCTCCAGTTTCTTGCCCAGGTCGAGCAACAGCGCGTAGCGCGCTTCCCAGTCGTCCAGCATCTCGAAACTTTCGGCAATGTCGTCGATGTTCATGGCCTTATTGTAGTGACCGCTATACTTCGCGCCCTTTTTTAACGGCCAGACCCCATGACGTTTTCCCGCCCCAGCGGCCGCAGCGCCGACGCCCTCCGCGACGTGAAGATCGAACGGGGCTTCACCCGTCATGCCGAAGGGTCGGTGCTCATTCACATGGGGGGCACGCAGGTGCTGTGCACCGCCAGCCTGGAAGAGCGCGGCCCACCGTGGAAGAAAGACGGCGGCTGGGTCACGGCCGAGTACGGCATGCTGCCGCGCGCCACCCACACCCGCAGCCGCCGCGAAGCCGCGCAGGGCAAGCAGTCCGGGCGTACGCAGGAAATCCAGCGCCTGATCGGCCGCAGCCTGCGCGCCTGTGTTGACCTCGATGCGCTGGGCGCGCAAACCATCACCCTCGACTGCGACGTGCTGCAGGCCGATGGCGGCACCCGCTGCGCGTCGATCACCGGCGCCTACATCGCCCTGTGCGACGCGGTGGCCAAGGCCCGCAAGGGTGGCAAGCTCAAGCGCAACCCGATACTGGGTCATGTGGCCGCGGTGAGCGTCGGCGTCTATCAGGGACAGCCGGTGCTCGATCTGGACTACCTTGAAGACTCCGATTGCGAGTGCGACATGAACGTGGTCATGAACGACGCCGGGCATTTCATCGAGGTGCAGGGCACGGCCGAAGGCCACGCCTTCCGTCGTGAGGAGCTGGACCAGTTGCTCGACCTGGCCAGCGGCGGCATTGCGGCCCTGATCGCCCTGCAGCGACAAGCGCTCGAACAGGTGGCATGAGTCTCGGCGCCGCGCCCGATGACCGCGTGCCGGTGGCCGTGCTCACCGGCTTTCTGGGCGCGGGCAAGACCACGCTGCTGAACTTCCTGCTGCGCCATCCGGCCATGCAGGGCACGGCCGTGGTGGTCAACGAGTTCGGCGATGTGGGGCTGGACCACCACCTCATCGAAACCGCCGTGCACGACGTTGAACTGATCGAAGGCGGCTGCCTGTGCTGCACCGTGCGCGGTGCGCTGGGCGATGCGCTGATCAAACTGCTCGACCGCAGCGGCAAGGACGGCTGGCCGCCGATCAAACGCATCATTCTGGAGACCACCGGCGTCGCCGAGCCCGGGCCCATCCTGCGTGAGCTCAGTGCCGCGCCCGAGCTGCAGGGCCGGGTGCGCGCCGACGGCACCACCACCCTGGTCGATGCCGCCGTCGGCGCCGACACCCTTGCGCGGCAGGGCATCGCCCGCGCCCAGGTCGCCGCGGCCGATCAACTGCTGATCAGCAAGGCCGATCTGGTGGCGCCCGCCGCGCTGGCCGCGCTGAACGCGCAACTGCGCGCACTCAACCCCGAAGCGCCCATTGACCTCGTCAACAGGGGCGCGGCCAAGCCGCAACACCTGTTCGGCACGGCGCGACGGGCGACGGCCGATGCCGCGCCGATGCTGCGCTGGATGCACGCCGCAGCGCCGGTGCGCTTCACCCCGCTCACCGACGACACGCCGGCCCCCCAGCCCGACGGCATCGACAGCTTCAGTGTGGTGCTCGACACGCCGCTGCCGGAGTGGCGCTTTTATGGCTGGCTGACGTTTCTGCGGGGCTTGTCGGGCCCTGATCTGCTGCGCGTCAAGGGCCTGATCCACCTCGAAGGCCGGTCCGGCCCGGTACTGATTCACGGCGTACAGGGCGTTTTTCACGATCCCGAGCCGCGCGACGCCTGGCCCACCGACGACCGCCGGACCCGCCTGGTCTTCATCACCCAGGGCTGGGGGCGGGAAACGGTGCGCAGCACCCTGGGCTATCTCACCGGCGAAGCCGACGGCGAGACCGACACATGACCCCCGCACCCCTGGTACTGGCCTCGCAGAACCCGAAAAAATCCAGCGAGCTGGATGCGCTGTTGCGGCCGCTGGGGTGGCAGGTACAGGCGCTGTCGCGGTTCACCGCCGACTCGCCGGTGGAAGACGCGCCCACCTTTGTCGAAAACGCGCTCATCAAGGCGCGGCACGCCGCCAGGATCAGCGGGCTGCCCGCCATCGCCGATGATTCCGGTCTTGAAGTGGCCGCGCTGGGCGGCGCGCCCGGTGTGCGTTCGGCTCGCTACGCCGGTGAGCCCAGCGATGATGCGGCCAACAACCGCAGGCTGCTCGCCGCCCTGAGCGGGGTGCCGGCGGCCGAACGCGGTGCGCGGTTCGTCTGTGCGCTGGTGCTGCTGCGCCACGCCGACGACCCGGTGCCCGTCATTGCCGTGGGCACCTGGCCGGGGCAGATCCTCGATGCCCCGCATGGCGACGGTGGCTTCGGCTACGACCCGCTGTTCTTCGTGCCCGAGCTGCAGCGCAGCGCCGCCGAGCTGGGCGCTGACGAGAAGGCGCGCCTCAGTCATCGCGGCCGCGCCTTACGCAGCCTGATGCAGCAACTGGCCGCCGATGCCCGGTGACCCGCCCCGTGATCTGCCCGGCGGCGCGCTGGGGCTGTACCTGCACTTCCCCTGGTGCGTGCGCAAATGCCCCTACTGCGATTTCAACTCCCATGCCCTGCGGGGTGAGGTGCCCGAGGCCGACTACGTTGCGGCGCTGCTTCGCGACCTCGATGCCGACCTAGAAAGCCTGGGCGACCGCGTCCGGCCCGCCAGCAGCGCGTTTCTGGGCGGCGGCACGCCCAGTCTGTTTTCCGGCGCGGCCATCGGCCAGGTGCTCGACGGGGTGCGCCAGCGCCTGGGCTTCACCGACGAGGCCGAAATCACTTTGGAAGCCAATCCCGGCACGGTGGACGAAGCGCACTTCGCGGGCTATCGCGCCGCGGGGGTGAACCGCCTGTCGATTGGCGTGCAGAGCTTCAACCCGGCACACCTGCAAAGTCTGGGGCGTATTCACAGCCGCGATGACGCCTTGCGCGCGATGCGCGTGGCGCGCGGCGCGGGGTTCGAAAACGTGAATCTGGACCTGATGTTCGGCCTGCCCGGGCAGTCGGCCGACCAGGCCCTGGCCGATCTTGAACAGGCCCTCGACCTTGCGCCCACGCACCTGTCGGTCTACCAGCTCACGCTGGAGCCCAACACCGAGTTTGCCGCGCGCCCCCCGGCCCTGCCGGACGATGACCGCATCGCCGACATGCAGGCCGCGCTGCAGGCACGTCTTGCCGATGCGGGCTACGCGCAATACGAGGTGTCGGCCTACGCCCGGCCGGGCCGGCGCTCACGGCACAACCTCACCTACTGGACGTTTGGCGATTATCTGGGCATCGGCGCCGGCGCCCACGGCAAGTGGACACGCGACGGACAGCCGCGGCGCCGCGCCAAGCACAAGCACCCCAAGACCTACCTGGCCACGGCGGGCTCGGCGGCCTGCTGGCAGGAAGACCATGCCGTGGCCACCGCCGATCTGCCGTTCGAGTTCGCGATGAACGCGCTGCGGCTGGTGGACGGCTTCACCCCGGCGCAGTTCGAGGCCGCCACCGGCCTGCCGGTTTCGGCACTGGACGTGCCCCTGGGCGAGGCGCGCCGGCAGGGCCTGCTGGACGATGATGCCTGCGGCCGGCTGCGCGCCAGTGCGCGGGGGTATCGCCACCTCAACCGCTTGACCGGGTTGTTCCTGTAACGGAGCTCAAGAAATGCTCGAAGAAAAGGCCATCACCTGCCCCTACTGCTGGGAGACCCTCCACATTGACCTGGACCTCTCGGGCGGCACCGCCGAATACACCGAGGATTGCCACGTCTGCTGCCGACCGATTCTGGTGAACCTGCACGTTGATGAGGCCACCGGCGGCTTCCGGGTGGATGTGCGGGCCGAGAACGAATGAGCGCGCCGGTCGAGCCGCCGCGCCGTCGCCTGCGTTCGCTGAGCGGGCTTTGGCCGTTTCTGGCGCCTTATCGCCGTCAGTTGTCGTGGGCCCTGGTGCTGCTGGTGCTGGCCAGCCTGGCGATGCTGGCCGCGCCGCTGGCGGTACGCGACCTGATCGATCACGGATTCGAGCCGGGCGCGGCGATCCACGGCTACTTCCTGGGGCTGTTCGCCCTGGCAATGCTTGCCGGCATCCTGATGGCGGCGCGGTATTACATGGTCAGCTGGCTGGGCGAGCGGGTCACCGCGGACCTGCGCAGCGCGGTGTACCGCCGCATGCTGGTGCAGTCGCCCGGCTATTTCGAGCACACGCAGACCGGCGAAGTGCTGTCGCGGCTGACGGCGGACACCACGGTGATCCAGACCGTGGTCGGCTCGTCGATGTCGATGGGGCTGCGCAGTGCCGCACAGTTTCTGGGCGGCATGGTGATGCTGGCGGTGACCAGCCTCACGCTGTTCGCGGTGACGCTGGGGCTGCTGGTGGTGGTGATGGTGCCCATCGTCATCGTCAGCCGGCAGGTGCGGCGGCTGTCGCGCGAATCGCAGGACCGCGTCGCCGACACCGCCGCCGTGGCCAGCGAGATGCTCAACGCCATCCCCACCGTGCAGGCGTTCACCCAGGAAGGCTTCGAGGCGCGGCGCTTCGACCACGGCGTGACGCGCAGCTTCGTCACCGCCATGGCGCGCACCCGGCTGCGGGCGATCATGACGGCGAGCATCGTCGGCGGGGTCTTCGGCGCCATCGTGTTCGTGCTGTGGCTGGGCGCACGGGCGGTGATCGACGGCAGCATGACGGCGGGCGAGCTGGCGTCGTTCGTGCTGTACGCGATGATCACCGCCGGGGCGATCGGCGTGATCGCCGAGGTCTGGGGCGAAGTGCTGCGCGCCGCCGGCGCCACCGAGCGGCTGATGGAACTGCTGTCGGCCGAGCCCGACATTCAGGCGCCAGCGCAGCCCGCGGTGCTGCCGCGCCAGCCCCAGGCCGAGGTGATCCTCGACGCGGTGCACTTTGCCTACCCGTCACGGCCCGACACGCCGGCGCTGGACGGGCTGAACCTGGTCATCCACCCCGGCGAAACCGTGGCGCTGGTCGGGCCCAGCGGCGCCGGCAAGACCACGGTGTTCCAGCTGCTGATGCGCTATTACGACGTGAGCGGCGGCGCGATTCGCTTCAACGGCGTCGATCTGCGCGAGGTCGATCCGCTGGCGCTGCGCGCGCAGATCGGCATCGTGCCGCAGGACGCGGTGATCTTCTCCGGCAGCGCGCTGGAAAACATTCGCTACGGTCGTGCCGATGCCAGCGATGACGAGGTCAAAGCCGCCGCGCGGCTGGCCCTGGCCGATGAGTTCATCGCCCGGTTGCCGCAGGGCTACGACACCTTTGTGGGCGAGCGTGGCCTGCGTCTGTCCGGCGGGCAGCGACAGCGCGTCGCCATTGCCCGCGCCATTCTTCGTGACCCGCCGCTGCTGTTGCTCGACGAGGCCACCAGCGCGCTGGACGCGGAAAGCGAAGCGCTGGTGCAACAGGGCCTGGCCGCCGCCATGCGCCACCGCACCACGCTGGTGATTGCCCACCGGCTGGCGACGGTGCGCAAGGCCGATCGCATCGTGGTGCTGGAGGGCGGACGCATCGTCGAGATCGGCACGCCGGCCGAGCTGATGCAGCAGGGCGGCCTGTACGCGCGGCTGGCGTCGTTGCAGGTGATGGCCTGAGCTACTGGGCCCCGGGATTGCGCAGCTGGCCCGTCGCCGGCGACAGCCCGGGCTCAGGGCGCGGCGCTGGCCACCCGCCGCACGGCGTCCAGCCAGCCGGCATGCAGCCGGTCCGCTTCGGCCGCCGGCCGCTGCGGGCTGAAGCGTTGCTGTTCGGCCCACAAGGCGCTGATCTCATCCAGCGACGCGTAAACGCCGGTTTGCAGACCCGCCAGAAACGCGGCGCCCAGCGCGGTGGTTTCGATCACCTCGGGGCGCACCACCGGAATCTGCAACATGTCGGCCAGGTTCTGGGTCAGCCAGTCGTTGACGACCATGCCGCCATCGACCCGCAGCTCCTTGGGCGGCACGGCGTCGTCGCGCATGGCCGCCATCAGGTCGCGGGTCTGGTAGGCCACCGATTCCAGCGCTGCGCGCACGATCTGGGCAATGCCGGAATCGCGGGTCAGGCCGAAGATGGCGCCGCGCGCTTCCGGGTCCCAGTAGGGCGCGCCCAGCCCGGTGAAGGCCGGCACCAGATAGACGCCGTTGGTGCTGTCGATGGAGGCGGCGAGACCTGCGGTTTCGCCGGCATGCGAGATCAGGTGCATGGCATCCCGCAGCCATTGCACCGCCGCGCCGGCGACAAAAATGCTGCCTTCGAGCGCGAAGGTGGGCTTGCCCTTGAGGCGGTAGGCCACCGTGGTCAGCAGACGGTTGCGTGAGGCCACGCGCTGGTCGCCGGTGTTGAGCACCATGAAGCATCCGGTGCCGTAGGTGGACTTGATCATGCCGACCTCGAAACAGGCCTGACCGACGGTGGCGGCCTGTTGGTCCCCGGCGACGCCGGCGATGGCGATGGGCGCATCGATGCCATCGAGGGTGGCGGTGCCGAAGTCGGCGGCACTGTCGAGCACCTCCGGCAGCAGGGCGCGGGGCACGCCGAAGAATTCCAGCAGTTCGTCGTCCCAGTCTTGCGTGTCGAGATTGAACAGCGCGGTGCGGCAGGCATTGGTGGCGTCGGTGACATGGCGCTGGCCGCCGGTCAGGTTCCAGATCACCCAGCAGTCCATGGTGCCGAAGGCCAGTTCACCCTTCTCGGCGCGGGCACGCGCGCCCTCGATCTTGTCGAGAATCCAGGCGATCTTGGTGGCGGAGAAATACGGGTCGAGCAGCAGGCCGGTTTTCTCCGACAGCCACGCCGAGCGCTCGGCGCGCGCGGCACACCAGGCGGCGGTGCGGCGGTCCTGCCAGACGATGGCCGGGTGGATGGGCTTGCCGGTCTTGCGGTCCCACACGACGGTGGTTTCGCGTTGGTTGGTGATGCCCATGCCGGCGAGGTCGGCGGCCTTCAGGCCGGCGTCTTTCAGCGCGCCGACGATGACCGTCTGGCTGTGCTCGGCGATCAGTGCCGCGTCGTGCTCCACCCAGCCCGAGTGGGGGTAATGCTGCGGCAGTTCGATCTGGTGGCTGCCCAGCGCCTTACCCTCGCGGGAAAAAATGATGGCGCGGGTGCTGGTGGTGCCTTGGTCGAGAGCCAGTAAGGCGGTCATTTCAGCGAGCCTCGTGTGCGGGCCCTCAAGCCTAACGCAGACCCGCGACGCCGGCCCACGTGCCCGCAGCTGCGGCAGACGCGGGCCAGAAAGGCCTCAGAGGCTGCGCACCGCCGTGAACGTGGTGATGACCTTGCCGGTGGGTGCGCCGGTGGGCGAGCCGCCGCGCGGCTCGATGCTCACGGCGAAGGTCGGTGCCGGCTCGTCGCCGGTCAGGCCCTGGCGGGTGAGCACCTGGCGGCCGGTGTCGGGCAGCACGCCCACCGACACCGGGGTGCCGTCGGCGCCGATCCACCACAACTCGGCGCTGCGGTTGGCGGGGATTTTGGGCGCGCCTTCGACCTGCACGAGAATCTGCTCGCCATTGGCGGTGGACTGCACCACCCAGCGGCCGCCGTCGGCGGCCAGGGCGGCAATGAGCAGGCCCTGCGGTTCGGGAATCGGCGTGGCCTCGTCCATCAGGCTGACGCTCAGCAGGCCGCCGAACACCATCGCCAGCACGGTCGCGGCGACCGCCCAGACCTTGAGGAGCGGCAAGGGCCCACGCGGCGGGCGTGCGGCACGTCGCGCGGTGGCGTGGCTGCTGCCGCGGCGGCCTGCTCCGGGGCGCGTGGCACGCGGCGCGATCGGGCCGTCCAGGCGTGGACCGTGACGGGGGACCTCGGGTGCGGTGAGCGTGGGTTCATCCACCACTGGCGGGGCCGGTGCGGCGTGCTTCGGACCCAGTGCCGGCGCCTGGCGACGACCTTTGCTGTCTTCGGGGCGGGCCGCTGCGGTGGGCGCGGCGCGACGTGATCCGGGGTGTGATCCGGGCCGGGTGGCGATCAGTGGCGGCGGGGTGGTCATGGCGGTGGCGTCGTCGTGAAGGGCCACAGACGGGCGCGGGTCGGTCGCCGCCCGGGTGGCCGCCGCTTCGATGCGCTTCCACCGACCCTCGGTCGGCAGAACGGGCTTGAAGCCGCGAAGGAGCACGCTGAAATGCCGCTCCCAGCGATACACCGCCGCCCGCAGTTCGGCATCGCGGGCCAGCCGCTGATGCATGGCGGCGCGTGCCGGGCCGCGCAGGGTGCCCAGCACGTAGGCGGCGGCGAGCATCGAGCGGCGTCGGGCGGTCCAGGCGCTCATGGTTCCAGACACTCCCGCAGGCGCTGCAGGCCCCGTCGCACCCAGCTCTTCACCGTGCCCAGCGGACTGCCCATGTGCTCGGCGAGCTCGGGGTGGGTGTAGCCCTCGTAATAGGCCAGCATGACGGCCTTGCGCTGCTCGTCCGAGAGTTCGACGAGGCAGTCGTTGAGCCGATGCATGTGCTCGTCGGTCTCGGCCTGGTTGTCTGGCGCGTTGCTGGCGTCGGCCCAGTCCAGATCCATCGGCAGGACGTCTTCATCGGCGGAGCTGTGCTCGCGATGGGCGCGCACCAGATCCAGTGCCCGGTAGCGCGCGATGGTCATCATCCAGGCGAGCGGGTGCCCCCTCTCTTCGGCATAAGAGTCCGCCTTGTTCCAGATTCTGAGGTAGCAATCCTGCAAGGCGTCCTCCGCACGGTCACGATGGCGAAGAATACGCAGCAGTACCCCCAGCAGATGCGACGAGGTGGCCTCGTACAGCAGCCGGAACGCGCGCATGTCTTTGGCCGCGGTGGCGCGCAACAGCGCCACCAGCGACTCAGCTTCGTTCGGAACTCGGGGCTGTGCCATGCGCAACAATATAACGGAAGGCCAGCGATTCGGCGGGCCCCGTTATGATTCGCGTCCCCCCCTCAAACTGGATGCCCGATGCTCGGCGCCTTTCCCCAGACCCGCCCCCGTCGCTTGCGGCAAGCGCCCTTCATCCGCGAGCTGGTGCGCGAGACGCGCGTCACCGCCGGCAACCTTGTGCAGCCCCTGTTCGTGGCCGAAGGCGCTCTTGCCGGACCGATCGCCGCGATGCCGGGCTGCGCGCGTCTGACCCTCGCCGAACTGGCCGACGCGGCGCGGCGGCTGGTCGATCTGGGCATTCCGGCGGTCGCTTTGTTTCCGGTGATTCCGCAGGCGCTCAAATCCGAGCGTGGCGAGGAGTCACTCAACCCCGACGGTCTGGTGCCGCGCGCCATCGCGGCCATCAAGGCCGCGGCGCCCGGTCTCGGAGTGATTGTCGACATCGCCCTCGACCCCTACACCAGCCACGGTCATGACGGGCTGCTGAGCGCCGATGGCGCGGTCGACAACGACGCCACGGTCGAGGTGCTGCGCAAGCAGTCGCTGGCCTACGCCCGCGCCGGTGCCGATGTGGTGGCGCCCTCCGACATGATGGACGGCCGCATCGGCGAGATTCGCCGCGTGCTGGAGCGCGACGGTCTGCACAACGTGCTCATCCTGTCTTACGCGGCCAAGTACGCCAGCGCCTTTTACGGCCCGTTCCGGGATGCGGTCGGGTCTTCGGCCAACCTCGGCAAGGCCGGCAAGCAGACCTACCAGATGGACCCTGCCAACACCGACGAGGCGCTGCGTGAGGTGGCCCTGGACATCGCCGAAGGCGCCGACATGGTCATGGTCAAGCCCGGCATGCCCTATCTCGACATCATCCAGCGGGTCAAGGCCGAGTTTGGCGTGCCCGTGGCGGCGTATCAGGTCAGTGGCGAGTACAGCATGATGAAGGCGGCGGCCGCGCAGGGCATGCTCGACGAACGCGCCGTGCTCATGGAATCGCTGACCTGTCTGCACCGCGGCGGTGCCGACATTATTTTCACCTACTACGCCGCCCAGGCCGCCGCATGGCTGCGGGAGAGCGCCCGATGAAGCGCTATGGGGTGATCGGCCAGCCGGTCGCACACAGTCTTTCGCCGACCATCCACAAGGCCTTCGCCGAGGCGGCGGCCATCACCCTCGATTACCAGGCGCTGGCCATCGATGCGGCCGATCTGGCGGCGCGGTTGGCGGCCCTGCACGGCGAAGGCTGGGCGGGATTCAACGTCACCCTGCCGCACAAGCAGGCGGTCATGGCCCTGTGCCAAGACCTCAGCGACGCGGCGCGTCGCGCCGGGGCGGTCAACACCCTCACCCCGACTCCTGGCGGCTGGCACGGCGACAACACCGACGGCACCGGGCTGGTGCAGGACCTTGCGCGACTGGGCGTGACGCTCGCCGGCCGCAGGGTGCTGGTGCTGGGTGCGGGCGGTGCGGCGCGCGGCATCATTGCGCCGCTGCTGGCGACCCGCCCGGCATCGTTGACCATCTCCAACCGCAATCCCTGGAAGCCCGAGGCGCTCAGCGAAGCCTTTGCCGACCTCGGCACCCTGACGCCGCGCACCCACTGGGCGCTGAAGGGCGATGCCTATGACGTGATCATCAACGCCACATCCGCAGGCCACAGCGGGGCCATGCCGCCCATGCCCGAGGGCCTGTTCGCCGACGGCGCGGTGGCCTACGACCTCAGCTACGGCAAGGCCCACCTGCCGTTTGCCGAATGGTCCACCGCGCAGGGTGCGCGGACGGTCCACGATGGTCTGGGCATGCTGGTGGCGCAGGCTGCCGAGAGTTTCCGCCTGTGGCACGGCGTGACGCCGGATGCCGCGTCGGTGCTGGCGTTGCTACGCGCGGACTAGCCGGCGCCGTTGTCCCGTTGCTGGGCCTCGACCTCGGCGATGCCGGGGGTGACCCAGCGCGAGACAAAGATGCCCAGCTCGAACAGCAGATACACCGGCACCGCCAGCATGAACTGCGAAATGATGTCGGGCGGCGTGAAGATGGCGCCCAGCACGAAGGCGCCGATGAACACGTACTCGCGCACGCTTTTCAGCTTCGCCGGGGTGACCAGGCCGGTCTGCACCATGAGCACGATGGCCACCGGCGTCTCGAAGGCGAGGCCGAAAGCGATGAACAGCGTCAGCACGAAGCTGAGGTAGGCGCTGATGTCGGTCATGACCGAGACCCCTTCAGGCGCCATCCCGACCAGGAACCCGAACACCGCGGGCAACACCAGAAAGTAGGCGAAGGCCACGCCGGCGTAGAACAGCAGCGTTGACGAGAGCATGAGCGGCGCGACGAAGCGCTGTTCGGACTTGTACAGACCGGGCGCAATGAACGCCCAAGCCTGCCAGAGCGTCCATGGCATCGAGATGATGAACGCCAGCGCCGCCGCCAGCTTGATGGGCGCGAAGAACGGCGACGCCACCTCGGTGGCGATCATGGTGGTGCCTTCGGGCAGCAGGGCCATGAGCGGCGTGGCGATCACGGTATAGACCTCACGCGCCACGAAGGTCAGCGGAATGAACACCAGCAGCAGGCCGAGCACGATGCGCAACAGCCGGTCGCGCATCTCCAGCAGATGCGCCATGAGCGGCTGTTCGGTGCTGTTGACCTCGGCCTTGCGGCTCATGGGGCCTGGTTCTTGTCGGCGGTCGGCGGGGCGTCGGCGGCGTTGCCTGACGCGCCGTCGCGGAGCGATTCGCGCGGGGTCACACGGTCCTTGAGCTGGGTCATTTCGCCGCGCAGGCCCGATTCGGCTTCCCCGGCTTTTTCCTTGAGCATCCGGTGGGCTTCTTCCAGCTCGCGGCGCAGATCGCTGGCGCGTGTTTCGCGGTCAAGCTCGGCCGTGAGGTTGCGCAGGTATCCCTTGGCGGTGCCGACCCAGCGGCCCAGGCCGCGCGCCGCGCGCGGCAGCTTTTCCGGGCCGAGGACGACCAGCGCGATCACCAGAACGATGGCGATCTCGGCAAAGCTGAAATCCAGCATGCGCGGTCTTTAGACCTTGTCTTTTTCAGTCTGCGACGCGGTGCTGTGCGGGGCGTTCTGATGCGGCTCGGCCAGCGACTCGGCGTCTTTGTGGGTGTCGGCCTCGCCCTCCTTCATCGACTGCTTGAAGTTCTTGATGCCGGCGCCGAGGTCGCCCCCGGCATTGCGCAGTTTCTTGGTGCCGAAGATCACGAGCACGATGACCAGTACGATCAACCAGTGCCAGATGCTGAATGAACCCATTGTCGATTCCTCAATTGTTCCGCGCCGCTTTTTCGGCATGACCTGACAGGCCGAAGCGCTGGGCCAGAACGTCGGTCACGTCTTCCAGGCTCAGGCCCTTGTGTACCAGCAGCACCAGGGTGTGAAACCACAGGTCTGCCACTTCGTTCGACAGAGGCCCCGGTGCGCCGTTCTTGGCGGCCAGCAGAACCTCCGCAGCCTCTTCGCCCACCTTCTTCAAAATGGCGTCGTCACCCTTGGCCATCAGGGTGGCGACGTACGACCCAGCAGGATCGGCGCACTTCTGACGTTCACGAATCACGTCCACCAGAGCGGTCAATATGTCGTTTGAGGGCATCGGTCAGTGTGCAGTAGGGGCATGACAGGCAGACGACAGCTTACACAAGCGCGGGGTCGGCCCAAGGCGGGACCTGCGCGCGCCTCAGAGGCGAATGTTGACGCCCTTGCCCTTCAGGAAGCGCTTGGCTTCGCCGACCGTGTGGGTGCCGTGGTGAAAGATGCTGGCCGCCAACACCGCATCGCAGCGCCCCTCGGTGAGCCCTTCATACAAATGCTTGAGTTCGCCCACGCCGCCGCTGGCAATCAGCGGAACGGCCACCTGGTCACTGATGGCCCGCAGAAGCTCGTGGTCGTAGCCTTCCTTGGTGCCGTCGCGGTCCATGCTGGTGACCAGCAGTTCGCCGGCGCCGAGCTTGGCCATGCGCACGGCCCACTCGACGGCGTCGATGCCGGTGGAGCGGCGCCCGCCGTGGGTGAACACTTCCCAGCGCAGCGGCTCCTTCTTCTTGTTGACGCGCTTGGCATCGATGGCCACGACGATGCACTGCACGCCGTAACGATCACCGGCTTCGGCGACCAGCTGCGGGCGGTCGACGGCGGCGGTGTTGATGCTCACCTTGTCGGCACCGGCCGACAACAGGGCGCGCACATCGGCGCAGGTGCGAACGCCGCCGCCGACGGTCAGTGGAATGTAGATTTCACGCGCCACCGCTTCGACGGTCTTGAACAGGGTCGGGCGGTCATCGCTGCTGGCGGTGATGTCGAGGAAGACCAGTTCGTCGGCACCCTGCTGGTCGTAGCGGCGGGCGACCTCGACCGGGTCGCCGGCGTCCTGTATCGATTCGAACTTGACGCCCTTGACCACACGGCCACGGTCGATGTCGAGGCAGGGGATGATGCGCTTGGCCAGCATCGGTCAGCCTTTCGCGAGTTTGACGGCGGCCTTGAAGTCGAGGCTGCCCTCATACAGGGCGCGGCCGATGATGGCGCCGGCCACGCCGTCATCTTCCAAGGTCTTGAGGCGTTCGATGTCGGCCAGCGAGCTGACCCCGCCGCTGGCGAAGACCGGGGTTTTCAGCGCGCGGGCCAGGTTGCCGGTGGCGTCCTCGTTGAAGCCGTTCATCATGCCGTCGCGACCAATGTCGGTGTAGATGATCGCTTCGACGCCGTCGCGCTCGCAGTGCAGGGCGGTTTCGATCACGTCGTGCCCGGTGACCTTGGTCCAGCCGTTCAGCGCCACGCGCCCGTCCACTGCGTCGAGACCGACGATGATGTGACGGGGGTATTCGAGGCAAAGATCGTGCAGAAAGTGCGGCGCGTTGACCGCGCGCGTGCCGATGATCACGTACTCCACGCCCGCATCCAGGTAGCGCTGCACGGTGTCTTCGTCGCGAATGCCGCCGCCGATCTGTACCGGGATGCTGATCGCCTTGGCAATGGCCTCAACCACCTTGAGGTTGATCGGCTCGCCCTTCATGGCGCCATCCAGATCGACCACGTGCAGCCGTTCGGCCCCTTCGTCGGCCCAGCGTTGCGCCATCGCCACGGGGTCGTTGGAGAACACTGTGACATCGTCCATTCGGCCTTGGCGCAGGCGGACGCACTCCCCATTCTTGAGGTCAATCGCAGGAATCAGCAGCATGAGTTGGGCAACAGCGTGGAGTCGTTTTTGGGGTGGGCGATCTGGCGGCGCGGCGCATCGGGCGATGACCCTGACGGCCAGACTGCCGCAGTTGGCAGCGGCGGTGCAACTCGGCGTAGGGTCATCAGGGCGACCAGTCAACGAAATTGGTCAACAACTGAATGCCGGTGGCCTGGCTTTTCTCGGGATGAAACTGGAAGGCCACAATGTTTTCGTGCGCCAGTGCCGCGGTGAACGGTTGCATGTATTCCGCTTCGCCCATGCGATCACTCGGCAGGGCAAGCGACACGTAGTAGCTGTGCACGAAATAGAACCAGCTGTTGTCGGGGACGTTCTTCCACATCGGGTGCGTCGGCATGCTCTGCCGCACCCGGTTCCAGCCCATGTGCGGCACCTTCAGGCGCGGGCCGTCGGCCGGGCCGACGGGGGGCGGGTCGGGGAAGCGGCGCACCTGGCCACTGATGATGCCCAGCGCGTCGACGCCTCCGTTTTCCTCGCTGTGGTCGAGCATCACCTGCATGCCGAGACAGATGCCCATCAAGGGTTTGGTGCGGGCGGCCTCGCGCACCATCTCATTGAGTTCGAGGCGCCGCAGTTCGTTCATGCACGCCTTCACGCCGCCCACACCGGGCAGCACGATGCGGTCGCACTTCATCAGCACGTCGGGGTCGTACGAGACCTCCACGCGCGTGGCGCTGCAGACCCGCTCCAGCGCCTTGCCGAGCGAATGCAGGTTGCCCATGCCGTAATCGATGACGCCAATCGCTCGCATTGGTAAATCTGGACTTTGGAGAATAGGGGGGGGCGTGAACGCCGTCGCGCCGGATGCGGGTTACAGCACGCCCTTGGTCGAGGGCATGGCATCGGCCGCGCGGGCATCGACCGTGCAGGCCATGCGCAGCGCCCGGCCAAAGGCCTTGAACACGGTTTCGGCGATGTGATGGCTGTTGCGACCGCGCAGGGCATCCACGTGCAGGGTCATCTGCGCGTGGTTGACCAGTCCCTGGAAGAATTCGCGGAACAGGTCAACGTCGAAGTCGCCGATGCGGGCGCGGGTGAACTCGACAAACCACTCCAGCCCGGGACGGCCCGACAGGTCGATCACCACCCGCGACAGTGCCTCGTCGAGCGGCACATAGGCGTGGCCGTAGCGCACTAGGCCCTTCTTGTCGCCGATGGCCTGGGCGATGGCCTGGCCGATGCTGATGCCGATGTCTTCGACGCTGTGATGGTCGTCGATATGCCGGTCGCCTTCTGCCTTGACCTTGAGGTCAATCAGGCCGTGGCGGGCAATCTGGTCCAGCATGTGGTCCAGAAAGGGGACGCCGGTGTCGAGCTCGCGCGCGCCGCTGCCGTCGAGATTGATCTCGACTTCGATGCGGGTTTCCAGCGTGGTGCGCGAAATGCGGGCGATTCGGGCGGTCATTCCCATTCAGGGCTAGCGTTCGAGGCGCGTAGGATACGCCTTCGGGCGCACCGCGTCAGACCCCGCCTGCGGGGACCGCAGACGGCGCCGTCTCCAGCCAGAACGTCACCGGTCCATCGTTGATCAGCGACACGGCCATGTCGGCACCGAACACCCCCTGTCGCACCCGTGCCGCGCCCAGTGACGCGACGGCCGTCAACACCGCGACCTCGAACAGTCCGCGTGCCCGGTCCGGCGGGGCGCTGGTCGAAAAGCCGGGGCGCAGTCCGCTGCGCGTGTCGGCGGCCAAGGTGAACTGCGGCACCAGCAGCAGGCTGCCCCCGGCGTCGCGCAGCGAGCGGTTCATGCGCCCCCGGTCATCGGCGAATACGCGGTAGGCCATGCAGCGCTGTGTGAGTTGGACGACGCGGGCCGGGTTGTCGTCTGGCTCGAAGCCCACGAGCACCAGAAGGCCGGGGCCAATGTTGGCGATCTGCGCCTCCGCGACCGATACGGATGCTTGGCTGACGCGCTGTAGCAGGGCTTTCATCGTCAGCAGTTTAATGAAGGCGGCGACTGTTCCACCGGCGGTGGTTCCGTGTAGGCTCCTGCGCCTCAACATGTGAGGCGGGAGCAGGGTGATGCAACGTCGTGAGGTCTTGGTGGGGCTTGCCGGTGGCGCGGCGGCGCTGGCCGGGTGCAAGCCGGGTGCAGTGGCGCAGCCCGACGGCGCGGCCGCATCGGCACGCTTCGAGTGGCGCATGTACACGACCTGGCCCAAGAACTTCCCGGGGCTGGGCACCGGCGCCGAGCGGCTGGCCGAGCGCATCTCGCAGATGTCGGCCGGGCGTCTCAAGGTCACGGTGTATGGCGCGGGCGAGCGGGTGCCCGCGCTGGAAGTGTTCGACGCCGTCTCGCGTGGCAGCGCACAGATGGGCCACGGCGCCGCGTATTACTGGAAAGGCAAGCTGGCCTCGGCGCCGCTGTTCTGCACCGTGCCCTTCGGCTTTACCGCGCAGGAACAGAACGCCTGGCTGTATTACGGCGGCGGCATGGAGCTGTGGCGCGAGGCCTACCAGCGCTTCAACCTGATGCCGTTCGATGCCGGCAACACCGGCACCCAGATGGCGGGCTGGTTCAATAAACCCATCGACACCCTGGATGACCTGAAGGGCCTGAAGATGCGCGTTCCCGGCCTGGGCGGCGAGATCCTCTCGAAGCTGGGCGTGGTGCCGGTCAACATCCCCGGTGGCGAGCTGTTCACCGCACTTTCGACCGGGACCATCGATGCCGCCGAGTTCGTGGGGCCCTACAACGATCTCGCATTCGGGCTGCACCGGGCGGCGCGTTATTACTACTATCCGGGGTGGCACGAGCCCGGCGCGACGCTGGAGGCCTTCGTCAATCTGGATGCCTGGAAGGCCCTGCCCGAAGATCTGCAGGTCATCGTGCAAACCGCCTGCGAGGCGACCTCGCACACCATGCTGGCCGAGATGACCGCCCGCAACAACCGTGCGCTGACGACGCTGGTCACCGAACATGGCGTTGACGTGCGGCCGCTGCCTGACGATATTCTTGCCGCGCTGAAGGTCGAGAGCGAGCAGTACCTTGCCGAGGCCGCCAAGGCTGAGCCGTTGATGGCGCGGGTGGCCGAGTCCATCAGCCGGTTCCGCGAAGAGATGATCAGGGGCACGGCCATTGCCGAGCACGCATTCTTGAATGCGCGCAGTGCCTGAACTCTCGCGACGAACGCCCCTCCAAGCCTGCGCGCCGGCGACCGACACGCCAGCGGCACTGATCTGACCTGAAAAACCTATGACCGACACTGACATATTGATCGAGGCCCACGGGCTCACCCGGCGCTACGGCCATCAACACGCCGTGCAGAACCTGTCGCTGACCCTGCGCAAGGGCGAGGTGCTGGGGCTGCTGGGCCCCAATGGCGCCGGAAAGTCCACCACCATGAAGATGCTCACCGGCACCCTGAAGCCCAACGCCGGCACGGTGGCCATCAAGGGCGTGTCGATGGCCGACGCCCCGAAAGCGGCGAAGCAGTCACTGGGGTACCTGCCCGAGCAGCCGCCGGTGTATGGCGAGCTGACGGTGGACGAATTTCTCGACTTCGCGGCCGGCCTGCACGGGATGCGCGGCGCCCAGCGCAAGCAGGCGGTTGCCTCGGCCAAGCGCGATTGCGGGCTGGAGGAAGTGTCGAAGCGGCTGATCAGCAATCTGTCGAAGGGTTATCAGCAGCGGGTGGGGTTGGCGCAGGCCATCATCCATCGTCCGCCGGTGATCATTCTCGACGAACCGACCGTGGGGCTGGACCCCATCCAGATCCGCGAGATCCGCAGCCTGATCGCCGATCTGGGCCGCAACCACTCGGTGATTCTGTCCAGCCACATCCTGCCCGAGATACAGGCGGTGTGTTCGCGGGTGATGATCATTTCGCGTGGACGGGCGGTGTATGACGAGCCCCTCACGGCCACCGAGCACGCGCGTTTCGACACCGTCGAAGTGGCGCTGCGGCAGCCGCCGCCCCTGGCGCAGCTGCGCGACATTGCCGGCGTGGCCGAGGTGCAGGCCCTGCCGGGCGGCGCCCGGTTCGCGGTGCGGGTGCAGCCGGGCCAAGACCCTCGCGAAGCCCTGGCCAGCGCCGCGGCGCAGGGCCATTGGGGCCTGTTCGAGTTGCGTGCCGTGACCCGCAGCCTCGAAGACATATTTGTTGAGTTGACATCGGGCGACGCGCTGGGGGTGGCCGCATGAACACGCTGATCATTGCCCGCGCCGAACTGCGGCGCATCTTTCTGTCACCGCTGGCCTGGGCCGTGCTGGCCGTGGTGCAGGTGCTGCTGGGCTTCGTTTTCGTCAACGTGCTGTTCGACTTCATCAACCAGCCGGGCTTTGGCGGCGGGTTTGGTGCCTCCGACGTGGTGGTCGGCCAAGTGTTCGGTTTCGCCACGATTCTGGTGCTGCTGATCATGCCGCTGATGACCATGCGCCTGTTTGCCGAGGAGCGTAAAAGCGGCACCCTCAACCTGCTGCTGTCGGCCCCGGTGTCACTCACCGAGATCGTGCTCGGCAAGTTTCTGGGCGTGCTGGGCTTCATCGTGGTGCTGTTGGCGGTCACGGCGCTGATGCCGCTGGCGCTGCTGCCCACCACCGATCTGGACGTGGGCCGCGTGGCGGCGGGCCTGCTGGGACTGCTGTTGCTGATGGGCTCGTTCGCAGCCGCCGGACTGTTCGTGTCGTCGCTGACGCGCGAGCCCACCATCGCCGCAGTGGCCAGCTTCGGCCTGCTGTTGCTGATCTGGCTGGTCAACATTCTCGGCTATCAGGACGGCGTGCCCTTTGCCGAGGTGATTCGTTACCTGTCACTGATCGAGCATTACGAAAGCCTGCGGCGCGGCGTGTTCAACACCGCCGACATCGCCTACTACGCCCTGTTCACCGCACTGTTTCTCGGCTTGACCGTGCAGCGCCTCGACCTCGAACGCCAATGACCGATTCGAAGATGAAATCTCAATACTTGCAAAAATGGTTCAGCGTGCTGCTGTTGATCGCGCTGATCGTGGTGCTCGGCGTGCTGTCGACCCGCTTTTCGGCGGCAGTGGACTGGACGACCGGCAACCGCAACACCCTCACCGAGGCCAGCCAGGCGCAACTGGCGAGCATGGACGGGCCGATCATCGTCCGCGCCTTCGTCTATTCCGGCGACCCGCTGCGGCGCGAGGTGGAGCAAGACTTCGGCCGCTACCAGCGCGCCAAGCCCGATGTGGAGCTGCGGTTTGTCGACCCCAGCACGCAGCCGCAACAGGTGCGCGAGTTCAACATTCGCCAGCCCGGACAGATCGTTCTGGAGTACGACGGGCGGCGCGAGACCATTCCCGGCACCACCGAGCCGATGGTGACCACCGCATTGCAGCGGCTGGCCGTCAGCGGCGAACAGTGGGTGGTGTTTCTGACCGGCCATGGCGAGCGCAGCATCAGTCGCGCGGAGGACTCGCTGGCGATGACCGCCTATGCCAACGCCTTGCGCGAACGCGGCCTCAAGGTGCAGACCGTCAACCTGACCGAGACGCCGGCCATTCCCGACAACACCAGCGTGCTGGTGCTGGCCAGCCCCGAGCGCGCCTACCTGCCCGGCGAGATCGAACTGGTGCGCGACTACGTGGCACGCGGCGGCAATCTGCTGTGGCTGGCCGACCCCGACCACCCCACCGGACTGGCCGAGGTGGCCGCCGAACTGGGCGTGACCTGGCTCGATGGCTACGCGATTTTCCCCAACTATCAGGTGATTGGCACCGGCCATCCCGGCTTCTTCGCGGCCACCCAGTATCCGTCCAACGCGGTGACCCAGGGCTTTGACCAGATCACCCTGTTCCCGCTGGTGCGCGCCATGGCGGTGGACCCGGTCAACGACTGGGCCATGCAGCCGCTGCTGGTGGCCAGCGATGCGGCCTGGCTGGAAACCGGCGACATCACCAGTGGCACGGTCGCACTGGACGACGACGACATTCCCGGCCCGCTGCTGATCGGCGCCACCCTGACCCGCGATGTCGAGGTCGAGGGCAAGAAAATCACGCAGCGCGTGGCCTTGATCGGCGACGCCGATTTTCTGTCCGACCTGCACCTGACTGAGTTGGGCAATCAGGGTTTCGGACTCAATCTGGCGCAGTGGCTGGCGCTGCGTGATGCGCAACTGAACATTCAGATCCCCGAGGCGCCGGACACCGAAATCGTCATCTCGCTCTGGGGCGGCAAGGCCATGGTGGTGGGGTTTGTCATCGTGCTGCCGCTGTTGCTGCTGCTGGTGGGCGTGGGGCGCTGGTTCCTGCGGCGTCGGCGTTAAAAGGTGTATTCCATGACACGCGGCAAACGCAATGTGCTGTTGTTGGTCGGTATCGTCGGGCTGGCGGCACTGCTTTGGTTCACGCGTGAGCAGCCCGAGCCGGAGGTGCCCTTGACCGCCCTGAGCCCGGACCTCATCGATCGCATCCGTGTTGCGCACCCCGACCGTCCGGCCATCGTGCTGGCGCGAGGCGCCGAAGATCAATGGCGATTGACCGAGCCGGTGGAGGCCGACGCCGATGCCCTGGAAGTGGCGGCCCTGCTGAATCTGGCGGACCTGCCGGTGCGACGGCAACTCGACGGCGCCTTCGACCCCGCCGAGCTGGGGCTGGCGCCACCCGCCTTCGTCATCACCCTGAACGAGGTGGTGCTGCGTTTCGGTGACACGAACCCGATCACCGCGCAGCGCGTGGTGCAGACCGACACCCTGGCCGCCCTGGTCGACAACCCGCCCAGCGCGGCGCTGGATGACGACTACACCGACCTGGTCAGCAAGCAGCTGATCCCCGAGGGCGATGCCATCGTCGCCATCGACCTGCCCGACGGGCGCCGTGTCGAGACGGCCGATGACGGCTGGCGGGTGGTCGGTTTTCCAGCGCTTGATCCGCAGGCACTGGTCGAGGGCTGGAAAGGCGTGCGGGCCATGTGGAACGCCGCCGCCCCGGGGGTCGAGGTCGGGTCGCTGCCGCAGGTGACCGTGACGCTTGCCTCTGGCGCCAGCCGCGCGTTCGCCGTGGTCCAGCGGTCGCCACAGTTCGAGCTGATCAATCCGGCGCTCAAGGTTCAGCACACGCTCTCGGCGGCGCTGGCCGACACGCTGTTGACGGTGCCTGAGCCGGGTTCCGAGCCTGCGGCGGAGGAGGCTGCAGACCCCGAAGCGGCGCCTGCGGCAGCGGAGGTCGATCCCGCCGGCTGATGCCCGAGCTTCCCGAGGTCGAGACCGTACGCCGCGGCCTGGCGCCGCACGTCATCGGCCGCCAGATTGCCACCGTGGTGGTGCGCGAGGCCCGCTTGCGCTGGCCAGTGCCGGCGAGCCTGCCGGCCGATCTTCAGGGGCAGCGCATCCTCGCCGTTGACCGCCGCGGCAAGTATTTGCTGCTGCGCATGAGCGGCGGCGACACGGTGCTGGTGCACCTGGGCATGTCGGGCCGCCTGCGGGTGTTCGATGCGCTGCCCGCGCCGGCGAAGCACGACCATGTCGACTGGACCTTCGTTGGCGGTGGCGGCCTGCGGCTCAACGATCCCCGCCGGTTTGGCGCGGTGTTGCACTGGCCGCAGTCGCAGACCGGCCACGCGCTGCTCGATCACCTGGGCCCCGAACCGTTCGACGACGCCTTCAGCGGCGCTTATCTTTACGCCCGGTCGCGCGGCAAGCAGGTGGCCACCAAGTCCTTTCTGATGGACGGCCGCACCGTAGTGGGCTGCGGCAACATCTACGCGGCCGAGTCGCTGTTTCGGGCGCGCGTTCGCCCGACCCTGCCGGCCGGCAAGCTGAGCCTGCCGGCCTGCGAGCGGCTGGTGGTCGCGGCCCGCGCGGTGTTGCGCAGCGCCATCGAGCAGGGCGGCACCACGCTGCGGGATTTCGCCGGGGCCGATGGCCTGGCCGGCTACTTTCAGCAGGACCTGCTGGTTTACGGCCGTGAGGGCCAGCCGTGCCGGGTGTGCGGCACCACGTTGAAAGGGCAGCGCATCGGCCAGCGCGCCAGTGTCTGGTGCCCCAAATGCCAGCGCTGATCCCGCGCCAAGGCGCCGGCGAAAGGCCGGGCGCGCTGGCAATATGCGGGTCGTTCAATTCGAGAAGCGCCCTGCCATGACCACGATGACCGACGCATTCAAGCTGCCTTGCGGCGCCACCCTGCCCAACCGCATCGCCAAGGCGGCGATGACCGAAGGGTTGGCCGACCCCTGGCTGCGCGCCACCGAGCGCCACGCCCGCGCCTATCGGCAGTGGTCGCACGGCGGTGCGGGTCTGCTGATCTCCGGCAACGTGATGATCGACCGGCTGCGCCTGGAGCGGCCGGGCAACGTCGCCATCGATGGCAACGGCGGTGTCGATGGCCTGCGCAACTGGGCCAGGGCCGGCACCGAGGCCGGCAATCACCTGTGGATGCAGATTTCGCATCCCGGCCGGCAGACGCCGCGCTACGTCACCCTGGACCCGATGGGGCCGTCGGCCGTGCAGCTCGACATGCTCGCCAACTACGCCAAGCCCCGGGAGATGACCGGCGACGAGATCGAAGACTTCATCCGCCGCTTCGCGCATGTGGCGGTAACCGCCCGCGACGCGGGCTTCACCGGCGTGCAGGTGCACGCCGCGCACGGCTATCTGCTGTCGTCGTTCCTGTCGCCGGTGACCAATCGCCGTGGCGACGAATGGGGCGGCGCGCTTCAGAACCGTGCACGCTTTCTGCTGGAGGTCTTGCGCGCCACCCGGGCCGCCGTGGGCGACGATTTTCCGGTCGCGGTCAAGCTCAATTCCGATGATTTCCGCAAAGGCGGCTTCACCCACGACGACTGCCTGCAGGTTGTGCAATGGCTCAATGACGAGCGTGTCGATCTGCTCGAAATCTCCGGCGGCACCTATGAACAGCCCAAGCTGCTGGGCGTCGATGGCCGGGACGACAGCGCCGTGGAGCGCAAGAGCACGCGCGCCCGTGAAGCGTATTTTCTCGATTACGCCGAAAGCATCCGCACGGTGGCGAAGATGCCGCTGATGGTGACCGGCGGTTTCCGCAGCGCCGAGGGCATCAACGCCGCGCTCGCAGAAGGCCATTGCGATGTCGTGGGTCTGGCGCGGCCGCTGTGCACGCACCCGGATGCGCCCAAACAAATGTTCGGCGGCCGAATGACCACCTTGCCCTCGTTCGAGCACGACCTGTCGCTCGGTGACGCGCAGTGGCTGGGCAAGAACAGCCACCTGTACGTCATCAAGATCGTGCACACCATCGGTCAGCTGGGCTGGTACTGCCTGCAGATCGCGCGCCTGGGAGACGGGACCAAGCGTCACCACTACGGCCTGTGGCGCGCCACCTTCAGCTATCTGATGGACGAGTACGTCACGGCCTTCAAGCGCTGGCGGGCCTCAAGGCGCCCCGCCGCCTGAGCCGCGCGGGGTCAGGGTGACGATTCGCTGGCGGGCGTCAGTTTGAGCACCGCGCCGTCGGCAGCGTCGGTGAGCACGTAGACCGCGCCGTCCGGGCCAACGGTGACCGAGCGCAGGCGCGCCTTGCGGTCGGCCAGCAGCCGCTCCTGCCGGGGCTGGCCGTCGTCATCAAAGCTGACGCGCAGCAGCAGGCGATGGGCCAGCGCGGTGATCAGCAGGCTGCCCTTCCACTGTGCGAACAGGTCGGCGTCGTACACCGCCAGGCCGGAGGGCGCGATCGATGGGGTCCAGTGCAGCACCGGATCTTCCATGTCGGGCCGTGAGGTGTGCGGGGTGATCTGGGTGCCGGCGTACTCCACGCCGAAGGTGGCCACCGGCCAGCCGTAGTTCTTGCCGGGTTTGATGCGGTTCAACTCGTCGCCGCCACGCGGCCCGTGCTCGTGCGCCCACAGGGTTTTGCGGGTCGCGTCGTAGGCCAGGCCCTGCACGCTGCGGTGGCCGTAGCTGTAGACCTCGGGCGCCTTGTCGGCCTCGCCGACGAAGGGGTTGTCGTCGGGCACGGCGCCGTCTGGCGTGATCCGCACGATCGTGCCGAGGTGGTTGGCCGGGTCCTGCGCCTCGTAGCGGAAGTCGTAGCCGTCTCCCAGGCTGAGCACCAGCGTGCCGTCGGGCAACCACGCCATGCGGCCGCCGTAGTGCACGGCCGTGTTGCGCGTGGGGGCGGCGTCGAAAATGACTTCGATGTCTTCCAGTGCGCGGCCGGTGTAGCGGCCACGGATCACGCGGGTGGTGTTGGCCTCGGCCGTGCCGTGGGCCATCGACAGGTAGACGTGCCCGGATGTCTCGAAATCCCGCGCCGGCAGCACGTCGAACAAGCCGCCCTGGCGTGCCACATACGCCGGCGGCACCCCGACGATGGGGGTGGGGGCCAGCGCCCCGTCGCGCCAGACACGCAGGTTGCCGCTGCGCTCGGTGATCAGCGCGCTGCCGTCGGGCAGAAAGGCCATGGTCCAGGGGAAATCGAGGCCTTCGGCCACGGTCTCGACCTTGATGCCGGAGGCCGCCTCGGCGGGCACGGCGAGCAGACTGGTGGCGAGGAGCAGCGCACGGAAGATCATCTCTGAACTCTGAACAGATGGGTGTGGGAAAGACTACCAGTCCATGCCGAATGTTCACCCGGCGAGGCCGGCGCGGCACACAAGGCGATGGTGGATGCGGCATCATCGGCGCCGAATTCGATGCCGGACCGACGATGCCCAACGCAGTCAACGAAGCGCCCGCAATCATTCGCATCCCCACGGCATTCATCATCGCCATCTGCGCCACTGCGATTGCCGCGACGGTACTGCAGGTCTGTCACTCCACCTCGGTGCTGCGCGAGCTGGGCGCGCCGGTGGACACGGGCGCGGCGCTGGGCATGCTCGTGCACGATCTGGTGGGCTTTGGGCTGAACTTCATGGGCGTGACCGCCATCGCCTTTCTGATCGCCTTCGTGGTGACGGCGCTGCTGCAACGCGTGCTCAAGGTGTCGCCGGTGAAGCTGTACGGCCTGGCCGGTGCCGTCGCCATCTGGACCGCCCTGAAGTGCATCACGCTGCTCACCGGCATCTCGCCCATTCCCGCGAGCCTGGAATGGGCGTGGTTGGCGGGCCTGGTGGCAACCGGCGCGCTGGGCGGCCTGCTGTACGGCTGGCTTGCCGCGCCCGGACCCGAGGTGCTCAAACCGTGAACACGAACCGCTGACGGTCGAATCGCACCTGCGGGTAGTAGATGCCGTCGGCAGCCCGTTCGCCGGCGCCGACCACCATCAGAATGTGGGCCTCATCGGGCAGCTTGAGCAGCCTGGCCACGCGGGCTTCGTCAAATCCCTCCATCGGGCAGGTGTCGTAGCCGTGGGCGCGAAAGGCCAGCATCAGGTTCTCGGCGGCCAGCGCGGTGCTTTTCACCGCCCAGACCTTCATTTCGGCGTGGCTGAAGGGCCCGCGCATCATCGGGCGGAAACGCCCCACCACGCTGGCCCCGAGACCTTTCACCAGGCCCAGCGCCCCGAGCGGCCCTTGGGTGTACATCAGCGGCACGAGCTTGGCGTAATAGTCGTTGACGATCTTCGGGATTTCGCCTTTGGGCCAGCTGCTGAGATTGAGCTTGGCGTGGCTCAGGTAGGTGTCGGTACGCGCCACCACCACGATCAGCTCGGCGGCGGTCTTGGCGGCGCTCTGGCCCAGGCAGGCGTCGACCAACGCACGCTTCTTGGCCGGGCTCTGCACCTTGTAGAAGGCCCAGGGCTGCAGGTTGGAAGAGTTCGGCGCCAGCAGCGCCAGATCGAGGCAGTCGTCCAGAACGGCGGGAGGAATGGCCTTGTCGGTAAAGCGGCGCACCGAGCGGCGGGTGATGACGGTTTGCCGAAAGGCCTCGACATCAATCGGCGGCGGCGCAGGTTCGGCGTGGCGCCCCGGCTTGGCGGCGGCCCTGGACTTTTGTGTCCTGGTGGTTGCGCGCGCGCGCCTGGCGGCCGGCGGCTTGGGGGTGCTGGTCATGTCGCGACCTCGTGACGGATGCAAGGGGTCGCAGTGTCCCGCAAATCAGGTCATTCAGGCGCGTTGCTGGGGCGCAAGGGCCGGCGGGCTGCGATGCCGACGCGTGCGGCGCAGCGCAGCGGCCTCCATCACGCCCCACAGCAGCATGCCGCCGATCAGGCGCGGCGAGGGATGACGGGTGATCTGGCGAATGGTGTTCATGAGGCGCACCTCTGTCGAGAAGACCCTGATCGTCGCGGCTGTCCATGACACGGCGGTGACGATTGCGTGACAGCGCCCGCGCAGGGCGCTGTCAAACGCTTGCCATGCGTCTGCGGCACGATCGGCGGATGTTGGGTAATCCCTTGGCCGAATTCGACGCGCTCGAAGCTCTCATCGAGCAGGGGCAACCCTATCTGCAGGTTCGGCGTCTGGGCACCGTGCAGGCCGGTGACGCGGCGCTGCCCCTGCTGTTGATTTCGCTGGGCAGCGACGACACGAGCAAGCCGGGCATCGGCTTTTTCGGTGGCGTGCACGGACTGGAGCGCATCGGCGCCGACGTGGTGACCGCCTACCTGCGCTCGCTGGTCATGCGTCTGCCCTGGGATGAGGCGCTGCATCACCAGTTGCAGCAGGTGCGCATCGTGATGATGCCGCGTGTCAATCCGGGGGGGCTGTGGCTGGGCACCCGCGCCAATCCCCGCGGTGTCGACCTGATGCGCAACGCGCCCATCGAGGCCACCGAATCTGTGCCGTTCATGGTGGGCGGCCAACGGCTGAGTGCGGAAATGCCCTGGTATCGCGGCCCGGCCAAAGGCCCGATGGAGCTTGAAAGCGCGGCGCTGTGCAGCGTCGTCGAGCAGGAACTGCATCCGCGCCCCTTCAGCCTCACGGTGGATTGCCACTCCGGTTTCGGTCTGCAGGACCGGCTATGGTTCCCCTACGCGCACACCGCGCGGCCCATTCCGCATCTGCCCGAGGTCCATGCCCTGTCGCGGATTTTCGAGCAGACCATGGTGCATCATCGTTACGTGTTCGAGCCGCAGAGCCAGCAATACCTGACCCACGGAGACCTCTGGGATTACCTGTACCAGCGCTCGCTGGGCGCGGCCGAAAAGGTGTTCCTGCCCTTGACCCTGGAGATGGGCTCGTGGCTGTGGATCAAGAAAAATCCACGCCAGGTGTTCAACCGCTTTGGCATTTTCAATCCGTTGATCGGGCACCGGCAGGAGCGCGTGATGCGGCGCCAGATCGCCCTGTTGGACTTCTTCACACACGCGGCGGCCAGTGCCCACCGCTGGCTGCCCAGGCTCAGCTCCCGCGCCGACCACGCCGCCATGGCGCAGGCGCGCTGGTACAGCGGGCGCGCGCCATGAGCGCGCCGTGGCTGCTGCTGCGCGGCCTGATGCGCGAGACCCGGCACTGGGGCGATTTCCCGGCGCGTCTGGCCGCCGCCGGCCAGACCTCGACCTACACCCTGGACCTGGCCGGCAACGGCCTGCGATATCGCGAGACCAGTGGCCAAACGGTGCCAGACATGGCCGACGATGTCGCCGAGCAGTGGCAGCGGCTGCGCGGCGGCCCGGTGCGGGTGCTGGCCCTGTCGCTGGGGGGCATGGTGGCCGCGGAGTGGGCCTGGCAGGCACCGCACACGGTGACGGAGCTGGTGTTGTGCAACAGCAGCTTCCGGCCCTACAGCGCGCCGTGGGAGCGCTTCCAGCCGCGTGCCCTGCCCAAGCTGCTGCGCCTGCTGCTGACCCGGCCCGAGGCGGTGGAAATCGAGACCGAGATTCTGCGCCTGAGCAGCAACCGGCCGGAGGCGCACGCCGCGCAATTGTGCGACTGGGTGCAGTGGCGGCAGCAGTCTCCGGTCAGGCCCAGCAACGTGCTGCGGCAGCTCGCGGCGGCGGCGCGTTATCGCGCCGCGCCAGCACCGGCGGTGGCGACCCGGGTGCTGACTTCAGCCGGAGACCGGTTGGTGTCGCCGCGCTGCTCGCAACGCCTTGCGGCCGCCTGGAAAGTGCCGCTGGCGCTGCATCCCAGCGCCGGGCACGACCTGCCGCTGGACGATCCGGATTGGCTGCTGGCGCAGTTGGTCTAGTCCGCAGGCGCCGTGGAGCAATCCGCGCCCCACAGTGCCCGCCTTCAACGACACAACCGCTGAGGCGAACGATGGTTCGACCTGCCAAGCCCCGATGATCCCTTAGGCCGTGCCGGCGCAAGGGGCATCAAAAGCGGTCTGGTCTCGCCCCTTTTTGTCCTCACGCTCCGCCATGGTGTATGAATGAGCGTGAAAAATGACCCGTTAGTGATAAACGGGTGGACGGAGCAGCGCCACCAGGGGGAACCGATGAGTGCAGACAACGCGCAGGAATCGCAGGCGGCTTACGAAGGCGGGCAGGGCTCGACCTTGCTGCTGTTGCACGGATTGGGAGGCAGTTGGCACATCTGGAAACCGGTGCTGGCCGCGCTGGGCAGGCACCACCGGGTTGTTGCCCTCACCCTGCCCGGGCATCACGGCGGGACGCCGCTGCCGGACGGTGTCGAGCCTTCCGTGCAGGCCATCGTCGATGTGCTGGAGCAGGACCTGCGCGCGCGCGGCATTGTGCGCCCGCATGTCTGCGGCAATTCCTTGGGCGGGTGGGTCTCGCTGGAGCTGGTGCGTCGCGGGCTGGTGCAGTCGGCGACCGCCCTGTCACCGGGTGGCGGCTGGGACCGGCCTGAAGACTTCAAGGGCGTGCTGAGGATGTTTCGCATCGTCTTTGCCGTGGTCACGGTGCTGATGGTCATTTCAGCGCCGTTTCTCCGGTTCGGCTTCGTGCGGCGGCTGCTCAACAAGCAGGCCATGCTGCATGGCGACCGCGTGCCGCCGGCCGAGCTCAAGGGTGCGCTGAATGCCATTCGCAACACCAAGATGATGCCGAAGCTGGTGGCCAACATCGGCGAGGCCGGGCCCATCCAGCCGCTGAATGTGGGCGACACACCGGTGACGATCGCCTGGGCGGAAAAGGATCTTGTCATCCCCTACGAGACCTTTGGCCGGCCCATCCTCGCCAGGGTGACTGGGGCGCGCGCCCTGACCATGCCCGGCGTCGGGCATGTGCCCATGTATGACGACCCCGAGCAGGTCGTGGACATTATCTTGCAGACGACGACCCAGGCGGAGGCCGTGACACCCTGAGCCTGATGGCCCTCAATCCGGTGGTCGCGGCCACCTTCATCATGCGCGGGCAAGTGGCCAAGAAGGTCGCGGCCACCGAGCGCTTCCAGACGCAGGTGGCCACCCTGGCCGCGCAACTCAAGCGGCCGCCCGACCAGGTCATGGCCGAGGCCATGGTCGGCCTCGCCGAGATCGTCACCGTGCAGAGCCCGGCGTTTGCGGCAGCGTTCGATTACGGCCTGGGCCCGTTGCACACCCGCGCCTGGACGGTCGACGCCGATGCCGCCGCGCTGGCGAACCTCAAACAGCTCAACGAGCAGAACGCCCTGGTGTACCTGCCGACCCATCGTTCGTATGCCGACCCCTTCATCCTGTCGCGGCTGCTGCGCGATCACGGCATGAAGCGCAACCATATTCTCGGCGGCAACAACCTTGGGTTCTGGCCCCTGGGCACCATCGTCCGCCGTTCGGGCGGCATCCTGATCCGCCGCAGCTTCCAGAACGACGACATCTACAAAGTGGTGGTCCGCGAGTACCTTGCCTGGCTGGCCTCGCAGAGGCTCAACCTTGAGTGGTACATGGAAGGCGGCCGCAGCCGCACCGGCAAACTGCGCCCGCCCAAGTACGGCTTGCTCAGCTATCTGGTGTCGGCCATTCAGAGCGGTGGCGCCGACGACATGCTGCTGGTTCCGGTCTCGACCACCTATGACCAGATGCATGAAGTGGGCGTGATGGCGGCCGAGGAGGCCGGCGCGCCCAAGGCGCAGGAAAACCTGCTGTGGTTGGCGGGCTACGCGCGCACCCAGCAGCGGCGGATCGGCAAGGCCTATGTGCGATTCGGCGAGCCACTGTCACTGCGCGAGGCACTGGAGCGCGCCGACCACGAGGGCGGCGGCAAGTGGACGGTGGCAAAGATTGCCTTCGAGGTGTTTCAGCGCATCAACGAATGCACGCCGGTCACGGCGCCGGCGCTGGTCACCTTTGCGTTGCTCGGGGTACACGAGCGCGCCCTGACCCTCAGCGAGGTACACGACCAGGTCCAGCCGCTGCTCGACTACGCCCAGGCCCGCCAACTGCCGGGCTGCGGGCTTGAGACCCTGCGCGAGGCCGAAGGCGTGGAGGACATCCTGCACGCGCTGGTGCGCGCCGGCGTGGTCAGCGGCCACGAGGGCGGGACGGCCACGGTGTACAAGATCGAACACGGCCAGCATTCGGTTGCGGCGTTTTACCGCAACAGCGCCATCCACTGGTTCGTGAACCGCGCGATTCTGGAACTGGCGCTGCTGGATGACGCGCACGACGATCTGGCCGGGCCTCTGGAGCGCGCGTGGGCGGCCGCCTTTGCGCTGCGCGACTTGCTCAAGTTCGAGTTTTTCTTCAGCGACAAGGCGACCTTCCGCGAAGAGCAGAAAGCCGAATCGCGCATCATCGATCCCAAGTTCCGCCAGCGTGCGGCCACCGCCAAGGACCGCCGCGAGATTCTGCTGAAACTGCCGGTTTTGATCGCGCATCGCGTCCTGGCGCCATTCCTGGAGGCCTACTTCATCGTGGCCGATCGCCTCGCGGCGCAGCCGGTGGACGCCAAGATCGACAAGAAGGCACTCACCGAAGAATGCCTGAGGGTGGGTCGCCAGTACGTGCTGCAACAACGCCTGGGCAATCCGGAGTGCGTGTCGCGTGAGGTCTTCGGCAACGCGCTGTCGCTGGCCGCCAACCGCGATCTGCTGACCCCCGGCGCGCCTGATCTCGCGCAGCGACGGCAGGCGTTTGCCGACGAACTGGCCGCCGCCGTGCAGGGCGTCGCCGACATTGAAGAACTCGACCGTATGCGCCGCAGCGCCAAAGCCAAGGCAGCCCGATGACACCGACAGACCAAGCCATTCAACGCGTGCTCGAGGGCCCCAGTGGGCCGAAGGTGGGCGCCTTCTTCGATTTTGATGGCACCCTGATCGACGGTTATTCGGCCGCGGCCCTGTACATCGACCGCATGAAGCGCCGCGACATGACTCGCGCCGAGCTGCTTCAGGTGCTCAGGCTCAGTCGCAAGAAAGAGATCACCGACGAGGAGTTCGCGGACGTCATCGACCAGGGGCTCCGCCAGTGGGCCGGCCGCACCGAAGCGCAGATGCGTGCCCTGTGGCAGCGCCTCTGGCAGCAGCGCGTCGGCCCCACGCTGTTCCCCGAAGGGTGGCGACTGGTGCAGGCGCATCGCCGCATGGGCCATACAGTGGCCATCGCGTCGTCGGCGACGCGCTATCAGATCGAGCCGCTGGCCGAGGAATACGGCATCGAGCACATCCTCTCGACCCACGTGGCCATCCGCGACGGCAGGCTGACGGGGGGACTCGACGGGCCACCGGCTTGGGGACAGGGCAAGGCGGCCGCCGTGCGCGCGTTCTGCAAGTCGAAAAGAATTCCGCTGAGCAAGACCTACGGGTACGCCAACGGCGATGAAGACATCGCCTTTCTGCAAACCGTGGCCCACGCGACCGCCGTGCAGCCCAGACCGCTGCTGCAGGCCACCGCGCAGGAGGCGGGCTGGCCGGTTCTGCGGTTTGACCGCCGCAAGCGCGGCTCCACGCAGGCCATGGCGCGTACCGTGGGCGCTTACGGGGCGATGGGCCTGAGTTTTCTCGCCGGACTGGGGTACCACGGGATCACCGGCAATAACCGCAAAACGGTCGATCTGATCACCGGCTTGGCCGCCGACTCGGCGCTCGCCGTGCTGGGTGTGAAGGTCGAGGTGGTGGGCGAGGCGCATCTGTGGGCGCACCGGCCCTGTGTGTTCACGCTGAACCACCAGAGCAAGTTCGACATGTTCGCGATGATGTATCTGGTGCGCCGCGGCTTCACCGGCGTGGCCAAGGCCGAGGCGCGCAACGTGCCGGGTTTCGGGCGCTTCATGGAAATGGCCGAAGTGGCCTTTCTGGACCGCAGCAACAGCGCCAAGGCGGTCGATGCACTCAAGCCGGCCGTAGACCGGCTCAAAAGCGGCCTGTCGGTGTGCATCGCGCCAGAAGGCACGCGCTCGTGGACGCCGAAGCTCGGCCCGTTCAAGAAAGGGCCCTTTCACCTGGCCATGCAGGCGGGCGTGCCGATCGTGCCGGTGGTGCTGCGCAATAGTGGTGAGATCATGGGCCGCAACGACCAGACCATGCGCGCCGGCACCTTGCAGGTGGCAGTGCTGCCCCCGATTGACGTTTCAGACTGGAAAGTGTCCGAAATGGCCGACCGCATCGAGGACGTGCGGCAGCGCTATATCGACACACTGGAGAATTGGCCGACCAACAAGGAGAAATAATGAGCCGACGCATCAATGTGACCGTATTGGGGGCAGGCTCGTGGGGGACCACGGTGGCCTCCATTGCCTCACGCAATGCCGACACCATCGTCTGGGCGCGGCGCGCCGAGACCGCCGACGAGATCAATCGCGAGCAGCGCAACAGCCAGTATCTGAAGGACCTGCCGCTGCACCGTCACCTTCGGGCCACCTCCGACCTGGAAGAAGCCTTGCAGCGCTGTGACGTGCTGGTGATGGGCGTGCCGTCGCACAGCTTCCGCGAGACCCTGCAAAAGGTCGCGCCGCTGGTGCGCCCCTGGGTGCCGGTGATCAGCCTCGCCAAGGGGCTGGAGCAGGGGACGCAGCGGCGCATGACCGAGATCATCCACGAAGAGCTGCCGGGGCACCCTGCGGGCCTGCTGGCCGGGCCCAACATTGCCCGTGAAATTTTGCAGGGCATGGCTGCCGCGGCGGTGATGGCCATGCCCGACGAGAAGATCGCGAATGCCTTGCAGCCGCTGTTCTCGACCGCCGTGTTTCGCGTGTACACCAACACCGATGTCATCGGCTCGGAACTGGGTGGGCCGCTGAAAAACGTCATTGCCATTTCGGCCGGCATGGCGCAGGGTCTGGGCGTGGGGGAAAACACGCGCGCCATGGTCATCACCCGCGGCCTGTCTGAAATCTCACGACTGGGTGTGGCGATGGGCGGCTGCGCCGAAACCTTCTCGGGGCTCACCGGCCTCGGCGACCTGTTGACCACCTGCATGAGCCCGCTGTCGCGCAACCGTCAGGTGGGCGAGCAGTTTGCCGCCGGCAAGACCACGGCCGAAATCGTGGCGTCGATGAACATGGTGGCCGAAGGCATCAAGACCAGCAGCGTGGTGATGGAGCTGGCCGATCGCTACGGCGTCGAGATGCCCATTGCAAACGAGGTGGCCGCGGTGGTCCGTGGCGATTACGGCGCCGTTCAGGCCTTCCGCGGCCTGCGCAAGCTGACGCCGGGTGCCGAGCAGGCGTCCGGCTAGGCCGGGTTGCAGGGGGCGGCCCGGCCGATGCAATGCGCGGGGTCGCTTTTATGTGGTGCCGGGGTGAGGCATCCCGTGCGGGCCGTTTGCGCGGTGCCAGGTGAATAATTGTGGCGCTGCGCGCAGCGCCTACCAACGTGAAGAAATGACATGAAACATACCCAAGGCCGTTTCAAGGGCAAGAAGAAGGTCGAGATCTACTGGCAGAGTTGGCAGCCGGCCAACACCAAGTGCAGGGCCGTGGTGGTGCTGGTGCACGGCCTGGGCGAACACAGCGGCCGCTATGGCCATGTTGCCGACACGCTGGTGGGCGCCGGGTGCGCGGTGTACGCAATGGACCACCGCGGCCACGGACAATCCAGCGGACCGCGGGCCTTCGTCGATCGGTTTGCGCACGCGGTTGACGACATCGACTATGTGGTCGAGCTGGCGCGTCGCGAGCAGCCGCGCAAGCCGGTGTTCCTGCTGGGCCACAGCATGGGCGGGGCGCTGTCGCTGGGCTATGCGCTGAAGCATCCGGGCAAACTGTTTGCCCTCATGTTATCCGGCCCGGCCGTGGCGCTCGACGGTGCGCCGCCCTACATGCGGCCCATTGCCAAGGTGCTGTCGACCTTTGCGCCCAAGCTGGGGGTTTTTGCGGTGGCGCCTGATCTGGTGTCGCGTGATCCGCAGGTTGTCGCCGACTACGCCAATGACCCCCTGAACGCGCACGGCAAGGTGCCGGCCCGGACGTTGGGCGAGATCATCCATTTCGTCGAGGCCCTGCCCCCTTTGCTGCGCGGTGTGCACCTGCCGCTGCTGATTCAGCATGGTCAGGAGGACAAGCTGGCCGGCGTCAGCGGCAGCGAGATGGTGATGCGCGGCGTGTCGTCAAGCGACAAGACCCTGAGGGTGTACCCGGCCCTGTATCACGAAATCTTCAACGAGCTGGCCGCCGATCGCGCCGTGGTGCTGAAGGACCTGAGCGACTGGATCGACGCGCGCCTGGCCGCCTGAGGCGATGCCCGCAAGGGGCCGCCGCGCCTAACGGCCGGCGGTTGCGCGTGATGCCAGATCGGTCAGCGGCGTGACCTCGCAGCCTTCGTCCTTGCGCTCGGAGTAACGGTCAACCAGTTGCGCCGCGTGTGGGCGCATCAGCACGGTGATGCGCAGCAGTTCCTCCATGACATCGACAATCCGGTCGTAATAGGCCGAGGGCCGCATGCGGCCCTCGGCATCGAATTCCTCGTAGGCCTTGGCGACGCTGGACTGGTTGGGAATGGTGAACATGCGCATCCAACGGCCGAGCAGGCGCAGCGTGTTCACCGCGTTGAACGACTGCGACCCGCCGGAGACCTGCATCACCGCCAGCGTGCGCCCCTGGGTGGGGCGCATGCCGCCCATGTTCAGCGGCAGGTGGTCGATCTGCGCCTTCATCACACCGGTGATCTGGCCATGCCGCTCCGGGCTGCACCAGACCTGCGCCTCCGACCACATCGACAGCGCCCGCAAATCCCTGACGGCCGGATGGTCGTCGCCGGCCACCTGGTCCGGCAGGGGCAGGTCAGATGGATCGAAGATGCGGGTTTCAGCACCGAAGAACCGCAACAGCCGCGCGGCCTCTTCGGTGGCGTGGCGCGAGAAAGAGCGCTGCCGCAGTGAGCCGTACAGCAGCAGCACGCGCGGCGGTGTCGCCAGGGCGCCGAGGCCGGTGGCCGGGCGCCGATGCACGAACCGTGGGTCCAGCGCAGGCAAATGGTCCGGCTCGGGCAACGCGCGCAGGCGGGTCACGGCGTGGAGGTCCGCGGCCTCATCCATGGGCGTCTCCCGCATAACGGGTGCGCTTCAACCACAGCGCGACGTGAACCAGTGCCAACAGCACCGGGACCTCGACCAGCGGCCCAATGACCGTGGCAAACGCCACCGGTGACGCCAGTCCGAAGCTGGCGATGGCGACGGCGATCGCCAGTTCAAAATTGTTGCCGGCGGCGGTGAAGGCGATGGCCGTGGTCCGTGGATAGTCGGCTTCGATCAGCCGCCCCATCGCGAAACTGATGGCAAACATCACCACGAAATAGATCGACAGCGGCAATGCGATGCGCAGTGCGTCCAGCGGCAAGGCCACCAGCTGATCGCCCTTCAGGCTGAACATCGCCACGATGGTGAACAGCAGCGCCACCAGCGTCAGTGGCCCGATCTTCGGCAGGAATCGCGCTTCATACCACGTGCTTCCCTTGGTCTTGAGCAAGATGCGGCGCGTCAGGTAGCCGGCCAGAAACGGGATGCCGAGGTAGATCAGCACCGCCTCGGCGACCGTCCAGAAACCGACCTGGATGATCTGCCCCTCCAAGCCGAACAGCGGCGGCAACACCGTGAGGAACACCCAGGCATACACGCTGAAAAACACGATCTGGAAAATCGAGTTGAACGCCACCAGTCCGGCCACGTACTGGGCACTGCCACCGGCCAGTTGATTCCAGACCAGCACCATCGCGATGCAGCGCGCCAGGCCAATGAGGATCAAGCCGGTCATGTAGGCCGGTTCGTCGCGCAGGAACAGCACGGCCAGAGCGAACATCAGCAGCGGCCCGATCACCCAGTTCTGCACCAGTGACAACAACAGGATGCGTCGGTCGCGGAAGACCTCGGGCAGCGTCTCGTAACGCACCTTCGCCAGTGGCGGGTACATCATCACGATCAGACCGATGGCGATGGGAATGTTGGTGGTGCCGATCGACAGGCTGCCCAGAAGCTCCGGCAAGCCGCTGAAGGTGAGCGCCAGCAGCACACCGCCGGCCATCGCCAGAAAGATCCAGAGCGTCAGGTATCGGTCCAGGAACCCGAGCCGCGGCGGTTGCACGCTGTTCATGCCTGGCCGATGTCCCTGAGGCGCTGCTGCGTGGCCATCTGGTCCAGCGCCGCGAACGGCAGGCTGGCAAAGATGGAAATGCGGCGGCGCAGCGTCGCCAGGGTTTCTGAGAAGGCTTTGCGAATCTCCTCGGGCGACCCGGTGACCGCCGCCGGGTCGGGCATGCCCCAATGCGCCGTCATCGGCTTGCCCGGCCAGTAGGGGCATTGCTCGCCCGCCGCCTGGTCGCAGACGGTGAAGATGAAATCCAGGGCCGGCGCGTCGGCGCGCGCAAACTCGTCCCAGCTCTTGCTGCGCAAGCCGTCCGTGGGGATGCCGCTGCGCTCCAGCAGTTCAATGGCATACGGATTGGGCGCGCCCTTGGGCTGGCTGCCGGCGCTGAAGCCGACGAACTTGCCGCGGCTGCCGGGCATGTGGTTCAGCGCCGCCTCGGCCAGAATCGATCGGGCGGAATTGCCGGTGCAGAGGAACAGCACGTTGTAGGGGCGGTGGCTCATGGCGTGGCTCGTGAAGGGTGGCGAAAATGGGCGAGGCGATCAGGGGGGTGGCGGCTCAGCACGCGTCGCACACCGGCGGCGCGGCGCACTCGGCGGCGGCAGGGCTGCCCGCGCAGCAGTTGTCGGTGAGAAAGCCGAGCAGTGCGTTCATGGCCGCGAAGTCGGGCGCGTAATAGATGTACCGGCCTTCCGGTCGCGAGGTGAGCAGTCCCGCGTGGCTCAGTTCTTTGAGGTGGAATGACAGCGCGTTGGGCGCAACGCCAAGGTGCTCGGCAATGTCCCCGGCCGGCATGCCGGCCGGCCCTTTCTGCACCAGCAGGCGAAAGACGGCAAGCCGCGAGTTCTGGGCCAGGGCAGACAGACGGACGACGGCGGTTTCGAGTTCCATGGTTCAAAGGCTATTGAAGTATTCAATTGATGTCAACAATCGTTGAAACATTGAAGAGTGGCCACCGTTCGCGCTTCCCGCAAACCGGCATGCGCATGGCCCGGCGCCGGTTCAATGCACCAGGTGCGCGCAACGCCTGAACCGTGCGAGTGTCTACCCCTCACGCACTCACGGAGTTTGAACATGGTTGATTACAGAAAGACGGAAGACGCCATTGCACGGCTGTCGCCCGAGCAATATCGCGTCACGCAGCAGGGCGGCACCGAGGCCCCGGGCAGCGGCGAATACCTGCACAACAAGGCGCCGGGCATCTACGTCGACATCGTGTCGGGCGAACCGCTGTTCGCGTCGACTGACAAGTACGAGTCGGGCTGCGGCTGGCCCAGTTTCACCAAGCCGATCGAGCCGGCCAACGTCAATGAGGTGGCGGACCGCAGCCACGGCATGGTGCGCACCGAAGTGCGCTCGACACACGGCGACAGCCACCTGGGGCACGTCTTCGACGATGGTCCGCGTGATCGGGGTGGCCTGCGCTACTGCATCAACGCCGCGGCGCTGCGATTCGTCGCCCGCGCCGACATGGAGGCCGCCGGCTACGGGGCCTATCTCGACCAGGTGGAGGACGCACGATGAGCACCGAACGCGCCGTGTTCGCCGGCGGCTGTTTCTGGGGCATGCAAGACCTGATTCGCAAGCTCCCCGGCGTCATCAAGACCCGGGTGGGCTACACCGGCGGCGATGTGCCGGCGGCGACCTATCGTGACCATGGCAGCCACGCCGAGGCCATCGAGATTATCTTTGACCCGTCCCGCACCAACTATCGCGCGTTGCTGGAATTCTTCTTCCAGATTCACGACCCGACCACGCCCAACCGCCAGGGCAACGATCGGGGCATGAGCTATCGCTCGGCCATCTATTACGTCAACGATGCGCAGAAGGCCATCGCCGAAGACACCATCGCCGATGTCGAGGCCTCGGGCCTGTGGCCCGGCAAGGTCGTGACCGAAGTGGCGCCGGCCAGCGATTTCTGGCTGGCCGAGCCCGAGCATCAGGACTACCTCGAACGCAATCCCGGCGGCTACACCTGCCATTTCGTCAGGCCGAACTGGGTGCTGCCGCGCCGGGGTGCACGCTGACGCGACGCATTGCCCGCTTCGTTCAGCCCGGTTGCCATGACCGTCGCGGCCGCACCCTTCAGCGACGGCACTGGACTTGCGTTCGTATATAATTCTCGTTTGCACCTTTATTGTCATTTCCACAAGGAGCACCTCATGCTGAAGAAAACACTGTTGCTGAGCGCCGCCCTGCTGGCTCCGTCACTTGCCCTGGCCGATGCGGACTGCACCGCCCATCCGAAGGCGGAATGGAAAAGCGAGGCCGAGGCGCGTGCCCACTGGGAAGCGCAGGGCTACACCATCAGCAAGTTCAAGGTCTCTGGCGACTGCTACGAGATCTATGGCTACACCGCCGACAAGAAAAAGGCAGAGATTTATTTCGACACCAAGACCCTTGAGGTCGTGAAGTCGGAAATCGAGTAACGCCCCATGGCCCTGCCGCCAGACACCCGCACGCTGGTCTGGACCGTCCCGATTCGTCTCGGTCATTGGTGTCTGGCGGCGCTGGTCGTGGTCAACCTGTTCTTCACCGACACGGGCGGCAAGGTGCATCGCTACATCGGCTACGCCGCCGCCGCAGTGGTTGCGCTGCGTCTGATCTACGGACTGGTGCATCGCCACGGGCCATCAGGCCTGCGCCCGCCCAGCCCCTCGTCGTGCCGGGCGCATCTGCGCGCCATGTGCAGCGGCGAGGTCGCACGTGCGGCGGGTCACAATCCGCTGGGCGCTGCGATGACCTTCGCCCTGTGGTCGCTGGTGCTGCTGCTGGCGCTGAGCGGTTGGGTCAGCCGCTGGGACCTGTTCTGGGGCGACGACTGGCCCATCGTGATCCACGAAATACTGACGATCGTGCTGCAGGTCTGCATCGTGACGCACCTGCTGGGGGTGATCGCCAGCAGCCTGCTGGAGCGCCAGAACCTGGTGCGCGCCATGGTCGATGGCCGCAAGCAGGTCGATGAGGTCCCGGGCGGCGACGGGCCCGCGTCAGCCGCTGAGGTCACCCATAGATAAGGTCGGCGCCGAGACCTGATTCGGGCGGCTGAATCAGGCGGCGAAGGCCGCGCGCACCGAGCCCAGGCCGTCGATCCGCGCCTCGAAGCGTTCAGCGGGGCGCACGGCGCACGCCTGCCGGAGCCCACCGACTTCGACGACGAGGGTGGCGGTGAGTTCGCCGCAGCTTGTACAGCAGGTCGGTGCCGATGTTGCCGGGCCTGATGATGGCGCAACGCACTTTATTCATGATGCGCCTCAATCGATCGACGCCGCTTCAGTGGACCGCAGGCGGCTGCTCTTGATTCTTCTTATGGCCAAAACGTACGCCATCACTTTGAGCGATGCATCGCCCGGCAGGCGCGCTGCCGGGCGGCAGATCATCGGCCGTGACCACGGGCTCAGAGGCGGTCGATCAACCCTATGCCCAGTTGGCGCATCTGCCGCTGTATCCACTGGGCCCGGCTTTGCACATAAGCCGAAGGTGAGGCCACGAGCAGCCGTTTCGGGCTTGGCAGAACGGCGGCCAGCAACGCTGCCTGAGCGTCGGTCAGTTGCGCTGCGGAATGGCCGAAGTAGCGCTGCGAGGCCGCCTCGACGCCGTACACCCCCTCACCGAATTCGGCGATGTTGAGATACATCTCCAGCACCCGCTTCTTGGGCCAGAGCACCTCGATGAGCAGGGTGTACCCCACCTCCAGGCCCTTGCGCAGCCAACTGCGCCCCGACCACAGGAACAGATTCTTGGCCACCTGCTGGCTGATGGTGCTGGCGCCGCGCAGGGTACGCCCGCGCCGGTTGTGTTCGCGGGCGCGCTGGATGGCCGCCAGATCAAGACCGAAGTGGTCGGCAAAGTGCTGGTCCTCTGCCGCAATCACCGCCAGCTTGGCCGAGGGCGCGATGTCATTCCACGGGACCCATGCGTGCCGCAACGCCGGCAGGTCGGGATTGGCCAACCGGTCGAGCTGATAGCCGACCATGAAGCTGGAGGTCCACGGTGGAATGACCCGCAGCATCAACACCGGCACGATCGTCAGCGACAGCCCCAGCAGCAACAGGCCCAGCAGCCCGCGACGCCGATAGCGCTGCCACAGCGAACGCGCTTCGTCGGAATCGTGCGCCCGCGTGCGCGGTGCCCGGCGAGGCGGGGTGCGCCTTGGCGCTCGCGGGGTGTGGGGCTCCAGCGTCGGCGGGATGCGTCGCATGCCCCATTGTGAGCAGGAAGCACCTTGCTGGCCAATGACCCATCGGACCAAGGGGCGTGGGCGCGTGCTGTTCGGCCGCTTCGCTGCCGTCGGCAACGTCGCGGATATGTTCCGGCGCTCTATATTATGGTTATAACGATCATTGAAAAAAATATGTCATGTTATATGTGAAGGCCCTAGGAGCCTGGGCGGCTGAAAATGTCAGCCGATCTTGATTTGAGCATGCCAGAGACCGCGGGGCGATGATGGATGTGGCGTGCGCCGGGCACGGGTTGCATCGAAGCGGATCGCGGGTGCTGGCATGCGGCGGATGGCGCATTGCGCCCTTGAGAGGTCACGCCGGCGCCCATCCCAGCCGCTGCATCCGTCGCAAATTGAGCGCCAGACACACCAGGTTCCACTCGCCAGTAACTGCGTCCCGACTGCGGACGCTGAATTGCCGAAAGCCCAGCGCCTGTTTGGCCCAGCCGAAGACCGGCTCGGGGATGAATTTGCGCCGCCGGTAGTGATCCTTGCCCTCGGGCGTGGCCAGGCGCTCAGCCATGCGCTGCGTCGCCGGGTGGCGCTGCGGATCAATCGGCCGGATCGTCTTGCCTTCACGCGCCAGCGCCACGCACGCCGTGAGGTGTTTGGCCTCCAGCGCCGCGAAGTTGTCCTCGCTGGCATAGCCGCTGTCGGCCAGCGTCATCGCCGGTGCAGTGCCCGTGTTGCGCATCGTGGCGTCGATCATCGGCAGTAGCTGATGGACGTCCGCCGCACAGTCCGTCAGCCCTGTTGCGCCAATCACGTGGCTGTCTTCGTCCACGGCCGCCTGGGCGTTGTAGCCCTGCTGGAAGCCATCGGCCGTCTTCATGATCCGCGACTGCGGATCCGTGAAGTTGTCCTATGCCTTGTCCTCGGGCACGCCGAAGGCGCGCTTGCAGCGACCTCCGCCCGGACCGCGCGTCTGGCCGTCGTCGTCCATGCTGCGGCCATCCTTTTCGTCCTGCTCGCGTTGCCGGCTTCCAGCCGCGCCTTGGCCGCCTGGGTGATCTTGAGCCGCTGCTCCAGCATCCGGCCATGGCGCATCGCCTTGCGCTTACTGGCATTGGCCTTGAACTTGGTGCCGTCGATGCCGATCCGGCCCAGCTTCACCAACCCCGCTTCACGCGCCAGCTGCACGATCTGCACGAACAGTGCCGAGAACTCCGCCAGGTGCAGCTGCCGAAACTCGCGAATCGTCCGGTGCGCCGGGAAATTCCCCGAGCCCAACACGCGGAAGGCCACGTCCTCTTCCAAACGACCTGAGACCTTGCGCGACGAGAACACGCCGCTGGCATACGCATACACCAACACATTGACCCTCATCGACGGATCGAACGGCTGCCGGCGTCGGCCGTCACCTTCGTAGCGCGCATGAAACGCCCTGAGGTTCGGCGCTTCCACGGTGTTGGATACGAAGGACGCCAAGTGCGCCTCCGGCAGCCACTCCTTGAGCGAAGCGGGCAGCAACAGAAGCGGGTCAGGGGCGTACGGGCGGTAGGTCGTCGGCACGACCTGTCGTAGCGTCAGTAGCCTTCTGCCGCCCAGGCTCCTAG
>Ga0207908_1000083_pt1 | contig 43403 bp, 41 predicted proteins | sample MalvirmetagMSP81_FD_184224 | JGI IMG/M metagenome (GOLD analysis project Ga0207908, IMG submission 184224) | Marine viral communities from the Deep Pacific Ocean - MSP-81 (SPAdes) | ecosystem: Environmental > Aquatic > Marine > Oceanic | place: Pacific Ocean | collected 2011-04-18
GATACTTTCAGTTAAAGCTTGTATTGTTACGTGCGCAATCTACGTCACGGTATTTCCGGCTCTGCTCAGAGTCACCTTTTTTAAATTCTTCAATCCAGAATTCACACATTTTCCCGTGGTGCATATCACACTCCGGTCTGTACGTTCGCGAGTATACTGTCGACGGCTTTATTCAAGGCGTTCTTGCTCCTTGTCTTGCCCGATCGGTCAGGTAATCGACCGATAAAACATTAGAACCCTGGATGGTTTCCGAACTAGACCAGAAGGGGTGTTGAGTTTTGGACGGCCCCAATAAGTTCTTCCATAGCTGCTCCCATAATGGTGTAGGAAAGAAAGAGGCAGATGATCCCAATTATTGCCCAAGATGCAATATTACCAACGACCACCGCAGAAAAGATTTTAGACCAAGACATCATTCACTCCTTTGAATGCCTGATTAGAGTTTAGCTCTATTGCCTCTACTCAACGTCTAGGAGTGGTCACCAACTTGAAAAGATTTTTTTGACCTAATATTTGACCGATAAAAAGACCAGATTATGATATGACGAGTCAAATAACTACGGAGTACACCCATGAAAAGCCTTTTTGCGAGGCTTGCAGCCACCATTTCGGAGCTAAAGGCTAATCCGTATGAGGTGTTCAATCAGGCTAATGGCGAACCAGTCGTAATTTTGAGCCATAACAAGCCCAGAGCTTATATGGTTCCGGTTGAAACGTTCGAAGCTATGCAAGAGGAGCTAGAAGATTACCGACTTCTCCAGGAGACACATAAGCGTATGGACGACGAATCAGTACCGTTGACTATCAATGAGCTACAAGCTGCAATTCAAGTAAAAAGCGCTCAAGGAGTGGAACAAGCTTAACTCCGCCATCCAGGAAGAATTTCTGACCATCCTGGAGCGGCGTCTGGAGAATCCCAGAATTCCGAAACATAGCCTCAGAGGCGATCCCGACCTCTATTAAGGTCAAACTAAGATCCGCTGGTTATCGCCTTGTTTATCATGTTGATGACAACGTGGTAGTCGTGACCGTAGTTGCGGTTGGTCGCAGAGATACGATATACAAAGCGTAAATCAGGTCAGATAAGGATCTGTCTCTATGGACGACGTCAAAGCTCGTGCGATCTATCAGCAAGGTCTGAACGCTTTCTACGAAACAGGGGGCAAAGGCAAAAACCCTTTCAAAATCGGTAGCTAGCAATTCAATTTATTTGAAAGGGGCTGGACCCAGGCCTTAAAGCGACACAGAGCCTTGCTACCTAGCGAAGTCGGTACATATTCCTCACCGCTACCTGGGAGAAGAAGTCTCGCTGACAAATACCGGAACATGCGGGACTGGTCATCTAAAGACGAAGACTAGCAATAGCCTACGGGTGTCAACGAAGTGTCTACGCAATCGCGATTTCATGTGGTTCTTAGTGGTTCTGAATGCCATAACTGCCTGATTATGCAGCATTGTGGATTACTGTGTAGCTTGGCACTTGGATTGAAAATCCCCGTGTCGGTGGTTCGATTCCGCCTCCGGGCACCATTAAGAATTCAGACGAAACCCGCCTTGTGCGGGTTTTGCTGTTTCTGTGCGCCAGCTTGGGCCTAGAAGGCAACGCCCATCTCCAACTCAGCCAATTCAGCTCCGCCACAGCGCTCTTTTCCACAAAGGAAAGAAACAATTTCACGTCCGAACAACCCTCCTCTGCCCCACCATTACATGATGAAAGCCGCGAACCCTCTCAGGGTTTCTTGTTCAGCGGATAAAACAAGTGCGGCGTCGCCAACTCTGGCAAGTCTGTCCGCTCCTGGTTCGCCGCCCACTCCTCACGCTCTGCGCTCCGGATGGCGTAGTGCATCCACATCAGGGCGGCCGCGACAATAACGAACATCAGCATGAAGCAGCTCTGCCAGATGCCGGTGATATCGTTTAGTATCCCGAACGTCAATGGCAGCACGAAACCACCCAAACCGCCAATCATGCCCACCACGCCGCCGACCGCGCCAACATGGTCCGGGTAATAGACCGGCACGTGCTTGTAGACGGCGGCCTTACCCAGAGACATAAAAAAGCCCAGCACAAAGGTCAGTACGACAAACAGCGGCAGCCCCACCACCAGGGAAAAGCGAATATCTCCGTCTATGCCATGTACAACATATTCAGTGGGCGGATAGCTCAACAAAAACGTACATACCACGGACGCGATGAAGGTCCAGTACATGACACGACGAGCGCCGTACCGGTCAGACATCCAGCCACCGAGAATGCGGAACAGTGAGGCAGGTATGGTATACAGAGCAGCAATAATGCCTGCCGCTTTGATGTCCAGGCCGTACACACCGATCAAGAAGTGGGGCAGCCAAAGCGCAAGCGCAACGAAGGCACCGAAAACGAAGAAGTAGTAAAGAGCAAACCTCCACACCCTGAGTTCACGCAATGGTTCCATCTGTTCCATGAAGGATTTAGCCTTGGTGCCCGCGCGCTTGGAGGCCAGCGGATCTTCTTTGGCTAACAGGATGAAGACCACCCCCATGACTGCCAACACCGCCGCGTAGATCTGGGCAGTACTCACCCAACCGAAGGCAACCAGAAGAAACGGCGCGCCAAAGTTAGTCACCGCCGCGCCGACGTTACCGGCCCCAAATACTCCCAGGGCCGTTCCCTGGCGTTCCGGCTCAAACCATGCGGCGGTGTATGCCACTCCGACAATAAATGACCCGCCGGCAAGACCAACCCCCAAGGCGCCCACCAGCAGCATGAGATAGGTATCGGCAAGAGTCAGCAGGTAAACGCACCCAGCCGTTACCAGCATCAGGATGCCGAATACCCAGCGGCCGCCATAACGATCCGTCCAGATACCCAGAAACAGTCGGCTGATAGACCCGGTAAGGATCGGGGTGGCCATCAGCAGGCCAAGCTGGGTATTCGAGAGACCCAGGTCCTCGCTGATTCGGATACCGATGATCGAAAAAATCGTCCAGACCGCAAAGCAAAGGGTGAAGGAAAATGTGGATAAGCCAAGCGCCCGATACTGGTCTTTTCTTGGCGAACTGTAGGTCATGACCTTCTCCCCTCTCCTTCCGATTAACTCTGCGACAACCGATTAAACACTCTGTTAACGGTAGCAAAAGTGGGCTTTTCCGGTGCGGGGCATTGGGGGTACCTCTTGCTGGGTGGGCGAGAGGTAGGTGATCGGAGGTTTTTAAGCCATAGGGATAGGCCCGGGATTTCTCTCGCGGGGTAGGCGTGTCCGATCTTGATCTTCATCAATTATTGCCAGCAGAGGAGTGTGGGCTAATGCCGACGGATATCAATCGTCTTCGGGAGAAACCTGACAATGAAAATCATGATTGCCTACGACGGCTCACGCAACGCAAAGATGGCATTGGTTCAGACCATCACCATGTTTCGCGAACTGAGGCCCCAGATCACGCTCGTGGCTGTGGCTGAGAACCCCCGCGACATTACCTCCGGGAACGAGGCAATGTTCAACGAAGAAGTGGAAAGCCTCAAGAGCCATCTGTTGGAGGCCAGCGAAGTCTGCCAGAAAGAGGACATTGCCGAGCAAACCCTTCTACTGGAAGGGGATGCGCGCAAGATGCTGCTGTACGCCGCGGAGAAAAAAGTCCACCCCGACATGCTTGTTATCGCCCGCCACAGCCACCAACCGGACGGAGGCTTCATTGCACGCTCGTTGACGCATTTCGTTGATGAGCTGGATTACATGACCTTTGGCAGCGTGAGTTCGTTCCTGGCTCGTCGCATCCAGTGCCCGCTTTTGATCCTGCCCAGCCGCTAGAGCTAGCAAGACTGACCATTTCTTTAGTTGATAGCCCAGGGAGGCTGACATGAAAGTCGCAGACGTTTTCCGCGTCAAGAATCCGGAGATCAGGGCACTGCACCTGACCTGGATCGCATTCTTCATTACCTTTTACGTGTGGTTCAACATGGCGCCGCTGGCCTCCAGCATGCTGAAAAGCGTCGACTGGCTAACCGCCGATGACCTCCGCCTTTTTGCCATCTGCAACGTGGCACTGACGATCCCTGCACGGATCATTGTCGGCATGGCCCTGGACCGCTTTGGTCCGCGCCGCGTGTTTTCCGTGCTGATGGTTCTGATGGCAGTTCCCGCTCTGTTCTTTGCGTTCGGCAATACCATGACCCAGCTTCTGGTCAGCCGGCTGGTACTCAGCTCCATAGGCGCCAGCTTTGTGGTGGGCATTCACATGACGGCCATGTGGTTCAAACCCAGGGATATCGGATTTGCCGAAGGCTTCTATGCAGGCTGGGGCAACTTCGGCTCCGCCGCAGCGGCAATCACCCTTCCAACCATCGCCCTGCATATGTACGGCGGCGACGACGGCTGGCGCTGGGCCATAGCCCAGAGCGCCTTCGTTATGGCGGCCTACGGTGTGTACTATTGGTTTGCCATGACCGACGGCCCTGCAGGTACGGTGCATCGGAAACCCCGTAAAGCCGTCGCCATGGAGGTCAGCAGTTGGGGCGACATGATCAAGCTTATTCTGTGGACCATCCCATTGGTCGGCGTGCTGGGCATCCTGGTCTGGCGCATCCAGAATATGGGCTACCTGAGTGCTACCGGCGCCATCATCTGTTACGCGGTCATCTTTGCGATTGTCAGCTATCAGATCATCCAGATTCTCAGGGTGAATGTGCCGATTCTTAAAAAAGGCGTGCCAGAGGATGACAAATATCCGTTCAACAGTGTCGCCGCGCTCAACAGTACCTACTTTGCCAACTTTGGCGCTGAGCTTGCGGTGGTTTCCATGCTGCCCATGTTCTTTGAACAGACCTGGAGCCTGAGCGCCACAGCCGCCGGTCTGATTGCGGCATCCTTTGCGTTTGTGAATCTGGTCGCGCGCCCGATGGGCGGGCTGGTCTCCGATCGCATGGGTAACCGGCGCTTTGTGATGCTGAGTTACATGTTTGGTATTTCGGTAGGCTTTGGCCTGATGGGCCTGATGAATTCCAGCTGGCCGCTGATCATTGCCGTCTGCATCACCGTCTTCACGTCTTTCTTTGTGCAAGGCGCAGAGGGCGCCACCTTCGGCATTATTCCATCCATCAAGCGCCGCCTGACTGGACAGATTTCCGGTATGGCAGGGGCTTACGGCAACGTGGGCGCGGTGGTGTACCTCACCATTTTCACCTTCGTAACGCCCACTCAGTTCTTTTACATCATCGCCTGTGGCGCCTTCATCAGCTGGTTGCTGTGCATCATGTGGCTGAAGGAACCGGAATCCGGATTTGCGGACGAATACCAGGTGTCATCCGTTGACCTGCAGATCGAGAAGGAGCAGCGCCAGGCCGCGGCTACCCGATAGCCGTACGCAAATGGCCTCATCACCCGATGCGGCCATTGTCCACTTTGCTCTGTTCAAACCAGCAGTGTTCTGATCAATCCCCCCCCCTCTTCAATCCTATGCACTAAAAGTGGTCGTACCCGAATTTCATATAAGTGATGCCAGAGCTGAGGATCAGCCGCCAGGCCAACTCCACGTCGTCACTGAATAAGGGGTCGTACTCTCTCACCGTGTCGATCAGGCACTCAAGCCACAAGTCGTACAGATAGGGGTCGATATTGAGCTGACGCGCACTGTGCATCTCGGCTGTCTTACGCAGAACATCATCAACCGTCCCGCTGGCGTAAAACGAGACCAGGCTGAAAAACGATTTCTTGAGCATTCGTCTTTGGACGGCCATATCCGTGTTGCGAAACAGCACCCGGACTTGCGGCGAGGACATCAGGAAGTTGCGATAGAAGGCTTCGAAAAAGCTCACACGTTTGCCGCTAGGCACCTGCACCCGTCTGAAGCTTGCATCAAAAATGTCGTCGAAAGACATAAGGAACTCCCATTTGTCGGAGAGTTTTCCTGATCAGCCTTAAAAGAATAGCACCGACCTCAAAGCTGAGACCGGTGCTGCTTATTTACCTTGGAGTTATGGGTTTTTGATGTAGGCGTTCTTGCGCAGGTAGAACCACCAGTTAACCAGCAGGCAAAGCGCATAGAACACGGCGAACCCGTACATGGCGACCTCTGGTGTGCCTGCCTGAATCTCCTGCCCCATTACGCGTGGAGCGATGAACGCACCATAGGCGGCAACTGCTGACGTCCACCCCAGAACAGGGCCTTTTTGCTGCTGGTTGAAAATGAAACCTATGCTGCGGAACGTAGAGCCGTTACCGATGCCGCTGGCCGCAAACATGACAATGAACAGAATCAGGAACGCCGCAAAGTAGGCATTTGGATCGGTAGAGTTGTAGGCCAACATCATCACATAACCTGTTGCCACGGAGGCGCCCACCATCACTATCGAGATGATCTGGGTAACAATGGAGCCCCCTACCTTATCGGAAATCCAGCCACCGACCGGGCGTATCAAAGCGCCAACAAAGGGCCCCATCCACGCCCAGGTCAGAGCACTCGGCGCATCAGGGTTAACGACCCGAGTCACGGTGCCATCCGCCGCCACCTCCATCATATTCCCGAAAATGACAGAGATAGACAGAGGCAGCGCCGCTGAAAACCCAATAAACGATCCGAAGGTCAGGATGTACAACACGGTCATGGACCAGGTGTGCTTATTGCTGAAAATGGTGAACTGAGCCTGGATATTGGGTTTGATGTCGCCAGGAATCAGGCGCAGCAGCACCAGCGTCAGCACGATGGTCAGGGGCAGAGCCAGCCACATGCTCAGCAAACCCAGCGCCCACACACCCGCGATAGAAGCCAAAATGCCAACGCCGTACAGCCCCAGGATTTTTCCGAAAGCCGACAGGGGGTGGCCAGGATTCGGTGTGACCACCTTCAGGTTGTTCATACCGAACCAGCCTGCAAAGGCCAGAGGAATCAGAAAAACCAGCCAGATAAATCCGGCATTCTGAATCCAGGTGTCGGTGCCCGCCTCAATACGGCCAATCAGTGTGCCACTGGGGCTTTGCAGTTGCATCGGGTCACCGGCAAGTGCTCCGAAAATGCCCACCGTCATCACCAAAGGAATCAACACCTGCATGGTTGTGACGCCAAAATTGCCAAGGCCCGCGTTCATCCCCAGGCCATATCCCTGTTTGCTTTTAGGGTAGAAGGTGCTGATGTTGCTCATGGAGCAGGCGAAGTTTCCGCCACCGATACCAGACAGCAGCGCCAGCGCTTGAAACACAATGAAGGGCGTGCCTGGATTCATCAGTGCAATACCGGTGCCGGCTGCCGGGATCATCAGCAACGCCGTGGTCAGAAATACGGTGTTTCGGCCGCCCGCAATCTTGATCATGAAAGACGCGGGAATCCGCAAGGTCGCACCCGATAGGCCCGCGATGGCAGACAGGGTGAAAAGCTGTTCAATGCTGAATAGAAAGCCCAGGTTTTTCATCTGAGTGGTGATCATTCCCCACATCAGCCACACGGCAAACCCCATCAACAAGCTGGGAATGGAAATCCACAGGTTCCGGGAGGCGATTCGTTTTCCTTTTTGTTCCCAGAATTCGGCATTTTCGACATCCCAGTGATCGATGTCCGCGTTGGTTTTGTCCGGGGCCTCGGCTCCCCAGTCTTCGATATCAGCATTGGTCTTGGTCATAGTTGTGACTCCCTGGTTTACACGCCGCCGGCGCCGCTCTGAGAGCGACAACCGGGCTTCTTGTGGTCATTGTGCAAATCAGATGAGCCCGCATTCTTGACATATCTCAAGATCTTATCTGGGGCCGTAAGGGCTAATTATCCGAGCATTTTTCCGCCACAAAAAACGCTCAAAAAATACAACAATTTCATCATGTTGCACTGGATGTATCTCAGTATAGGTAGATAGTTTTAAGGCCAGCGCAGAGGAGGTAGCCATTCGTTTCCAGCCTCGACTTGCTTCAGATCAAGACCAATAGTTGACCTGCGACTTTGACGACGCTATCTGTTAAACGAGGGGATTATTCGGGAGGATGCATCATGACGGTATCTCATTTTTTGCGTTTACCATTGCCTGGAAACGATGGCTGGCTGGAGCTGAAACGGAAGAATTTCTCCATTCCGTTCTTGGCGTGGGTGGTGGTTTTACCACTGTCGCTTCTACCTCCCGTGCTTCTGTATTTTGCGGGAGTCCATTATGGCGATGACTTCATGCCCGGTTTCGCTGACAAGGAATGGCGATTTATCACCACTATCCTGTTTCTGGCAGAATTGCTGACGTTCTTCATCATGGGGTGGCTGATCCACTCCGTGCTGAACAGTGACAAAATGGAGATCAGTTATCACGACGCCTACTTGCTTGCCGCCATTGCCCCGATCCCTCTCTGGCTTTCTTCTCTTGCGTTGTTGGTGCCGGTGCTTGCGATAAGCGTGGTAAGCGTCTTCGTGGGCCTGTGCTTTTCGAGTTTACTGATCTACCAGGGCATCAAGTCTCTGTGCCATCGGTCAGATGACGATGTCGTCGCAATGTCTGCTACGTACACGGTGATGGCCGCCTCCCTGTTGGCCTGGGGTATTCTTATGGCAGTCGTGTGGGCCTACTGAGCGGGGGGCAGAACTCGGGGCATTTTTAGCATTCTTGCCTGCGCATCCCCCGAAAGAGGTAGTGAAACTACGCCAAGAGCGGAACAGTCGGCCGTTTTGGGGCTTGGTAAACTTGCGGTTGAATCTCTGCCCCACACGTTGGTTTCTTTTATGACCTCTATTGCGCCACAGGCTCCCTCGCTGCCCGGATTTATCTGGGACGACGCGCTGATTCAGCGCTACGATCTAAGCGGCCCACGCTATACCTCGTACCCGACTGCCGTCGAGTTTGACCAGAACTATCCGATACAGAACATGGCCGAGGCAGCGGCTCGCAGCAAGGCCAGCGGCCGGTCTCTGTCTCTCTATACCCATCTCCCATTCTGCGCGCATCTCTGCTACTACTGCGCCTGCAACAAAGTCATCACCAAAAAACGCGATAAGGCTCTGCCGTATGTAAACCGACTGTTGAAAGAAGCCGCCCTACAGTCAGAACTGTTCGGAGCTGATCGGCCGGTTACTCAACTGCATTGGGGGGGAGGAACACCCACTTTTCTGCCTGCAGACGTGATGAAAATGCTGATGCAGGGGTATAGCGAGCTATTTAACCTGCAAAGCGATAGCGAACGGGATTACAGCGTAGAAATTGATCCCAGGGAAGTGGACCAGGACACACTGCCAACCCTTCGGGAGCTGGGCTTTAACCGAATCAGCCTGGGTGTGCAGGATGTGAATACAAAGGTGCAAAAGGCGGTTAATCGTATCCAGCCTCGGGCATTAACCGAGGCCGTGCTGAACGAAGCCCGCCGGCTCGACTTCCGATCCATCAACCTGGACCTGATCTATGGCCTGCCGCACCAAACCCCCGAAAGCTTTGCGGAAACACTTGAAGCGGTGATCGAGATGTCGCCGGACAGGCTCTCGGTATTCAGCTACGCACACCTCCCGGATCGGTTCTACCCGCAAACCCGGATTCTGGCGCATACCCTGCCCACACCGCAGCAGAAACTGACCATCCTGCATAATACGATCAACCGGCTGCTGGAGGCAGGTTACGAATACATCGGCATGGATCACTTCGCCAAACCGGATGACAGCCTGGCGGTGGCCCAGCGCGAGGGTCGCCTGCACCGCAACTTCCAGGGTTATACCACTCATTCGGAGTGCGACCTGGTGTCATTGGGTGTCTCCGCCATCGGGCAGACTGACGATGCCTACTTCCAGAACAATCATGATCTGCCTTCGTGGGAATCGGCGATTGATGCCGGCCAGCTCGCCATCACCAAGGGTGTGAACCTGACTCGTGATGACCGCATTCGCCGCTGGGTGATCGGGCAACTGATCTGTCAGTTCCGGCTTGACCGCCAGCAATTCGCTGACGTCTGGAAAGAGGACCTGGACCGCTATTTCTCCGATGAGCTTAACCGCCTGAAGCCCATGGTGCAGGACGAACTGATTTCCGACGACGGCCATTTACTGCAGGTGCAGCCAGCCGGACGGCTGCTGATTCGGGCGATCTGCCAGATCTTTGATCTGTATCGTAAAGAGGGCGCCAGCCAGCGGTTCTCGCGGATTATCTAACACCATTGAGATTGAGGTAGTTCGCTGCCGGTGGCCGCTGGTGGCTGGCTGATAAAGGTCAAGGTACTTTTGCCCGGTGTTCGCTATGGTCGGCTTACACCCATTTCAGCCGGAGAAGATCATGGAACTTGTTTGCCCGGCCGGCAGTCTTCCCGCCCTCAAGGCGGCAGTTGATAATGGTGCCAACGCGATTTACTTTGGTTTTCGCGATAGCACCAATGCCCGCCAGTTCGCCGGCCTGAATTTCAATGACAAGCGTGCGGCCGAGGGCATAGAGTATGCCCATGCAAGGGGCGCCCGGGTGTTTACGGCGATCAATACCTACCCCCAGCCGGAAGGCTGGTCCCAGTGGAAAAGTGCCGTAGACCGGGCCGCCAGCCTCGGCGTCGACGCGATCATTCTCGCGGATATGGGCCTGCTGGACTACGCGGCCAACAAGTACCCGGAAATTCCTCGCCACCTGTCGGTCCAAGGGTCGGCCACCAGCTACGAAGCACTCTCGTTCTACAAGGATAATTTCGATATCCGCCGCGCCGTTCTGCCTCGGGTGCTCTCATTGGATCAGGTTCGCGGGGTGGCAAAGCGTAGCCCTGTAGAGCTGGAGGTTTTTGCGTTTGGAAGCCTGTGCATTATGGCGGAAGGACGGTGCTACCTTTCCTCTTATCTCACGGATGAGTCCCCCAATACCCGTGGTGCCTGCTCGCCGGCCAAGGCCGTGCGCTGGCAGGAGACTGCGCAAGGGCTTGAATCCCGCCTCAATGGCGTGCTGATTGACCGGTACGGCCAGGGAGAAGCCGCCGGTTACCCCACCCTGTGCAAAGGTCGGTTCGAGGTGGAGGGCGATGTCTACCACGCCATTGAGGAGCCTGTCAGTCTGAACACCCTGGACCTGCTTCCGGCACTCCGGGATCTGGGTATTCGCGCGGTGAAAATCGAGGGGCGTCAGCGCAGCCCGGCTTACATCGCGGAAGTTGCCCGTACCTGGCGCCACGCCCTGGATAACCTTGAAGCCAGCAACCAGGCCTTCGCTGTTGAACCCCAGTGGCAGACTACCCTGGCGGGGCTTTCGGAGGGTGGCCTCACAACGCTGGGCGCCTACCACCGCAAATGGAAATAAAGGCTTACCATTCATGATGAAGCTATCTCTGGGGCCTATCCTCTGGTTCTGGTCCAAGCAGACCGTTTTCGATTTCTATGCCCGCGCCGCTGAGTGGCCGGTGGATACCATTTATCTTGGCGAAGCCGTGTGTTCCCGACGGCGTGAACTGAAGCCTGGCGATTGGTTTGATCTGGCCCGAGATCTTAAAGCCTGCGGTAAGGATGTGGTGCTCTCCACCCAGACTCTGATTGAGTCCGAGGCCGATTTGCGTCGCCTTCGCCGAATCTGTGATCAGCACGAGTTTGCAGTGGAAGCCAATGACCAGAGCGCATTGCAGGTGGCGATTCAGAACGCCATCCCCTTTATTACCGGCCCGTCGATGAACGTGTATAACGTGGCCACACTCAAAGTGCTTGCCAGACAGGGCCTGAAAGCCTGGAACCTGCCCGTGGAGCTGGGCAAGGAAGCTCTGGGTCAGCTCCTGGAAGGTCTGAGAGAGGAATCCATCGATGCGCCGGCAGAGGTCTTTGCCTGGGGGTTCTTGCCGCTGGCCTGGTCATCCCGCTGTTTCACCGCGCGTCACTACAACCTTCCAAAGGACAATTGCGAGTTCCGCTGTATCGAGCATCCTGATGGGATGGCGCTGCGCTCGCGCGAATCCCAGGAGTTGTTCCGAATCAACGGCATATCCTCCTTGTCAGGTTCGCGCTATGACTTGATGAGAGAGCTGCCTGAAATGCAGCGAATGGGCGTGTCCACGATCCGACTTAGCCCAGAACTCCAGGGTATGGATGAGGTGGTCAAGCGCTTTGATCAGGTGCGTTGCGGTGAAGTGCCATCAACCGATCCACTGCAACTGGTTGAGGCTCCGCCCTGCAACGGATACTGGTACGGAAAACCGGGAATGGATCTGGTCGGCCTATGAAGACAACCTAACCATTTTCGGAATCATCGTTCCATGGTTGAGATCCTGGTCCATTCTACTGGCTGAGCAACAACCGATGGAAGGTGAAATCCCATTCCAGGCTATCAAGCAGGTTCTTCAGGCCCAGCCCTAGCTCTGTGTCGCCCTCGATCACCAGGCGGCGTTGGAAAAAAAGCTGGTCCGGGTCCTGGCGGCGCTCTGCCAGCGTTTTGAATGCACCCAGCGAGCCCCGGATTGTTGCTTCTCCTTTGCCATCCAGGATGCGTAGACGACCAGCCCAGAAACCAATGGTAATGCCAGGCTGCCCCCCCGTGACTTCCAGGCGGATGCGGCGCCCCTCAAAATCATCGAACTCGCCCTCCTCGATGGCCGTTGCAAACAGTCGATTGAGGGGCGCTTCAACGGACAGTTGTTTGAAAGGAATAGGAGTGCGTCGGTCTATGGCCTCAAGCATTGGCAAAGGCGAAGGCAGGTACTCCCTGACAACCGCAAGGGACTGGTCGACAAGCGGGTGAGTCAGCAACGCAATAGAGGGAAGAGAAAGGGCCATAGCATACTCCGGGCGGTCAGAAACCTGCCCAGAGTAACCGAAATCACGTTGCAGTCATTTGATATAACTCAGCCCTTGTGCAGCCCTTCCTCTACCGCCCACACGGCCACTTCCACACGGGACCGCAGGTTCAGTTTTTTCAGCAGATGCTTAACGTGGACTTTCACCGTGCCATCGCTGATATCCAGCTTACGACCGATCATCTTGTTTGAGAGGCCCTCGGCGATGAGACGCAGAATGTCCTTTTCCCGGGGTGTCAGGCTGTCAAAATCCGGGCGCGACGCCTGCTGGGACTTATTGGAACGTAGCGCCTCCGCCAACAGTGTGGTTAACCGCTCACTGATCACCATCTTGCCGACCGCGGCCTGACGCAACTGGCGAATCATATCCTCCGGCTCCATGTCCTTGAGAAGGTAGCCGTCAGCACCTGCCCGCAAGGCAGCAACAACGTCGTCTTCGTAATCCGACACGGTGAACATGATGATCCGTGAGCTAATGTTTTGTTGTCGAAGCGATTCGAGCGCCTCAATACCGTTCATCTCCGGCATGTTGAGGTCCATCAGGATCAGATCAGGTTCAATGTCCTGCGCCAGGCGAATGCCATCGGCCGCGTTGCTGGCTTCGCCCGCCACCTCCATATCATCTTCCATTTCGATTAACTGCTTGATGCCCTGACGCAATAGTGGGTGATCATCAATCAGCAGAATGCTTGCGGGTGTTTCAGACATGATGACTCTGCCTTCCTTATTCTGCGTTTCGGCGCGCTCGATGGCGGCCCGTTAGTGATGTCCGGCTCAAACGCCTGTGGTTTCCGTGGAGATAAGGTTGCGGCTTTTGGGCACGAAAGACAACGACACCTCAACACCGCCCTCCTCACGATTCCGTACCTTGATCTGTCCACCCAACGTTCTCGCACGGTCCTGCATGATAATGAGGCCATAATGGCTGACAGGCTGGCCCTTTTCTGGCAAGCCTTTGCCATTATCCCGCACAAGAGCTCTCACTCTCGGTGATTCAAAGACAACATCCACAGCAACCTCACTCGCATCAGCATGTTTGACCGCGTTGGCCAATCCTTCGCGGACAATCTGGAGCGTATGGATTTCCTCATTCGGCGACAGCATATTGGGAGGCAAGTTGTAAGTCAGCGACACCGGCTTACCCAACCGTTCTGAAAACTCTCTGACCGTGTGCCCGAGCGCCGTGAAGAGATCCGGGGTATCCAACTTCAGACGGAAGGTTGTCAGGAGTTCACGGAGTTGCCTGTAGGCGCTATTCAGCCCCGTACTGAGCTCGTCCAGAATCGCGCCATGAGTCACCTGTTTCTCCCCATCAATGTTGAGCCTGCGCAATCGAGCCACCTGCATTTTCAGGTAGGAAAGCGACTGAGCCAACGAATCGTGCAGCTCACGTGCGATGACCATTCGCTCCTCAGCCAGAGTCAATTGCTGCTCTTCATTATTCTGCTGTTCAAGAAAAATCGCCGTTGCCAACTGATCGCTCAGCGTCTCCAGCAGGCGACGCGAGGTTTCGGATAGCGCTTTTTCAGCGGGGTACCAGACCTCAAGCGTGCCTAGCAGCTGGCCCGGGGTGCGTATTGGCAGTAGCAAGCGTCGGCCATCGTTACCTTCTGTCGGAAGCTCGTCGTACTGCTCCGGCTGCACCAGGCAGGCGTTGCAATGATGATCCCGGCAGTAGAACGGACGTTCCCGGGTCGCCGTGGTCACTGCTCTCACGGGTTCGGGAGACGTTTTGTCGTGCAGGAAAATCTGGATCGGGCCAATACCAAGCAGTTGTTCCAGTTGCTGGAGCATAGGCACTGCGCCGTCGCAAAGGTCATGATTGGTGAATAGGCTCCTGCTGGAAAGATGAAGAAGCTGCAACGCCGCATGGCTTTTTTCCAGCTCTTCCGTCTTGCTTAGGACACGCTCTTCCAGGTCACCGTAGGAGTGCGCCAGCTCACGGGCCATGCTATCAAACGCGTCGCCAAGTTGAGCGAGTTCATCGCCTCCCTTCAAGTTAGCTCGACGCGAAAAATCCTGTTGCTGGATGGCTCCGGCGATCTCAACCAGCTTTCGAAGCGGACGCAGTACCCGCCTCTGCAGGTCGAAAAACAAAGCAACGACGATCACTATCGTAAAGGCAAGACTGAACAACTGGATCAGGTGCAAGAGATCAATCCGCGCTTCAGTCCTTTCCTCCAGCATGGCAACAAACCGGTCCACTTCCCGGACATAGTCGTTGATAGCGAGGATCAGGTCACTGCTCAGCGGCTCCCCCGGTTCATGGTTCTCCATGGAGGGCCTTACGCTACCATTCCATAGGCTCAGGATGGCCTGGTGCTGATCCGACAATGGGTGGTCCTGAGTGTCGGGAATCGCCTGAGTGATACCGTCGCTGGCCAGGCGTTCGGTGTAAGAGGCAACCAGTTCATCAAGCGCAACAGCATCACGCTCGCTGTCTGACGCACTCGCCGCTTGTGATAACAACTGAAAGGCGCCCATTCGAAGGGCCCCAGACTGATTAATCGCGGTGGCATTCCCCTCAATGCTTTTCGACACTGAAAACGTGGCCGCCATACTCACCAGCGCGGTTAGCACGATAGCGCCAACTACAACGGTTAGCCGATTTACGAGCGAGGTTCTGGATTTCATCAATAGGAATCTTATCAGTTGCGGACTTTCGTCCATCGCCTTTGAGGTCAAGCTATCCCCAGTAGGTTAAGCACTTACCACCAAAGGTAGTCTCCCATCATAGTCTTTGACCATTTACACGGCAAAAGATGACACTGGAGCGCAGGTTCCAAGGGAAGAATCACCATGGTGAGTGACTCAGCACAAGGAGAAGACCAGCTAACCTCTCTGGTAATTGTTCTCCCGCTGGTATTGGTCGGTTTTGTCATTGCATCCGGCTGCTGGACGTTGTTTGCCGTTGCCGGCGCGCACGTGCGCGCAGAGTTATCGCTGGGCAGCCTGGAATTCGGTCTCTTGCTGGCGATGCCCATGGCCGTGAGTGCGCTGCTTGCGATTCCGGCCGGCCTGGCGGCACAACGTATTGGCGCTCGAACGGTCATGCTTGCCTGTCTGGCCGGTTTAGCGGTGTTCATGAGCGTCCTGTCGGTGGCGACGAGTTACCCAGAATACCTTCTTGCCGCCGGAGGGTTTGGCCTTGCCGGAGGATTCTACTGCGCCGGGCTTCAATTTGTAACCAGCCATTGCCGACCCGAAAGGCTCGGCCTCGTACTGGGCGTTCTCGGAAGCGGTGTTACCGGAACCGGGCTCAACTACTACCTGATCCCCCTTATTCATGAAGCTTATGCCTGGAAAGGCGTGGCCCTGGCCTACCTCATCGTACTGCTTCTGGTTCTTTTCCTGATGCTTATGCTGACATCCGCACAAGATACCGAACCGGAATCGAAAACATCGACCCGTGCGGGCCCCCTCATTCGCCAAGCGTGGCTGAACCATCGTTGGCAACTTTGCGCATTCTTTGGCGTGGTTGCAGGCAGTTTCTTCGCCCTTGCACTCTGGCTGCCAGATTACTTGATCTCCCAGTTCCACCTGACGGTTCAAGGAGGTGCTCAGCTGGCCCAATGGTTTGTTATTCCCGGCGCGCTGGCACAAATTCTCGGCGGCGCCCTATCCGATCGCTTCGGCAGTACCCGGGTAACGAGCCGGGCATTGGCCATTGGTTTACTGCCACTGTTTGTTCTGTCTTACCCACCCATGACCCTCTTTATCCGTGGCATAGATGCCACGCTCCAACTGGAATTTGCCCTGCCCTTGCTCCTGGTCGTTTTTTTCGTAGTAACCCTGGGCCTTACCCTCGGATGCGCCATGGGAAGCCTGCAACGCCTGGTTATTCTGGACAACCCTCAAGCGGCTGCGTTTTTTGCCGGTTTATTGCTGGTCAGTGCCTGCACGATCGCCTTTCTCCTACCCGTGCTTTTTAGTGCTGTGAACGACGGACTACAGATCCCCAGCGCCGCATTCATGATCCTCTTCGTGCTGCTTGCAGCCTGTTTGTGGCTATTCGTCAAAGCGCGGCGCCAACACGAGCGCACAACACTTCTCCACCAAGGCGTAAGCCCCACCTACCACCAGTGAGGTAGAGCCGGGTTATGTGGTAGTAACCACGCAGATTTCGAGGTTTTTCTCACACACAATGGTCTCAAATCGGAGCCGCGTCAGAACAGCGAGCCGGTAAACGGGCAGATGGAGAGAGACCATGAGTCACCTGATCGACAAACTGAATTATTTCCGGAAGAAGCGCGAACCCTTTGCGAACGGCCACGGCGAAACCCACGACGTTAACCGCGACTGGGAAAACAGCTACCGCCAGCGCTGGCAGCACGACAAGGTCGTACGTTCCACCCACGGCGTTAACTGCACCGGCTCCTGCAGCTGGAAGATCTACGTCAAGAATGGCCTGGTTACCTGGGAAACCCAACAGACCGACTACCCGCGCACCCGCCCGGATCTGCCCAATCATGAGCCTCGTGGCTGCCCCCGTGGCGCCAGTTATTCCTGGTATATGTACAGCGCCAACCGCCTGAAATACCCGCTGATGCGCAAGCACCTGATGAAACTCTGGCGCGCGGCCCGTCTTCAGTTCAATGACCCGGTCGAGGCCTGGGCGTCCATCGTGGAGGATCCCAAAAAAACCGCGGAATACAAGCCACGCCGCGGCATGGGTGGTTTCGTGCGTTCAAGCTGGGACGAAGTGAACGAGCTGATTGGCGCTTCCAACGTTTACACCGCCAAACAGCATGGCCCAGACCGGATCATCGGTTTTTCGCCCATTCCGGCCATGTCGATGGTTTCCTATGCGGCTGGCAGCCGCTACCTGTCGCTGATCGGCGGCGTCTGCATGAGTTTCTACGATTGGTACTGCGACTTGCCACCGGCCTCACCACAAACCTGGGGTGAGCAGACCGACGTGCCCGAATCTGCCGACTGGTACAACTCCGGTTACATCATCGCCTGGGGCTCCAACGTGCCACAGACCCGGACACCGGACGCCCACTTCTTCACCGAGGTGCGCTACAAGGGTACCAAGACCGTCGCCATCACACCGGACTACGCCGAAGTCTCCAAGCTGTCCGATGAATGGATGAACCCGAAGCAGGGCACCGATGCGGCACTGGGCATGGCCATGGGCCACGTGATCCTGAAAGAGTTCCACGTCGACAAGCCCAGCGAATACTTCACCGACTATGTGCGTCGGTACACCGACATGCCGTATCTGGTCATGTTGGAACAGAAGGACGACGGCCGTTTCGTGCCGGGGCGCTTCCTGCGTGCCAGCGATCTGGTTGACGGCCTGGGTGAAGAAAACAACCCCGAATGGAAAACCATTGCCATTGATGAAGCCTCAGGCGAACTGACCGCACCGAATGGCTCCATCGGTTACCGCTGGGGTGAGAAGGGTAAGTGGAACCTGAAGCAGACCGCAAAGAGCGCCGAGGTGAATCTGCAGCTGTCCATGGTTGAAAAGCACGACGACATCGTGGATGTGGCCTTCCCTTACTTCGGCGGTATCGAGCATGATCATTTCAAGAGCGTGGAAATCTCCGACACCCTGACCCATAAGCTTGGCAGCCGCAAAGTCCAGCTAGCTGACGGCAGCGAAGGCCGCGTGGTCACCGTCTATGATCTGATGATCGCCAACTACGGCATCAGTCGTGGTCTGGGCGACGATGATGGTGCTACCTCCTACGACGAAGTGAAGCCGTACACCCCAGCCTGGCAGGAAAAGATCACCGGCGTCCCGGCCGAGAAAGTCATCCGTATCGCCCGTGAGTTCGCCGACAATGCCGACAAGACCAAGGGTCGTTCCATGGTCATCGTTGGTGCCGGCATGAACCACTGGTACCACATGGACATGAACTACCGTGGCCTGATCAACATGCTCATCCTGTGCGGCTGTATCGGCCAGAGCGGAGGTGGTTGGGCCCACTACGTTGGCCAGGAAAAACTGCGCCCGCAAACCGGCTGGCAGCCGTTGGCCTTTGGTCTGGACTGGCAGCGTCCGCCACGGCACATGAACTCCACTTCGTTCTTCTACGCCCACTCCGGCCAGTGGCGTTACGAGAAGCTGGGCGTGGACGAAATCCTGTCGCCGCTGGCTGACAAATCCAAGTTCGGTGGCAGCCTGATTGATTACAACGTGCGTGCCGAGCGCATGGGCTGGCTACCATCCGCCCCGCAGCTGAACCGCAACCCCCTGGGTATTGCCGCCGAAGCCGAGAAAGCCGGCATGGACGTCGCGGACTACGTTACGCAATCCATGAAAGACGGTTCCCTGGCCTTTGCCAGTGAAGATCCGGAAGCGCCCCAGAACCACCCGCGCAACCTGTTCATCTGGCGCTCGAACCTGCTCGGTTCCTCCGGCAAGGGCCACGAGTACATGCTGAAGTATCTGCTAGGTACCAAGAGCGGTTTGCAGGGCAAAGACCTGGGACACGAGGGCGGTGCCAAACCCGAGGAGGTGAAATGGCATGACGAGGCGCCGGAAGGCAAGCTGGACCTGTTGGTGACTCTGGACTTCCGCATGTCCACCACCTGCCTGTATTCCGACATTGTTCTGCCGACGGCGACTTGGTACGAGAAAAACGACCTTAACACCTCGGACATGCATCCTTTCATTCACCCGTTGACCGCGGCCACCGATCCGGCCTGGGAAGCGCGCAGTGACTGGGAGATCTACAAAGGCATCGCCAAGTCCTTCTCGAAAGCTGCCGAAGGGCATCTGGGTGTCGAAAAAGACGTAGTCACTCTGCCACTGCTGCACGACGCTCCCGCCGAGCTGGGCCAGCCGTTCGACGTCAAGGACTGGAAAAAAGGTGAGTGCGACCTGATTCCGGGTAAGACCGCACCCAACTTCATCACCGTTGAGCGCGACTACCCCAACACCTACGCCCGCTTTACCTCACTGGGCCCCTTGCTCGACAAGCTGGGTAATGGCGGCAAGGGCATCAGTTGGAACACCGAAAAGGAAGTGAATTTCCTCAAGGAGCTGAACTACACCCATATCGAAGGTGCCAATGCCGGCCGTCCGAAGATTGAAAGTGCCATCGATGCCGCTGAGGTGATTCTGACTCTGGCTCCGGAAACCAACGGCCAGGTAGCAGTAAAAGCCTGGGCGGCGCTGTCCGAGATGACCGGACTGGACCACACCCATCTGGCAAAGAACAAAGAAGAGGAAAAAATCCGCTTCCGCGACGTCGTGGCACAGCCGCGCAAGATCATTTCCAGCCCGACCTGGTCTGGCCTGGAAGATGAGCATGTGTCCTACAACGCCGGTTATACCAACGTCCACGAGCTAATCCCCTGGCGCACGCTGACCGGTCGCCAGCAGTTCTATCAGGATCATCAGTGGATGCGCGCCTTCGGTGAAAGCCTGTTGGTCTACCGCCCGCCGATCAATACCAAGGCCGTTGGCAGCATGCTGAACCAGCGCAGCAACGGTAACCCAGAGAAGGCGCTGAACTGGATAACGCCACACCAGAAATGGGGTATCCACAGCACATACAGCGACAACCTGCTGATGCTGACCCTGTCCCGTGGCGGGCCCATTGTCTGGTTGAGTGAGGACGATGCAAAAGAGCTGAGTATTGAAGACAACGACTGGATCGAACTGTTCAACGCCAATGGCGCCATCGCGGCCCGGGCGGTGGTCAGCCAGCGAGTGATGCCCGGCATGGTGATGATGTACCACGCCCAGGAGCGAATCGTGAACATTCCGGGTTCCGAGATTACGGGCACCCGTGGCGGCATTCACAACTCTGTCACCCGGGTGTGCCCGAAACCGACCCACATGATCGGTGGCTACGCCCAGTACTCCTACGGATTCAATTACTACGGAACCGTGGGTTCAAACCGAGACGAGTTTGTCGTGGTGCGCAAGATGCACAACGTTGACTGGCTCGACGGCGAAGGCAATGACACTGTTCAGGAGGCTGTAAAATGAAAATCCGTTCCCAAGTCGGCATGGTACTGAACCTGGACAAGTGCATCGGTTGCCATACCTGTTCCGTCACCTGCAAAAACGTATGGACCAGCCGTGAAGGCATGGAGTACGCCTGGTTTAACAACGTCGAAACCAAGCCGGGTATCGGCTATCCGAAAGAGTGGGAAAACCAGGACAAATGGAAGGGCGGCTGGATGCGCGACAGCTCCGGCAAAATACGTCCGAAAATCGGAGGTCGTTTCCGGGTATTGGCAAACATTTTTGCCAATCCGGACCTGCCCGAAATCGACGATTACTACGAGCCGTTCGACTTCGATTACCAGCATTTGCACACCGCCGGCGACAGCAAACATCAACCAGTCGCCCGGCCGCGTTCGCTGATTTCCGGCCAGCGGATGCAAAAGATCGAATGGGGTCCGAACTGGGAAGAAATTCTGGGCACCGAATTTGCCAAGCGTCGCAAGGACAAGAACTTCGACCAGGTTCAGGCCGACATCTACGGCCAGTTCGAAAACACCTTCATGATGTACCTGCCACGCCTGTGCGAGCACTGTCTAAATCCCGCGTGTGTGGCCAGCTGCCCAAGCGGCGCCATCTACAAGCGGGAAGAAGACGGCATCGTGCTGATAGATCAGGACAAGTGCCGCGGCTGGCGCATGTGCGTATCAGGCTGCCCATACAAGAAAATCTACTTCAACTGGAAAACCGGCAAATCCGAGAAGTGTATCTTCTGCTACCCGAGGATCGAAGCCGGACTGCCCACCGTCTGCTCCGAAACCTGCGTTGGCCGCATCCGCTACCTGGGCGTGCTGCTTTACGACGCAGACCGCATTGAGGAAGTGGCCAGCGCTCCGGGTGAGCATGAGCTGTACGAAAAGCAGCTGGAAATTTTTCTCGACCCGTTCGACCCGAAAGTCATTGAGCAGGCGAAGAAAGACGGCATCCCGACGAACGTGATTGAAGCCGCCCAGCAGAGCCCGGTCTACAAGATGGCGGTCGACTGGAAACTGGCCCTGCCGCTGCATCCGGAATACCGCACTCTGCCGATGGTCTGGTACGTGCCGCCGCTGAGCCCGATCCAGTCCGCAGCGGAAGCCGGTAAGGTTGAGTTCGACGGCGTACTGCCGAAGATCGAAAGCCTGCGGATTCCGGTGAAATACCTGGCCAACCTGCTAACCGCCGGAGACGAAAAGCCGATTGTTCGAGCCCTCAAGCGGATCATGGCCATGCGCCTCTACAAGCGCGCAGAAACCGTGGAAGGCAAGGAGGACCTGCGAGCACTGGAAGAAGCCGGTCTGTCCAAAGCCCAGGCGGACGAAATGTACCGCTACCTGGCCATCGCGAATTACGAGGACCGTTTCGTGATTCCCACCAGCCACCGTGAACTGGCGAAGGAATCCTTCCCGGATGCCACTGCCTATGGCGAGCGCGGCGGATGCGGCTTCAGCTTTGGCGATGGCTGCAACGGCGGCGACAGCGACTTCAGCCTCTTCGGCGGCAAGAAACAAACCACCAGCATGGTGAGCAAACTGGCCACCGTGAAGCAGGTGGACCCGAAGCAACTGCAGGAATGAGGAGGTCAGCATGCAACTTCTGAAAGTAATGGCTCGGGTTCTGGAATACCCAACCGAAGAACTTCAGGCCTCCAAAGACGCTCTGAATGCCGCCGTCCTCGAAGACAGCCGGCTGCCACGACAGAAAAAGGAGCAGGTCCTGCGCTGTCTGGACCTGCTCTGTGAAGGCGACCTCCTGGATTTACAGGAGAGTTATGTGGGCACCTTCGATAAGGGTCGAGCCACTTCCCTGCTGCTGTTCGAGCATGTGCACGGCGAATCACGGGACCGCGGTCAGGCCATGGTGGATCTGATGGAAGAATACCGCCGGAACGGATTGGAGATCGATGCCCGCGAGCTTCCGGATTATCTGCCGCTGTTCCTGGAATACCTCTCAACCCGGCCCTGGGACGAGATCCGAAACTGGCTGGAAGACATTCACCACATCCTCGGGCTGCTGGCCGAACGACTGTATCAGCGCGACAGCCTCTACCACGTGGTCATGGATTCGCTGCTGGTGCTTTCGGGACGCCAGTCAGACCGTCAGGCACTGGCAAAACTGGTTGCCTCTGAGGAGCGCGACGACACGCCCGACGCACTCGACAAGGTCTGGGAAGAGGAAATGGTGAAATTCGTGGATGACCAGGGCAGTTCCTGCAATACCGGTGGTGTTGTCGGCCAGCGCCGCCGTGAGCTGGAACAGACCCAGACCATTCACCTGAGCGATCAACTGATGACGGACGCGACCCCACGTCCGTCAGGGAACGCCTGAGGGCGTTGGAGGACATGACAATGGCTTATCTCAATACGCTTTTATTCGGGGTTTATCCCTACATCGCACTGGCCATCCTGGTACTTGGCACATGGGCCCGCTATGACCATGGCCAATTCACCTGGAAGGCTCACTCCAGCCAGATGCTTCGCAAGAAAAACATGGTGATGGCCAGCGTGCTATTCCACGTCGGCGTGCTGGTGATCTTCTTTGGCCACCTGGTGGGTCTGCTGACCCCGCACTGGGCCTATGAATGGCTAATCACTCCAGGCCAAAAACAGGTGATGGCGATTGTGGTGGGTGGTATTGCCGGTGCGATGGCACTGATTGGTGGCATCATGCTGGCCTGGAGACGCCTGACCGACCCACGAGTAAAAGCCAGCAGCACCGTTGCGGACAATCTGGTGATCCTGATTCTGGTGGCTCAACTGGGGCTGGGCATGGCCACCATACTGCCAACCCTGGGCCACCTGGATGGCAGCACCATGTTGAAATTCTCCGCCTGGGCACAGGGTATCTTCACACTGCAAGGCGGAGTTGCCGACTATATCGCCGACGTACACTGGATCTACAAGACTCATATCTTCCTGGGCCTGACGATCTTTGCACTCTTCCCGTTTACCCGCCTGGTGCACATGCTGAGCGTGCCGGTGGAGTACTTCGGACGCAAATACCAGGTGGTGCGCAAGCGCGCCTGACCTCTGAGATCGGGCTGTGTTGCACTCAGCCCGACCAGCAGCCTGATTGATACGGAGGTAACACCATGCAACTGATCCCGACCGGTGACGCCGAGAAACCGAGAAATCAGTTTCCCCCGGTTTACGTCGGCAACACCCTGATTTCAGAAGAGGACATTGCCCGCGAACTTCAGCACCACCCGGCCGAGGAGGTAGCAGAGGCCTGGCACGAAGCCGCCAAGAGTCTGGTGCTGCGGGAACTGCTCATGCAGCAGGCGGACCATCTGCAACTGCCCCGATCCATGGGCGAGGAGGAACGGATTGCAAAGGTTCTGGAACTGGAGCTCGATGTGCCAGCCCCCACCGACGACGATTGCAAGCGCTTCTTCGACGGCAACCGGGAGCGTTTCAGCAGCCCCACGCTGATGGCGGTGAGCCACATTCTTTTGGCCGCAGCGCCCGACGACCTGGACGAGCGTATGCGTCAGGAAGATGTTGGCAAGCAGCTGATTGGCTTCCTGCTGACCGGACGCACAGCTTTCAATGATCTGGCCAGAGACTATTCCGCCTGCGAATCACGACATCAGAATGGCAGCCTCGGCCAGATCTCCCGAGGCCAGACGGTTGAGGAGTTCGAGCGTCCGGTTCTGAGCTTAAAAGAGGGCTTCCATCCGGAGCTGATTGAAAGCCGCTACGGCTACCACATCGTGCGGGTTGACCAGCGTATCGAGGGTGAGCAATTGCCCTACGAGCATGTAAAACCCCAAATCCGGCAGCTACTGAGTGAAAGTGTCACTCGGCGGGCTGTTCGTCAGTATCTGCAGGTACTGGCCATCAACTACGGCGTCGAAGGCGTCGATCTGGACTTGCCCGAGTCCCCATTGATGCAATAGCGACCGGCCCGAACTACCCCTTTACAACCACCGTTCTACCCCCTCTGGGGGAGCGATCAGCGCTCCCCCAGCCCGTAAAATCTGTATCAGTAACAATCTGTTTTACGGAAGGATTCAAACATGTCACACGCCTCTGCGAACGCGCACTTTCAGCCTTTGGACATTGCAGTGTTGACCGTGTCGGATACCCGCACTCTGGACAATGACCAGTCGGGGGACACCTTGCAACAACGACTGGTTGATGCCGGGCACCAGCTACGCGAGCGGGCGCTGGTGAAAGACGATATCTACGCAATTCGAGCGGTGGTGTCGCAGTGGATCGCCAGTGACCAGGTACCCGTCATCCTGGTGACCGGCGGCACCGGTTTTTCCAGCCGTGACAGCACGCCCGAAGCCCTGACACCATTGTTCGATAAAACCGTTGAAGGCTACGGCGAGCTCTTTCGCCATCTATCGCTGGCCAGCATTGGCACTTCGACCATTCAGTCCAGGGCGGTAGCCGGGCTGGCTAATCGCACCCTGATCTGCGCTATGCCCGGTGCACCCAGAGCCTGTGCGCTGGCCTGGGATGAAATTATTGCCCCCCAACTAGACGTTCGTCACCGCCCCTGCAATTTCGTGGATCAACTGAGCCAAAAGCCACGCACACCCTGTGCGTCACGGTCGTTGTCTGGAGTTGCCTGATGACCGAATGTCTGTGCGATCGAGTTCAAGAGCAACAACAGCACCAAGGCGTTCAGACCAAAGCCTTGGTACCGGTTGCTGCCGCCAAGGCCACCCTTAACGCTATGGCGCAGTGTCGGGTTGCAACGGAACAAGTCACGCTGGAAAACGCCCGAGGGCGCATCCTCGCTGAGACACTGCGTGCGATTATCACTGTACCACCTCACGACAACAGCGCCATGGACGGCTATGGCCTGTGTCTGGCAGAGCTCGCCAGTGATCAACAAATCACGGTGAGCCAACGGGTACCAGCCGGCCAAGCGCCCACGCCACTACAGCCCGGAACCGCCGTCCGGATTTTTACCGGCGCGCCCATTCCAGAGGGCGTCGACACCGTAGTGCCCCAGGAACAGGTTAATGTGCTCGACCCTGCGCGCATTGAGATTCAGGCCTCGCCCGTCAAAGGTCAGAACATTCGTCGCGCCGGCGAAGATATGCAGGCCGGCAGGGCCTTATTGGCGGCAGGCACACGCCTGGAAGCCGCGGAAATCGGTTTACTGGCCAGCCAGGGCATTGCCGACATCCCCGTATTCAAACCATTGCGGGTAGCAATTGTGACCACCGGCGATGAACTTGTTATGCCCGGCCAGCGATTAGAGCCGGGCCAGATCTACAACAGCAACAGCTACACGCTGCGGGCCGCCCTGCAATGCCTTGGGTGCGACGTCACCGACGTACACACCATCGCTGATAACGCCAGCGCCACCCGAGATGCGCTGAAGAACGCCGCTCGCGACCACGATCTGGTCATCACCACCGGCGGCGTCTCTGTCGGCGACGAAGACCACATCCGGCCTGCCGTCGAACAACTTGGCCAGCTTGAGTTTTGGGGCGTTGCAATGAAACCCGGCAAACCGTTTGCTTTCGGTCAGATTGGCGAAACTCCATTCCTGGGATTGCCCGGTAACCCCATGGCTACGTTGGTGACCTTCGAAATACTAGCCATTGATTTCATTCGGGTACTGATGGGCACACGGCCATTGCCGGGCCGTACCTTGTCCCTGCCCGCCGGCTTCAGCCGCAGCAAGACAACACATCGCGAGGAATACGTGCGCGTTCGATTGGACGACACCACAGGGAGGCTGCGCGCCGTCCTGGCTGGCTCTCAAAGCTCCGGCGTATTGTCAGTGGCCAGCGCATCAGACGGCTACCTGATCATTCCACCACAGACACCCGTCACTGAGGGAACGCACTATGACTTTGTCGACCGCGATCACTTTTACCGCTGACAACGCCCTGCAAGCGTCGCCCCTGGTCATTGATGATGCTCGGGTAGCTCTCGATGCACTTCGCGAGCACGCGCTTTTCGATCAACTCAGGAATGATGACTTTGACAGCCTGGCGGCCCGTGCTCGCCTGGTCCACCTGAATCGCCATGAGCTCGTCTATCGCCAGGACTCCGATGCCCGGCATTTCTATTTCATGGTGTCTGGCAAGCTGCGACTCTACCGGCTTGATTGCTCCGGCCTTGAGCGCACACTCGACAGCATTGGTGCCGGCGACTGCTTTGCCGAACTGATGGTCTACGCCGATCCGCCCCGATACGCCTGTTACGCCGAAGCCCTGACATCCAGCCAAATACTGATGATTCCGATCAAGGCGTTCCAGGACATGCTTGAGAGCAATCCGGTATATGCGCAGGCCGCCCTTCGTCATTACGCCAAACGGGCTGTTTCTCGGTTCCACGATCTGGAGATCATGACTGTTCAGAACGCCCGTGACCGGCTTGTCCGCTACCTGATCGACTTGCTGCCCAATGGCACAGAAAAGGGCACCGAAATTGAACTGCCCTTACCCAAGTGTCTTGTTGCCTCCAGACTGGCAATGCAACCAGAAACCTTCTCCCGGATTCTGGCCGATCTGAAATCCAGCGGTCTGGTAAGGGTTAAACGAAGTCGACTGGTCATATCAGATCCCCAGCGGCTGATTCAAATGAGCCAGTAGCCGACCATATTCAAGCTTCCGTCTTTTGCAAAAGGAGGGCACGTGACCGCAAGAAAGCAACGACCGCTGATCTATTCATGCTCCGGCTGCTCTGATGTGGCGCAGCTGGCTAACAACGTGGCCATAAGGCTGGATCATGCTGGCGACTTCGAAATGTCCTGCATTTCAGGTGTCGGCGGCAAAGTTCCCGCCCTGGTCAAAACCGCCAGCTCCGGTCGCCCGATCACCGTTATTGATGGCTGTCCGCTGCATTGCGCCCAGGCCTGCCTCAAGAACATCGGAGTCGAACCCGATGAGCACGTAAGACTCTATGAGTTCGGTTTCAAGAAACACTATGGGCAGAGTTACGGTGCGGACGCCGTAGAGGAAGTCTGTGAAAAAGTTCGCAGGCTCAGCCTGTCCGCCTAACTAATTGCCCGCCAGGCTTAGATCGCCGCGGCTCGATAACGACAAGGATTTTAAGAATGATCAGCTGTTACAGTGACCTGATTCAAGCTACCCGCAGCCAGCATGAGGCTCAGCGCCTATTATTCGTGTTTTGCCGGGCTGAGCTGTCCGACGATGCCACTGCCGAGGAAAAAGCAGCCTTTGAACGCGGAGAGGGTGGTGCTTTGACGCCGGTTATCTGCGTCGACAAGACGCCGGATGAGGCTCCGGACTTCGCAGCCCTTGCCGAAGAATCAAAGTCCACAGGCCAGCCATGGGACGTTGTATTCATCGCCGCAATGTCTGGCCGCGGCGGTGTGGCACCCTCCTCCGACGAGGCACAGCAACCGCTGACCATGATGGTGGAGTCCATCCGCCTTGGTCACATCGGTCATTATCTTCCTCTGGATTCCAATGGAAATGCTGTCAGCCTCGGCTGAACAGTGACATCTGCAAGACCGGCTTAACCGCCGGTCATGTTCATGAAACGCAGAATCTGAACACCCCCACCGGTCGAAAAATGATGTCGCTCCGGCTTCAGATCCATGGCCTTGATGATGGTTTCTCTGAGCTTTCCGTCGCCTTCCGGATAGCCTCGCAATACTCGCCTCAGATCGACAGAATGCTCATTACCCAGGCACAGCAATAGCCGGCCCTCAACGGTTACCCGAACTCGGTTACAGGTTGCGCAGAAGTTGTGGGAGTGAGGGGATATGAAACCAACGCGAATCGGGCTATCGGACATTCGGTAGTATCGGGCGGGGCCACCGCTGTCATCAGTTGTAGGGTGCAGGTCGTGGTGTGCGGTGATACGCGTACGAACCTCATCGCTACTGCACAGACTTTCTGAACGGTCGTGCTCAGTAATATTGCCCAGCGGCATTTCTTCAATAAAGCTGATGTCCACTTGCTTGCGACGGGCAAATTCAACCAGGTCGAGAATCTCGTCGTCGTTGCGTCCTTTCATAATCACGGCGTTCAACTTAATGCCGCGGAACCCGGCCTCGCGGGCCGCGTCAATGCCGTCCAATATCTGGGCCAGGCGCCCTGTTCGGGTGATCTGGGCGAAGCGTGTACTGTCCAGCGTGTCCAGGCTGATGTTCAGGCGATGCAGCCCGGCCTTACGTAACGGCTCAGCCAATTTCGGCAGCTGACTTCCATTCGTGGTCATGGCAAAGTCCCGCAACCCCAAACGCCCGATGTCGTTGACCAGATCGAGAATGTCGCTGCGAACCAGGGGCTCGCCTCCGGTCAGACGAATCTTCTGGGTTCCCAGACTTTGAAACGTTCTGGCCAGCCGCGCGATTTCTTCCAGGGTAAGCACCTGTTGGCGTGGCAGAAACGTCATGTCCTCTGACATGCAGTAAACGCAGCGAAAATCACAACGATCGGTGACCGACAAACGTACATAATTGATGGACCGACCAAATCGATCTTTCAACGGCTGAATAGACTTCAGAGACATGAACGCTCCCTTAGCCGCCGGTCACCGGCGGGAACAATGCCAGTTCGTCGCCCGGCATAACAGAATGACCTCCCTGCACCATTGTTTGATTAACGGCCGTCATAAGGCGCACACCCCGTAATGACACGGCAAGCTGGGGAAGCTGTTGAAGACAGGCAAGCAAATCTGACAGCACAACGCCCTCAGGGGGTATGTCGTAGCTCATTGAGTCAAAGCCGGCCACTTCGCGAATCTGGGCGAACAATCGGACCGTTATGGAATGGCTCATAAATAGCGGAATCCTCAATAATCAAAAGGGCTATTCTGGCAGCAGGACCAACGCCAAACGATACCCCTCTCGGGGTAACTCAGGAGAGCACTGGTGGTTTAATTGCAGAGGTGAGTATGCATGGTGTGGTGCTCGGAGCCGGGCCCACGAATTCCACAAAAAAGCCCGCTTGGCGCGGGCTGTTTCATTACTGTCAGATTCCAAATCTCAGTGAGGCAGCGTCGCCTTGATAATCTTCCAGTCCCGGATGCGGCCATCCGGATCAAACTGCACGAAGCCGGCAAAGCTGTCGTCGTCCTGCCAGGTCTTGATATAGCCGATGACCTCTCCGTCATCAGAAACCATCTCAAAGGATGCCTTACTGGTTTCGTGTTCCGTATCGTATTCACTGTTGTCTTGCTGAAGGGTGAAAGACGGGTTGTTCGAAAGCGCCAGTGCGAGAAGATCGGGATTCATTGAGAAGCACTCCAGTTTCATGGTGCACGCACTGCTTGGCTAGCGCGCACTTGCGAGTATTAGCTGACACAAAAACCATGATGCGCCGATTGATGATCGGCGTGAGCAAATTTTGATCACCCGGCAAGTGTATTACAACTTGTCAGATTCGCCAGGCAAAACATGGCCAATTCATCGACAAATTCAACTGCCGTTGATCTCCGTCAACGCTTCCAAAGATCGCGCTGGATCCCCGCCCACATCTTCCGGAAACCGGCCGCTGCCACCGAGTTGGGCGCCAATACTTCCAATGGCTGTCCCTCTTCCCCCATTCGCTCAACGGCACTGGCGTAGGGGATAATGATGTCCAGTGGCTGCTCAAGATAGTCCTCGGGACTTGCGATCAATTCTCGGTGCAAACGTTTGCGTCGATCCGCCATGGAGAAGAACGGCTTCAGCTTCTTCGCTCCAAATTTTTTACCCTTGGCGAAGTCCCGCAACTGAGTCCAGCTGTTCAGAGACAACCAGGTCGGCACCAGGGGGACATAGACTGCGTCAGCCAATGCCAATACCTGTTCGGTCAGGCGCGACAGAGTCGGTGGACAATCCAGGACCACCAGACTGGTTTCCTCTGACAACGGCGCCAGCATCTGCCGGAGCACATTGTTTCCGGCATCCTGATCCAGCTTAATGTCGAAATTGCGAAAGCTACTGTGAGCAGGAATGAAATCCAGATTGGGGTAAACGTCGTCGTGGATAAATTTGGCAACGGGTGATTTTCCATCCAGAAGCTTCGACAGCTTCTTGCCCTTCACGATCTCAGCGCCAGCCAGATAGAAGCTGGCAGCCCCTTGTGGGTCGAGATCCCAAAGCAGGGTTTTGCATTGGCTCTGGCTTGCGAGATAGGCGATGTTCACAGCCGCAGCGGTTTTTCCGACACCGCCTTTAGGACTGTAAAACGCGATGATCCTCATGCTTGTGTGGCTCCCAGGGACACGGGACGAATCCGTAGCCCCCTTATGGTGAACAGGCTCTTTAGCCTAACAGCATTCTGATGTAATGCTGAGCCGAATACCGGCTCTCAGATTTGTACAGCGCAGCCTCCCCCGGAACATGGACTTCATAACGCACCGGCCGGAAATAACCACAGGTTTCCTGCACACCAAGCTCGAGAAGTTCCAGACAATTCCCAGACCATAGCACCCGGGCACTCATGCCCTGAATCGATTTCATCAGTACTGACAAAGTTGCCCCCGAAAACAAGCTGTTGGCAAAGTGGCTACAAGGGGCTCATCCTGAGCAGCGCAGTTCCATGGAGCTGCGGGAGAGGGTCCGTCTCGATAGAGACACATTGAATCAGCGCAACGTTGCGTTTTTATGAATCACCAGAGCCCAGTCAGCTCCGTTCACGAAATGGTCATGTCGCAGGTTTAGCCTGTTGCTCTCAATCAAAAGGAGAGCTGTACCCCATGTCTGGAGATTCCTCCCTCCTCGTCGAAAAACTCTGGCGGCTCAAACGCCGCATTGATAAAGGCGCCTGTCCCGGCGTCGAATTCGTCCACCTGAATACCCTGCTGCAGGAACCCGGTTACAGAGCCGACGTTTTACGGCGCGTGGAGCATTCGGGCACACCGGAACTTCAGGCCCTGGCCCGAGAAATTCAGGCCAACGACAACGGTCAGCCGCTAATGGTTCGGGAGCAGACCAGCCGTATTGAGGAATCGCCTACGAAAGCGCGCAAGAAATCAGGCTGGTTGCGCCGCAACAGCCTGATCTGGATTCCGGCACTGGCTATCAGCTCCATCACCGTGGGCTTTACCGCGTTTGAAAACCGGGCCGTGCGTATCGATACCGATATCACTACCGACGCCACCTGGAAGACCGGCTCCCGCTATATTCTTGAGGAAACCATTTACGTCGAAAATGCGAGCCTGACCATCGAGCCCGGCGTAACCGTTGAAGGCGAGAACGGCTCGGCCCTGGTGGTCACGCCTTCCGCCAAACTGTTTTCACGAGGCAAGGCCAATAACCCGGTGGTCTTCACCAGCGCCCGGCCCGAGGGCAAGCGCGCCCGAGGTGACTGGGGCGGTGTGGTCCTGCTGGGCCTGGCGCCGGTGAACGAAGCCGGTGCCGCCATTGAAGGCCTGCCTGCCGGCGAAACCCGCGGCTCCTTTGGCGGCACCGACGCCAGCCACTCCTGTGGCGTTCTGGAGTACACCCGCATCGAATTTGCCGGCTTTGAGGTTTACAAGGACAACGAGCTGAACGGCCTGACGCTCGGTGGCTGTGGCAAGAATACTATCGTCCGCAATGTGCAGGTACATCGTTCCCTGGACGACGGCATCGAGATGTTCGGTGGCAATGTGGATCTGAAAAACATCGTGGTGTCCGGTGCCGCCGACGACAGCATCGACTGGGACTGGGGCTGGACCGGCAACGTCCAGTTTGCCGTCATCCAGCAACACCCTGATGTCGGCGACAACGCCTTCGAAGGCGACAACAACGGCGGCGATCATGAAGCGATGCCTCGATCGGAACCCACCTTTTACAACGTAACCCTGGTCGGCACCGGCAACTCCCAGAAAAAACACCGGGGCATCATTGTGCGGGAAGGGTCCGGTGGCCATTTTCACAACATGCTGATCGACAGCTATGGCATCGAGGCCCTGGACACCCGAGACGGCGCCCTGTCACTCACCAACCGCAACCTGCTGACATTCCAACACAGCCTGATGGCCAACCTGGGGCACTTGGGGCAGGTTGATCAGGAAGGTCGCTCAGGGGATGGGGATGACGACTTCGGTTTTGATGAACAGAGCTGGATGCAGGCGCAGGCCAACAGCAATAGCTTCCGAGTGGATACAGCCCTGTTCCCGAATGCCCGGAATCTGGTGAACCCCAAGTTCATGCCGAGGATTCAGTTGCGGCAGATGAACGCAACTCGACCACCCCAGAGCGAGTTCTTCGACGAATCAGCCAATTTCGTCGGTGCAGTGAGCCCGGTGTCCGCCAGCAGTTGGCTGGACGGATGGACCAGTTTCCCAGAGTCCTGAGCCCCCTGCATCACTGATGCGCCATGGACGGCGCCTTCAGCCCCGCCCCATCGAAGCAAGCATTCGATTGACCGCCTCCAGGTGCTCCGGCTCATTGTGGCTCATGCCCTGGAACACCGCGCACAAATCCAGGAAGTCCTTTAATTCCATGCGCTGAGCCATCTTCATCAGGCGCTTGGTCAGGCGCGTTGCCTTCGGCGGCTGGCTGGCCATCCGGGTTGCCAGCTTCATCGCCTCCGGCATCAACTGGTCGTCCGGCACCACTGTCAGGACAATACCAAGCTCCTTGGCCTCATCAGCATCAATCACCCGGCCAGTCATGGTCAGTTCAAACGCGCGCTGATAACCAATCAGGCGCTGCATCAGCCAGGCACCGCCGTCGCCGGGAATGATGCCGAGGTTCAGAAAGGTCTCGCCGAACTTGGCCCGTTCGGAGGCAATCCGGATATCGGCCATGTTGGCAAGGTCGAAACCGGCGCCAATGGCCGCGCCGTTCACTGCCGCAATTACCGGCACTTCGACTGCCTGCAGCGCCAGCGGAATTCGCTGGATGCCCTTGCGGTAACGGTCAGCACACTCGGCTACGTCGCCGGCAAAATCGCCACCACGTTCGGCCATGTCGCGGATGTTGCCACCGGCACTGAACGCCGAGCCGGCGCCTGTGATCACCAGCACAGACACCTCGTCACACTGATTCACCCATTCGGCTGTGGCCACGATGTCATCGATCAGGGCCGAACCAGTCAGCGCGTTACGGAGGTCATTACGGTTCAGGGTCAGAACGGCGACCCGTTCATCAAGGGTCAGCAGCGCGTCGGTCAGTTGGGGCAAAGTTGTCATTGTGGACTCCTGATTGCATTCGGCTTTCAGGCAATATAACACCTCAAACTACTGCAACAGGCATTCACGACTAAGCTTCTGGCTGGTTTCACGACGCTGGCGCCGGAGGGTATTGCCCTTGTCATTGCCGTAGCCGGCCCGAAGTTTTGACTGAATCCTTTCAAGCTTTTTCCGGTAGGCGCCACAAGTCTTTTCGCGTTCGACTCTAGCCCTATCTGCCCCCTCCCCCGCTCCGCGATCCGGTGCCGACAACAGGCCGCGAACGTCATCGCGAATTCCAGACACGCGCCTGCCCTGATCAAGATTCTCAGACATGGGTACCGTCGATGGCTCAGAGACGACTATCTCTCGGTGGGGCAATTCGCCCGGTGGGTAATCCGAGAAGTGGGCGATGCCGTTCGAGTCAATCCAGGTGTAGACACCGGCGTAAAGCGGTGAGCTGAAGCATCCAATGACAACAAAAATCGCCAATATCCATGGCATAAAGATCCACTCCCTGTGGGTTCGTTAGCTGCCGCGGGAGTATATCCCAGGGTTAAGTCATTCAATACGAACCAGGTCCAAAACCAACTGGCTTGTTAACTATAAGCCTCGCCCTTCTAAAGAAGCAGGACGAGGTAAATCAATGCTTACATATGCTGGCTTAGTATCTGGGATCCCACATCCGCCGCCCGGTGTTCTGCTCATACCCCTGTCCATAGGGGTAGCTGACAATCTCAAGCTGCATGCCCCATGGTGCCAGGAAGTACACCCAGGTCAGGCCTTTCATACCCGTATCGGTAAACGTGTGGGGCTCGCCAAGTACCCGCACGCCCTTCGACTGCAGATACTCGACCGCCTCATCCATGTCATCCACGTAGAAGGCAATGTGGTGACCACCAATATCGCTGTTCTTCGGCTGCTGGGTGTTTTGATCCGGCGAACTGTATTCGAAGATCTCCAGGGCCGGCCCATTACCACACCGAAGCAGGTGCGCTACGTTAATTACCGCCTCCTCATGGACGTTAAGATTCTCTGTCATCCAGTTGTCATCAAATGGCCCGAAGGGGCCAATGGAGTAAAAATACTCACAACCGATCACGTCTTTAAAGAAAGAAACTGCCTGATCCACATTAGGAACGGTGAACCCAATGTGCTGCGACCCCTGCATGCCTGGCATGCCTGCATTGGCAAAACTGCAAAGAAACAGTAAAGGAAGGAAGAACAATTTTTTTATATTCATGTTTGGGACCTCTGTATGATCTTTTGTTATAGGTTTTTGGGCGCTACTTACGATGTAGGCCGCAAACCAAATAATTCAAAAGACATGCCACGCACAGCTTCTGGTCGCCCCAACCACGCCACTAACATCGCGCCCGTTGACCGGCCTGGCACTGATACCGGGAGAATCGACCCCGCCGCCCTCCGTCTATGAAAAGCATTTGCCACAGATAGCGATCACCTTGCCGCCCAACAAAATTCCTTAACCTGCGACAGTTTGACCGATGCAGTACGACACCCTGTCGCAAGCGCTAGTATGTTTCGGCACCAGAGAGTTCGCTTAGGCAACCGGACGCGCCACATTCCGCAAGAAGCTGATATGGCCCGACTCTTGCTCCGCATTACCCAGTGCAATATGGGCGCTCTGGTCTGCAGGCCTGACGTTGCGGTCCCCTGTTGCTTTGCGAGCCATTGCGGCACAGGGTTTTGAGCGCGGTTTCCGCGCTCCTTTTTTTGGTTTCCCACAGGACAAAAACGCGCTTTGGTGCCGGCTCCAAGGTCGCGCCGTTGATCCGACAACTCAGACCGGAGCATTTGACAATTGCATGCAGTTCCTATGTACTTGACCGAGGTTCGGTCGACCCACAGCGCCTTTTTAGGCGCTGTGAATTTGGCCGCTTGGGAGCCATTATGACTATGGATGGAAGTGTTCTGGCCTCGGAACCAGCGCAGCAATCGGATCGCCGGGGACAAGATTATTTCGGAGTCATGGGGCATTGACCTCTCGAGACCGGCACCAAGGAGGCAAGCTGTTTTACGGCGGAGCTCGACAGCATTGAGGTAGGGCTGCACTGTTTAGCAGTAAACGTTTTTGAGATCGTCCTCGACAGAAGTGCGCTCACCGACAGCCAGTTACAGGGAGCAGTAGAACGCACAAAATAACAAATAGGCCCGCGCTCATTGACCGCGAGTGCGGCCGCCAACGAGGATGAGCACATGCGCGATATTAATGGCTCTGACGGTACGAATGCCCCCATCTCCTTTGCCAAGAAGCTTGGCAACGACTCCAGCTACATCGAATCCTCCTGGCAACGCTGCAAAGACAAATACAAGATCGCGCCACAGTGTGCCATCGAACTCTATGCACTGACCGAAAAAGAAATCGAAGAGAAACGTGAACCTCTGGATCCACTACTCAGCGATTCGCACGGCATCATCGAGAGAATTCGGCGGGTAGCCCAGCAAAGTGGCTATAGTGTGCTGATCGGCAATGCTGAAGGTGTAACGGTCAAAGCCTTCACCGACTCCGATCACGGAGCTGCACTGCACTCAAAAGGCATTCGCCAGGGTACTCTATGGCAGGAAGCGATTGTCGGCACCAACGGGATGGGCACCTGCCTCGAAGAGAAGCAACCAATCACGGTCGATGCCAGCGAGCATTACGGCAAGAATCTTCAATGCTTTAGCTGCTCGGCTGCACCGCTCATCGGCGCGGACGGAGCTGTCATCGGCGCTCTGGACATGTCTACCTTTGCCAGTGGCAATCGCCTTGGGCAGGCTTTGGCACTAAACTTTGTCACCGAAACCGCCAACGAAATCGAAGCGTTGATTTTCCGGGACGCCTACAGCAACCAGCACATCATCAACCTGGCGGGTCCAGTCCACACCAATACTGCTCTGGTGGCCTTTAACGACAGTGGCACCATAGTCGCGGCCACCACCCCTGCCCTGATGGAACTCAATTGCCGGCACCGGTACGACCTGGTCGGGAAAAATGTTGAGGATGCTTTTCAGATCAGCTGGAGCGAGCTGTTCCAATCGTCACCGCTTAACCATCGATTCCAGCTCAATGGCACCAACTTCCATCTTCACATGGCGCTGCACCTGCCCCAAGCCAAGCGCCTGCAGATAACGCCACGCCGGCCGCTTACGGCAAAACCAAAATCGCCAGCCACATTTCCAGCGCAATCAATCGCCACGCAATCAGATGAGCACCAGCCTTTGTTCGAGGCGGCGGGCGAAGATCACGCACTGATTCAGCAGGCCAAGCGCTGCATTCGGATTGTCGATCGCGGCGTTATGACGCTGATTCAGGGAGAAACAGGAACCGGCAAAGAGGTTTGGGCCAAAGCCCTTCATGACAGCAGCGCGCGCAAGGACAACCCTTTTATCGCCGTCAACTGCGCGGCGATTCCCGAAACACTGATCGAAAGTGAGCTGTTTGGTTACGGTGCAGGCACGTTCACTGGCGGACTGAAGTCCGGTAAAAAGGGTAAAATTGAAGCCAGTAATGGCGGCACCCTGTTCCTGGACGAGATTGGCGATATGCCGGCCGAGCTCCAGGCCCGCCTGCTGCGCGTGCTCGCCGAGAAAGAAATTATTCCGCTGGGTGAGGTGGAGCCCGTACCCCTTGATATCAATGTGATCTGCGCTACCCACAGAAACCTGGAGCACTACGTTAGCCAGGGGGACTTCCGAGAGGACCTTTACTATCGGATCAGCGTTTTCAAAGTTGCGTTACCGGCACTCAGGGAACGGCAAGACAAAAGCCACCTGACTCGTAAAGTGCTGGACCAGCTCCGTCTGGAATTGGCGGAGAGCGACACGATTGGCCTGTCGGCCGAGGCCGAGCAGGCCCTGCTGAATTATTCGTGGCCAGGCAATATCCGGCAACTTAAGAATGTCTTGCATTGCGCCGCGTGTATGCGCGAAGGTCAGGAAATCGACCTCACAGATCTTCCGGAGGAGGTGCTTAATCCTTCCCTTGAAAATTTCACTACTGTCACGCTTCCGGTGCCCCAAAACAGCCGCAACGGCGTAACTTCGCCGTCACCGCAGAAGCAACAACTGATCGCCGCGCTGGAGAACAATCGCTGGAACGTCACCCGGGCCGCCAAAGCGCTGGGCGTCAGCCGCTCAACCCTGCACCGAAAAATCAAAACGCACGGACTTCTGCTCGATCCGCAAGAGAGCTAAACAGAATGCCTGGATTCCTTTAAATAAAAAACCCGGCACATAGTGCCGGGTAGAAAGAACTGAGGTTTAACTCGGTGGGACTGAGATGCAGCCCGGGTATCAAAACGCGTAATTCAAACCAACATTGACTAGCGTGGTCTTTTCATTGACCGGAGCCGGATTGGCGACAACCGAAGTAGCGAACCGAGAAACAACCCCCATATCATCGGCATCGACATAAGCCATCTGGGCGTAGAGGATCGTTGATTCAGAGAGACTGTAGTCGTTGCTAACTACCAGCGACCTGGTTTCTGCGCTGGTGGCTGGCGCTTTATCCTCGTTAATGTAATAAGCAACGGTAGCACTGTTTTTGGGGCTCCACCCCCAATCAACACCTAAACCCAGTGCGTCCACATCCAGCACTTCAGCCCCCGTGGCATCTTTGTTTTCAGTATTCATGAAGTGAACTTTGAGTGTCCAGTCGGCAATGTTGTACGCTGCCCCTGTAGCCCAGCTTGTAACCAGATCTTCAGAGGTTTGTTGGTCTCGCATATTCTGGTACGAGCCAGATAACGTAAGAGGCCCAGCAGTGTAGGCTGCACCAACGGATATAACATCGCCCTCGGACGTAGAGCCTTCCTGCCCTCCAAACGAATAGAGAATCCCGAAGTCAACACCGGCCAGGTTATGGCGATATTGCACGGCGTTTTTGAAGAAGAAACCGACATCATTATTCGCGTTCCTGCCGGCATCGCCAGCAGCATCGTTCACGGTTGTAAATAGTTGGCTGTAGGCCCATGCATAAGTGTTCGAAAACTGCTCTTTGAATCCACGTGGTTCGGTTGCAAGATGTGCCAATATTGCGGATCCATACTGGCGCCCGATGATAGCCGTACCCCAGTCACCAGAGAGGCCAACATTGGCCTGGCGGCGGAAGAGAGTTCGACCGCTGCCGTCATCGGCCTCTTTTTCTGCATCACCGGAGCCGTGAAACATACCGGTATCGAGATCGAAGTGGGCTTCTAGATTGAAGAAGGCATTCCAACCGTTGTCGAGGGTGCGCGCACCCTTAAACCCGAGGATAGTTGGGGTACGCCCGCTGGTTTCCACGCCTAGTTTCCTGTCGCCATCGGTGGTTACTTTATCCTGATAGAGTATTCCGGCATCAAGGATGCCGTATATTGATATTTGAGTGTTGGCTACCTCGCCAATTTGAACATCGGCCATTGCAGTAGTAGTTGCCAAGCCACTCAACATTCCAACTGCCGCGAGCGATGTGAACGTAAGGTGAATCTTGTGGCTGATTCTAGACATTTTCATGTGTGCACTCCTGTTTTTTATTTTAATCAAAGGTTTTAAAAAACCTCAGGATTAAGCATGCTTTTTATTCATACTACCTCCCTTATTCTCTCCACTGCCGGAGAATCATCATCAAATAAAGCAACATTTATTCCATAAAACAAAAGCATATAAGTCGATGATTTTTATCATTTATTTAAATTACAATTGTGATTTTTTGGCCCGATATATCTTTTGATACAAAGTGTTTCAATGCAATGACACACATTGTTTAAACAAATAAATTGCCAACAAAAAAGCCCTCGCGAAATCGCGAGGGCTTTAATAAATAAACTCCAGTTATTCGTTTATATAACATCAATAATGAATTTATATATTTCGCTTTTTCATTTGATCGGCAATGTAGTCCGCCTGTCGAATCGCCAAAGCAACAATCGTCAGAGTTGGGTTCTCCGTGCCACTGGAGGTGAACTGACTGCCATCCGAGACGAACAGGTTGTCGATGTCGTGGCTTTGCCCCCAACGATTGACCACGCCATCACGGGCATGCTCGCTCATTCGGTTGGTGCCCATATTGTGACTGGCCGGGTACGGAGGCAGATCAGTTACCTTGTACGCGCCTACCGACTCGAACAACTCCTTCGAACGCGCATAGGCGTGATTACGCATCCGGGTATCGTTGATGTGGTCAGTCTTGTAGACAACCGGTACCGGTAGACCATATTGGTCCTTTTCCGTGGGGTGCAGGGTGATGTTGTTGGATTCCACGGCCATATCTTCACCGCAAATCCAGAACCCCGCCATATGATCATAGTTCTCCAGCGACGCAGCCAACTCCCGTCCCCAGCCACTCTTGCCAGGATTCATAAACGCGGACATGAACGGCAGCCCCAGATGCAATATCTCGAGCTCATAACCCGCCAGGTGACCACGCGTAGGATCGTTGTTCTGATACTCGGTAACGATCCCCGGCACGACGGTACTCTTGTACATGTGCACTGGCTTCTCAAACTCTGCGTAAGAGCCGCCCGTTGTGTGAGTCATGTAATTCTGACCGACCTGGCCGGAGGAGTTGGCCAAGCCATTGGGGAACATGTTTGAAGCAGAGTTCAGCAACATCCGGGGCGACTCGATGGAGTTACCGGCGACGGCCACAACCCGGGCCTTCTGCAGGTGCTGGTTACCGTTGCCATCGGCATAGAGCACGCCACTGACCTTACCGTTGGCGTCGTGCTCAATGCGCAACACCATAGACTCCGGACGCACCTCTACGTTTCCGGTGGCCTCAGCTTTGGGGATTTCGGTGTACATGGTCGACCACTTGGCGCCAATGCGGCAGCCCTGCATGCAGAAGCCAGCGACCTGGCAAGCGGGGCGTCCATCACGGGCCTCGGTATTAATCGCCAGGTGCGCCTTTTCGCATTGGGCGCCAACTCGTTTGGCACCCTCTGCGACCACTTTGTAGTGGCTACTGGGCTTGTGAAAAGGCATGCCGGTGGCCTTAGTACCGGTAACCCCCATTTTTGCCTCGGCTTTTTCGTAGTAGGGCTCCATTTCCTTCAAGGTAATAGGCCAGTCCAGCACGTTCGCCCCGGGAACGGTGCCGTTGGTGGTTTTCATCTTGAATTCATGCTCCTGGAACCGCATCGCGACGCCGGCCCAGTGCACGGTCGCACCGCCTACGCCCTTGACGATCCACGCGGGCAGATTGGGGAAGTCCTTCGCCAGTCGAGCGGGACCTTCAACATACCGCTTATCCAACCAGGAAATCTTGCCAAACATCTTCCATTCGTCGTTTTCGATGTCAGACATTTTGAAGCGCTTTCCTGCCTCGAGCACAACTGACTTGATGCCCTTCTGTGCCAGCTCGTTGGCCAGCGTACCACCACCGGCACCGGAGCCGATGATTACCACCATGCTGTCGTCATTCAGATCAAACTTAGCCATTTGCCTATCCCCCCTCAAACCCAATCGATGTCGTCAAAGCCACGGTTGATATAGCCGCCGTGTTCCCATGACGAACCACCAAAGCCGAACTTCTCCCAGATCTCAGGATTGTTGTAGATCCCCATCATCAGATCGCCTTTGATCTTCTGGAAAAAGACGGAGGACTCTATGGCCTTCAGCACGACAACGCGCTCTTCCTCGGTCTCCACGTTCAGATAGGTCGTGCCGTACCTCGCATTGGATTCCTGATCCAGAGCCGCCACGCCGACGGTGAGGAGCTCCATCAGTTTCGGATCTGTCTCAGCCCGCTTGGCCAGGGGCACCATCACCTGCTGGTAATACTTGTCTTCGAGGTCATCGTGGGGAAACACATCCCGCGCCATCCGCAGGAGGGTCCGGTTACTTTCCTCGCCGATTTTCTGCGCGGCCTTGCTGTCCGCGGCAAACAAACCTGCGCTGGATAAGATCGCCGCACCACCAACCAACGTGGCTCCCGAGCCTGCGATAAAACCTCGCCGACTGATTCGATGACTTTCATCTTTTGGGTGTTTAACTCTTTTGTTGTCGTTGTTCATAACCCCTCCAAGTACCTTCTGGTAACTTTGGTTATCTGATCAAAGCGTTCCGCTAAACGGCAGTTTGATCAACTCTTCAGAACTCGGAAATGTGTTGTTGGACAACTTTATCCAAGTCGCTCATTGCCTTTCTTATAAAGGGCTCACCGTGCTGTTCCGTTAGGTCCGACATGCAGATATGACGATCGCCAATAATGAATGGCGGAAGCTGGCAGGCCTTGTAGAATTCGTTCGAAATTTTCCAGATCCGCTCCAACCCCTCATCACAGAGAATGACCGCGTGAAGTAAGATCGCGGTATCCTCCTCCTGACTCATTGACGTAGGGACCTTCAGGCGCTTTCGGCGCTGGGCAGTCCCGGCGATTTTTTTACCGTTGACCACCAGATTGAAATCGCCGTCGCAGAACGCGCCATCAACGTGCGAGCAGTAGGCGTGAATGCCCATTGCCTCCAGCCACTGTATGAGCGGCTGGCAGATCAGCGCGTAGCTCTCACGAATGCCGGCCTTGGTTCCATTGCTGCGCACCACCATCGACAGGTTGATGAACCCACTGGTCTGGGGCGTCATTTCTCCCCCGGTACTGCGCACCACCACGGGCCAGCCCTGCGATTCACAGTACCTGGACGCAAGCTCAAAGCCGGGCTTGTGGGTAGCGCTGCGAGGCACCACCAAGGCCTGATCACATCGCCAGATGGCGTAGCCGAAGCGGCTTTGCCCGGAGGCCACTTGCTCGAGCAATCGTTGCTCAATCGCCAACCCTTCCTGCACCGGCATGGGCGTGATGCAACACAGGGCGTTTTGCGCCATTACACCCATCTCTTTAGCGGCCAGCACTTTCGATCTCCCCACACAAATCGTTGAGAAATTCTGCCGCTGGCCCACCATCCACACCTCGATGATCGAAGGTCAGCGACAGCCCCATAAAGCGGCGCGTCTCCCATTGCCCATCAGAGTTCTCGACGGGCCGGGCGTAAGTCTCACCAATGCCCAGAATCGCCAATTGCGGCAGGTTGATGATGGGAGTGAAGAAGCGAACCCGGGACCGTCCCAAATTGCTGAGCGTGAACGTGCCTCCGGTCATCTCCGGAACCGACAGATCACCTTTCCTTGCCCGCTCCAGCATGTTCTTCCGGGCATCGGCCCTTTCGGTAAGACTCATTTCATTGGCATCGAACACCACGGGGGCAATCAGCTTGTCACCCCGCAGAGCGATGGCGAACCCAAGATGCACATTGCGGTACTGACGGATTTCCTTATCTTCAATCCGGCCATTCAGCCCCGGATGCGTTGCCAGGGTTCTGACAACGCAGTCCGCCAGCAGGTCTTCAATGGAGACCTTGGTTCCGCTCCCTGCCAGCGTTTCTTTGTAGGTCAGCAGAGCGTCCAGTTCGCATTCCGCGTGATGGGTCAACTGCGCAGCTTCATCGAGGCTGCGCCGCATGTTGCTGGCGATCATGCCCCGCAACCCTTTCAGGGGGATCACGTTGGAAATATTGTTGTCTGACATGTCGTGAGCTCCGGGTGCCTAGGCAATGGTGGCCACGCAATCGCCCTTGGCGACCACGTCATCGATCTCTTTCAGGATCGACAATGTGCCTGTAGCGGGTGCCAGTAATTCGTACTGAATTTTTGCCACCATCAGCTCGGCTACCATGTCGCCTTCTGACACGCTGGAGCCGTCGCTTACCAACCAGGAGGTAATGACCGCCTCATCGTCTTCTTCCCACAGGTCGTTCGGAACCAGTACCTCGGTGCTCATTTT
>Ga0207908_1000084_pt1 | contig 42022 bp, 47 predicted proteins | sample MalvirmetagMSP81_FD_184224 | JGI IMG/M metagenome (GOLD analysis project Ga0207908, IMG submission 184224) | Marine viral communities from the Deep Pacific Ocean - MSP-81 (SPAdes) | ecosystem: Environmental > Aquatic > Marine > Oceanic | place: Pacific Ocean | collected 2011-04-18
TTGCAGGGACGGTAGCGCATGCTAGGCTGAAATGACCGGCACGTTTTCTTTTGGTTACAGCATTTGACACTATTTTAGGATTCAAGCGATACACGGGCGTAGCGTTCACTCATACTTTGGTTGGGGCGCACAAACCCAGAGTTTGATCGGGCGATCGCGCCAATCCTGGCTTCGAGAAAACCGACTATGCCAATGGGCCGAGAAGACATCGTAGAGACTGAAATCCCTGTATCCCAGCTGGCTATAGGGATGCATGTGGTTCGTCTGGACCGGCCGTGGGAGGATACCGATTTCCTGCTGCAGGGCTTCATTCTTCAGACTGAGGAAGATGTGCTCGCCGTGCAGCAACAGTGCGAAACAGTCATCGTGGAAGGGCGTGTACAAGTCGCTCCTACTACCGAGAGACAGCAGTTGCCGGTGAGCAAACGTAAAACGTCTGTTAAGGCAGGCCCGTCCGACATCTCTCAATCGTCTTCCTCCATCCCCAAACGAAAAGTCACCTACGTCAACAAAGTAGACGCCCGCCGGGAGATGGCAACGGCACGAATGAACTATGCCGATGCCAAAGCCACGGCAAAAAACATCATGTCCAGCCTTCGCCTCGGGCGCACCCTGGAAATGAACCAGATCCACCAGGTGGTGGATGATTGCGTCGACAGCGTGCTGCGTAACGACAATGCCCTTTTGCTGCTTACCAAGATCAAGAACAAAGACGAATACACAGCTGAGCACTGCATCAACGTATCAATTCTGTCCGCAGCGTTTGCCAAGCACCTCGGACTGCTTGAGGGGGAAATCCGCACTGTCGCGCTGGGAGGCCTGCTTCACGATGTCGGCAAGATGCGCATCGATGACGAAATTCTGAACAAGCCTGGCGCCCTCACGCCCGAAGAGTTCGCCGTGATGAAAAACCACACCACATTTGGTCGCGATGTGCTTGCGGCGCTGCCGCGTCTGGCACACTCAGCCGTCGATGTTGCTTATTCCCATCACGAACGAATGGACGGAAAAGGCTACCCACGAGGACTGGCGGGGCACCAGATTCCATTGTTCGCGAAAATCGTGGGGCTGGTCGACACCTACGACGCCATCACCAGCTCCCGGGTTTACGACAAAGGCCGCGCGTCTATGGAAGCTCTGCAGATCATCCACCGCAACAAGGGAGCCCAGTTCGACGCGGAACTGGCGGTGGAATTCATCCGCATGGTCGGCGTCTACCCGCCCGGTTCCATCGTCGAAATGACCAACGGTGAGGTAGGCATTGTCGTGGCCACCCATCCCACCAGTAAGCTCAAACCGCGAGTACTACTGGTGCGGGACGCGAACAAGCAGCCGCTGGGCACGTTCCGCGAGGCAAACCTGTTAAAAGAAACACCGGACGAAGCCGGACAACCCTACAAGATTGCCCGGGAAGTGCCGGACGAGAGCTACGGCATCGTAATGAAGGACTTCATCGAACAGGGCATTCTCAATCGTAAAGCACCGGAAGTATCAGCCCCGGTCGATGACAGCCATAGTGAGTCTTGAGACACAGGTCAACTTGCCTTCCTCGTTTTCCAGCTTAATTTCCCATACCTGCGTTGTGCCGCCGATATGAACCGGGCGCGCGGTTCCGTAGACCCAGCCCTTGGTAACGGAGCGGATGTGGTTGGCGTTGATGTCCAGCCCTACGGCAATCTGGTTCTCCTTACGCAAGCAATAATTGGCCGCCATGCTGCCCAGAGTCTCCGCTAACACCACCGATGACCCACCGTGGAGAATGCCAAACGGCTGCACCGTGCGTTCATCGACCGGAATCCGGCCAATCACGTAGTCATCGCCAATTTCCACATACTCAATACCCATGGTCTCGACAGCGGTGTTTTTACTGGCTTCGGCCATTTGTTCCAGGGTGGGGATACTGCGGGTCCAGATTGCCATCGACTGCTACCTCCTAGTGTTGTGGGCCCTGTAAGCTGAGGTGCCCCAAAGCTCTTTAGTGTATACAGATAGGTAGCGAACGACCATAGGATGGGCATGCTATTAAGGTGTTCCACCAAACAAGACCAACCACACCTCAATTTGTATTGATAATCGTTTGCATTTGTGATTTTTGCTGCTAGTCTTTCAGTGAGTCTTGGCAAACAGGAGAAGGCGTGATGAGCCGCACAGCAACTCAATTGGCCGGTAACGCCAGCAGCATCTTTCAGGCGTGGCTGGATCTGAAACAGCAAGCCGGTCACAGCACGCGAAACCGCACCAATCAGGGACAAACAGCGTCCGGAAGTACCCGGAACAAATCACAGATGTCCCGCTGAGCATCCCGGTGGCTTACTGACGCCCAATCGCCGGGTACTCGGAACCCCCTATTCTCTCTGTTAGATACCGCCCCACCTAATTCCGGATAGGGGCGAGGATCTGAGATCTATCCTACCGAGAATTCCACTCTTCACATTTAATATGTTATAACATAACATTAATATCAAAACCGCCCAGCCTCTCGCATTGTCCCAGGATCGGTTTAGTCTACTCTCAAAACGCAATGTTATAACATTTATACTAAGGAGCTTAACAATGAGTACCGTATATTCCCCGAGCGCCGACAAGAGCTGGATCTCAGTTCGTCGGTCGCCACTTGTTCTGGCGCTTTCCACTGTTCTCATTGCAGGTTGTGGCGGCAGCAGTTCAGACGACGAAGACGCCCACGAGCACACGGATATCGATACCGCCGGACGTCTCGCGCTGTTCGACACCGAGGCCAGTGCCGTAAAGGTGCTGGACATCGACGACAACGGTCACACCCTGGCTACGTTCGAAATAACCGGAGAAGCACCCAGACTGTCCGCTAGCCCGGATGGCCGCTATGGGGTAGTTATCCAGCGTGGCGACGATCTGGTTTCGTTCTTCGACAGTGGCCTGTACACCGAGGACCATGGCGACCACATGCATGATTACGCCGAAACGCCAACCATGCTAAGCCTGACACTGAACGATAACCGACCCACTCATTATTCTCTGGGCGATGATCGGGGCATTGTTTTCTTTGATGGATCGGACGCCGCCAGTTCGAAAGTCACCGTTTTCACGGACGAGTCGCTTGGTGGCGGAACCGCCGAAGCCTCCCTGGACCTGGACAACAGCATGCATGGCGTTGCCAAGCTCGAGGGCGGCAAACTGTTTGTCACCTACCGCGACGCATCCATTACCGACACCACCCTACCGAGCCAGGTTGAGCGCTACGATTTCGCCGACGGTGCATTCCAGTTTGAGGAACGCTACAGCGAAACCTGCCCCCTGCTCCACGGTGCAGGAGCCAACGACCATGTAATTGCGTTCGGATGCAGTGACGGCGTCCTGGCTATTGATCTGCATGACGCCTCGCACCCAGCGACCAAACTCGGAAACCCGGAAACTCTGGCAGACGGTGCCCGAATCGGCACAATAGAAAGCCATCACGGCGTTGAGGAATTGGTCGGTATTGCCGGTGATCAGCTTTTCGTGATCGATGCCGAAGCTGCCACTGATAACTACATCGAGCTGACGGTCGGCGAAGGAATTAGCCTTTTAGCTCAAGGCTTTGATGCCCACGGCGAGATCTTCTATGTAATGGGCGATGACGGCAAGCTACGAATTTTCGACCCCTCTGACGGATGGGCCCTGGCCGCAACTCTAGATGTAACAGACCCTGTGTCAGACACAGCTGCAGCTCCGGCCATAGCCCAATCGGCCTCCGAAGATCGCTTGTTTGTGTTGAACCCCGACGACCAGACTATCACCGAGATCGACACGCACGACGGCAATATCGTTCGCACGATCAATCTGGAATTCGACGCATCCGGCCTGATCTGGCTTGGCTTACCCGACAGCGATCATTCCCACGACGACCACGATCATCATCACGAGGAATGACACCTGTGATCGCTTCCGCAACACCTAATCCTGCAGTCAGAGGACCGCTATGAAAAACATAAGCATTGGTGCCAGCGCTCTCGCGCTGGCCCTGCTCCCATTCGCCTCCATTCAGGCCAACGAGCTGAACCCGGATGTGAGCGTAATTCTGGACGGCTACTACAAACAGAACCAGGCGGCTCTGTCACACCGCGACCAGGGCTTTGGCCTTGGTCATACAGAACTGTCCCTGTCTTCACCCATTGATGACCTGTTTGAGGGCCGATTGACAGCGGTCCTGGAAGATCACGAAGGTGAAACTGAACTGGGGCTTGAAGAAGCCTTCCTGCAAACCACCAGCATGCCCTACAACCTCAGCATTCGTGGCGGGCGGTTCCTGTCTCAGGTGGGTTACCTGAACAGCCGCCACCCCCACGAAGACGACTTCATCGAACGCCCGGCAGCTTACCGGGCTCTGTTGGGAAGCCACTATTTTGACGATGGTCTACGCCTGAACCTCTTACTGCCCACGCCTTTCTATTGGCAAATCGGCGCTGAGGCCTTTGATGGCGGCAGACTCTCCGAGGGTGACGAAGACATCGGCGTGTATACCGTCAATACGCGGGTCGGGGGTGATCTTTCCATCTCACAGAGTTGGCAGGCAGGCTTTTCCTACCTGAATAACCGTCAGACTCATGGCCACACCGAAGATGATGACGATCATGATCATGATCATGACCACAGCGAGCACTCCCATAGCGCCAGTTATACAAGTGAAAACCTTTACATCACCGATCTGGTGTGGAAATGGGCTCCGGGCGGCAACAACCGACAAAGGCAGCTGACGCTGAGCGGTGAGTATCTGTACGCCGACAATCTGAATGAGTATGCCACTTCTGACGATGTTCACGAAGGATGGTATGCATCGGCGGTATACCAGTTCGCCCCTCAGTGGTCCGCGGGTGCCCGTTACGGACAGGTGGAGCTACAGGATGCTCACGGCGACCATTTCCACGCTCAGGAACTGAAGGATACGGACGTCATGCTGGCCTGGTCGCGCTCACACTTCTCAACGATCCGGTTGCAGTACACCCACCAGGATGCAGAGGGATTTGATCGGGCCGACAACACTCTAATGCTGCAATACGTGATGAGCTTCGGAGCGCATAGTGCCCATGGATTTTAAACAGCTCTTATCGGGCCTACTGCTGGGGCTGGTCATTACGCCAGCTCAGGCAACTCTCAACGTATTTGCCTGCGAACCTGAATGGGCGAGCCTTGTGCGGATCCTGGTCCCGGATGCGAACATCCACACCGCGACCACGGCCCTTCAGGATCCTCACTATATTGAAGCGAGACCCAGTCTCATTGCAGCCATGCGACGTGCCGATCTTGCTATCTGCACTGGCGCTTCACTGGAAGCAGGCTGGTTGCCTGCTCTGATCAGCAGGGCATCTAACCATGAAGTGCAGCCCGGAAAACCGGGGTTGTTCTTTGCTGCTGAACAAGTGCACCTACACCAGCCTCACGAACACGTAGACCGCAGCATGGGTGACGTCCACCCGGAAGGTGACCCTCACATCCATCTGGACCCTCAGCGTGTGCCAACGATCCTTGATGCGCTGGCAGACAAAATGGTTGGACTGGCACCCGAGCAAGCAAACGTTATCCGCTTGCGCCAGCAACAATGGAAGGTTAACTGGCGCCTGAAAACCGCCCAGTGGCGTGACGCAGCCAGGCACCTGGAGGGCATGTCCGTGGCGGTTCAACACTCCACATTCGGATACCTTTTGCGTTGGCTAGGTATTGAGATGGCCATTGACCTGGAGCCCAAACCGGGCCTGCCACCAAGCGCGTCCCATTTAAACAAGGTGCTTTCAGCACCGGCGCTTCCGGAGTTGGCGTTAATTCTGATTGCCACCTATCAGGATGAGCGCCCGGCACACTGGCTTGCAGCAAAGGTCGATCGTCCGGTTGAAGTGCTCCCCAGCACCGTCACCAATGAGGCCGCAACCGATGACCTTGCGGCGCTGATCAGTCATATCATTGGCCGCCTGGAACACTACCATTCGCAGAGCCCGAAGGAACGTGCCGGCAATGGATAGCTGGCTGTGGCTGCTGACCCCGCTGGGCGCAAGCCTGCTGATGGCCCTTTGTCTTGTGCCCCTGGGCTTCCGGGTACTGGCGCGGGGTGTGGTCTTCGCGGACCTGGCGATCGCCCAGTGGGCGGCACTCGGGTCGCTGGCCGGGATGTCACTGTTGCCGGACCACTCCGTTGCAGGTCTTCCAGTCAGCAGGCTGTTATTTGCCTTCATCGCCGTTGCGATGGTGCATCTGATCCTGAAATGGGTACCGGAGCACCGCGAAGCCATGATTGGCATTCTCTACGTCGTCGGGGCAAGTTTCGCCACTCTGGTGGTCAGCAACTACCCCCATGGAGCACAGCAACTGGCCAGAACCCTGAACGGGGACCTGCTGTGGGTCACCGGCTCAGCACTGATACCGCTATCTATCATAACCGCTGCCGTGTTGATGTGGCAGAGGTCAGCGTCAGCAAGCGTACGCTCCTTATTTTTCCTGCCTCTGTTTGCCGTGGCCGTGACCACGACCGTTAACCTGGCCGGAATCTACGTCGTTTTTGCAACCCTGATTGTTGCGCCGCTGATGCTCTGTTTTCTTCGTGGACGCGGCATTATTGCAGCCTCGGCATACTGTTTTTCAGGACACGGCGTTGGATTATGGCTATCCGCCAGTGAGGATATTCCAGCGGGCCCTGCAATCGTGGTTTCCGTGATTGCCTGCAGTTTGTTCGGGGTGATCACTACAACACACCCCTCACTCCGTTCCGACATATAGCTGCGTGTACTCACGAATCAACTGCTTGACCCGACCAGCACTGACCAAGTGGTACAAACGGTCGGCTATGGCTTCCCGCAATTCAAATGTATTGCACGGTGATGCCTTTGAAAACGTAAAAAAAAGACCCTCTCTGCTGACAGGAGGCTCCAACGCCTCAAACCGGTCCGTAACGCCCAGGCTGTCCAGCTTCACCTGCCCCTGCAGCACCTCGTAAAGAACGTAATCCACCCGGCCGGCAAGCGCCATCCGGAAAGATTGCTCAATACTTCTCACCCCTTCTATTTGGAGGTTGGTGTCTGCATAACGATCAAAGTTCTGGCCAAAGCTGTTGTTGATCAGCGTACTGCCACGCTTTTCCAGCAGGTCTGGCCAGTGGCGATAAATAAACTCACTCCCTTTGGGCACCCAGACAGCTGCGGGTAGATGGGTGATCGGAGGGAGCAGGTAATCCATGTAGCCAATACGCTCTGAGGTGATGAACGCGCCCGCTACCATATCGATGTCACCCTTGCGGGCCATGTGCTGAACCCGGGCCCAGGACCCCAGATCCCGCACGATAAGCTCTAGCCCCATGGGCTCGACGATTTCCCGCAACAGCGCCGGTACGGCACCTACCAGAACACTCTGAGCCTCTGTGCTTCGCCACAGCAGGGGAGGGTATTCGGGGTTACCGCTCACAGTCAGCGTTTTGCATTGAGAGCCCTCAGCCGCCTGGACTGCAACCGGCATGATTAGCACCGCAGCCCAGAGACAAAGCGTACAGAACAGTCGTAACGTTTGTTCAAACAGTTTTTTCAACATCACCCCGCCATGAGTGCTCTGGTTCGATCGCTCGTCCGCACGGTTGAATTCCAGCCGGATCACCGCAACAAACAAGATTATAAGGCAGTTGTCAGAATACATCCCTAGATCAAGAAGGACAGATTACATGAAAGTACTGATGGTTCTCACCTCGCACGATCAGATGGGAGACACCGGGCACAAGACCGGCTTTTGGCTGGAAGAGTTCACCGCCCCCTATTATGTATTCAAAGATGCCGGTGTCGACATCACAATCGCCTCCCCCAAAGGTGGTCAACCTCCCGTCGACCCCAACAGCGAAACCGACGACGCACTGACCGAGACCACTCGCCGTTTCCAGCAGGATGCCCATGCCAAGGAAGCCCTCGCCAGCACGAAGAAATTGGCGGATGTGGATATGAACGACTACGACGCCCTGTTCTACCCCGGAGGCCATGGCCCACTGTGGGATCTGGTGAACGATGACAAATCGGTCGCCCTGATCAAAGCAGCCCACGAACAGGACAAGATCATTGGCGCTGTTTGCCATGCCCCTGCCGTATTCAGAGACGTCGAGATCAAGCCAGGACAGAACCTCGTCGGCGGTCGAAATGTCACGGGCTTCAGCAACAGCGAGGAAGAGACCGTTGGCCTGACCAACGTCGTGCCGTTTTTGCTGGAAGACATGTTGAAGGAGAAAACCGCCACCTACACCTGCGGCGACGACTTCACCCCGCACATCGTGGTGGACGGCAAGCTGATCACCGGGCAGAACCCGCCCTCCTCGGAAGGCACTGCCAAGGCGGTGATGCAGGCCTTGCAACAAGGCTGATCAGCGTTCCTAAACCCGCTCCCCGGCGTGACTGATCAGCACACCGGGAGCGCCCTCCTCCAGCGCTTCCCGGATTTCATCCGGCACCGGCGTCTTCTTCATTTTCGAAGGCTGGATCAGCACGTAGGTGATATCCGCCTCCGCTACCAGCAGTTCATCCCCGTAACGATAAAATTCAAGGTGTACCGTGAACGAGGTGTTGCCGATCCGGCCTGCTTTAACTCTGGCCTCCAACACATCATCGAACCGCGCTGGCGCCCGATAGTTCACCGTGAGGCTCACTACCTGAATGTCCAGATCCTGATCCAGCAGGTTCTGGTAATCCCCGAACAGAATGCGGATGTATTCGTTGACGGCAATGTCCACGTAATCCGCGTAGCGTGCATTGAACACCACGCTCTGGGTATCGCATTCACCATAGCGGACGCGAAAACGGAAGCGAAAGGGCTGGTTGATCGATTCAGTCATGGCCACTCAATCTGCGAAATGAATCCCCCCCAGCAGCGCCAGCCCCGTGAGTAACGCAACGAAAGCAGCAGGCAATGAGGTAAACAGACTGACGATGGTACCTACAAACAGGCCACCCACGAGATAGAATACCGCGTCTCGACCACCAAGACAGAAATGCCTTCCTTGTCCGATGCATGAATCATGCACTTCTTTCGCCACCTAAAGGAATTTAGCAACACCATGCTCAACCTCTTCTGAGAAATTTACGTTAGACTGTTTCATCAGCTGCCCCCAATAGTGGCTCTTTGTTGCCTGGCTTTTCGCCTTCAACGCAACCCCCGACGTTGGACGGGGTAGGTGAAGCTACCATACCTAATTCATGCTGCAGATGCCTGTTGCAATACCTGCCGAGTTCATGTAGCTTTACAATTCAAAAATATAAAATAAGAGACCGGGGGGGGATATAAAGTTGTTAACTAACGTTTTAAGTCGGTCAACAGTTTTCAGATCCGCTCATCCTGAAGTAGTATCGGAATTTGTAAACAAAAAAATTGGCCGTCATACGATTGAAGTAAAAAACTACGAAACAGCTCAGTCATGTTTAAGCTTCGCAGAATTTTCCGAGCTTAGGCTGACCTCTCTTTCTTATGGTGCCGAAGTAAAAATTAGGAGCCCTGAGCTAGAAAGGGTATTCCACTTGCAAATAATAACGAAAGGTAAGTGTGAAGTCACTTTTAAGAACGAAGAAGTTCTTTTGGAAAAAGGTGACGCAATAATGTTAAACCCTAACGAGCTAATAATACTTAATTATTCCTTTGATTGCGAAAAATTGATCATCAATATACCTGAAAGCGCAGTGCAGTTCTCCGTTCTTTCTGACCGAGGCTGCATTCCAAAATCAGGCATTCGTTTCAAGCGACTTCCAGTAAACCTTTTTCGTTTTCCGTCACTAGCAAAACTCTTCGAGACTGTATTTCTAGAGGTTGAAGATTACAACTCCGACATTTTCTGCACTTTTGATCCATACAAAGAAATTATTGTAAGGAAGTTGCTTTGCACATTTATCAGCAACGTCCAACTAGGTAGCGGCAATACAAACATTAACCCCTACATGGACAATATCACTCAGTATATTGATGACAACCTAAAAAATGACATCAGCATAGATGAGTTGGCTTATATTTCAAAGGTTAGCGTTCGCTCAATTTATAATATGTTTTCGGCCTCGTTCTCAACAACCCCAAGAAATTATATAAAGAACAGAAGACTTCAGAAAGTCAGAGAAAAATTGCTGAGCGGCGCCGCGAGGAATGTTACGGAGGTTGCGCTCGATTATGGATTTATGCATTTGGGCCGACTGTCTTGTGACTATAAAAAATTGTTTGGCGAATTGCCTTCGGAAACCAAAAGAACTGTTTGATTTTTGAAGCGTAAAAGTTACATTTTCTGCTTGAAAGTGGGTTTACTAATGTCTGAGTCCTTGCTTCGCACTACTCGCTGACCAAAACCGTTCACACTGTGGCAAAGGGGTCACAACTTTCCGAACGCAAGCGTTCATTCCACGACATAGTTAATCTTTTTACTTTACATTACAGATGTCCTATAAGAAGCCCTAATTGAGATCTTTTTCTGTTTCTTGCCATCGTCATCCAGCACGATCACACTTTTTCTGTTGATCTTGGTGACAATACCCAGCACAGGACGCTCCCGGCATTCTAAGGTTACTTTAGGCCAACACGCTGTTGGCTCAGCGCCTGCAGGTTTTCCCTGTTCTGCAATTTATCAATGTGTATGGGTGGCGTGAATCTATCAACGCTCGTAACGAGCTTGTGGAGTTCCCCCAGTGTAGTGGACACGCATCGATAACTCCGAAGAGGGAGAAAAGCGATGCCTGCAATGAACACGGGGAAGAAGACTCAAAGGTACAGCATAGAGTTTAAGGTCAAAGCGGTGGAGTGGAGCTGCCAGGCTCACCGGAGCGTGAAAGGTGTAGCGGAAGCGCTGGATATACACCCGTTTATGCTGTCACGCTGGCGAAAGGAATACCGAGAGGGAAAGTTCGCCATGAAACGGGTCAAGAAAGCGCCAGCCGGTGCCAAAGAGCTGATGAAGGAACGGGATGAGATCAATCGCCTGAAACGCCGAATATCGGAGCTTCAGGAGGAAAACGACATCCTAAAAAAGTTTCAACGTTTTCAGGCCGAGGAACGACGGAAGCGTTCCGATTCGTCTGGAAACACCGGGGAGAACACGGGGTAAAGGCTCTGTGTTGCCACCTGAGCATCTCCCGCTCTGGTTACTACGCCTGGGCAAGCCGGAAGCCCAGCCGAAGAGCCGCTGAAAATGCCGACTTGCTGCTAAAGGTCCGCCGGATTTACAACGATAGCAAGGGCCGGTACGGCAGCCCCAGGGTGTATCAAGCACTGCGCCGTGAAGGCGAAGTTGTTGGTGAGAATCGGGTTGCCCGATTAATGCAGAAATGGGGCATGAAAGCCCGAGTCATGCGCGTTTACCGCCGCATGACGAAGCTCAGGGAGGACTTGAAGGCTCTGCTAAATCACCGGCTGGATGCCGAGAAGCCAGTCGCTGTAAACCAGCACTGGAGCAGCGATGTCACCTACATCAAGCTGGGAAAGAAGTATGTGTTCCTGGCGGTCGTGCTGGACCTTTACTCACGACGCATCATCAGTTGGCGATTGGGTGAAAGCCTCAGTGCAGACTTCGCTCGGGCCACACTTAGGGAAGCTTTTATATCCCGAAAGCCCGCCTCCGACCTGTTGTTTCACACAGATCGTGGTATCGAATATCGCGCCCATAAGACCCAGGCGCTGCTGAATCAACATCGGGTACGGCACAGCATGAACCGACCGGGACAGTGCACGGATAATGCGGAGGTGGAGTCCTTCTTCAAGACGTTGAAGGGAGAATTGCTGCACGCCACCAGCTTCGTGACGATGCGGCAGTTACGGAAACATATAAGTAACTATATTGAGCGCTTTTATAACAGCTTACGGCTGCACAGTAGCCTTGGTTACCGGACTCCGATAGAGTTCGAAGTGTAAACATCCCTGTTTCAGTTGCACCGCTGATTAGAGTTTTCCGCCCGTTGGTGTTTCGCCAGGTATTCCCATGGCGTCAGGTCTTCCAGTGAATCGTGGGGACGCTCATCGTTGTATTCCGTCATCTAGGATTCGGTCAGTTCTCGGACTTCGGTGAGGTTCCGGAAGACATACATGTTCAGGATCTCGTCCCGATAAGTCCGATTAAAGCGCTCAACATACGAGTTCTGAGTGGGTGTGCCTGGCTTGATAAGCTCCAGATCGATACCGTGTTGTTCAGCCCAATCTGCCAAGGCAATCGAGATGAATTCAGGGCCGTTATCCATGCGTAGTTTGGCCGGGTAACCTCGCCAAGCAATGATGCGCTCCAGAACTCGTATGACCCTCGGTGCTGGCAGGTTCAGGTCAACCTCGATAGCCAGTACCTCCCGGTTAAAATCGTCCACCACGTTAAAGGTGCGAAACCGGCGACCACAGAACAGACTGTCGCTCATGAAATCCATGGACCAGCATCGATTAACGGTGACTGGCACGCTCAATGGCTCCGGGTTTCGTGTCGGGAGTCGTTTCTTGCCCCGTCGTCGTTTGTTCAAGTTGAGTGCGCAATACAGCCGGTGTACCCGCTTGTGATTCCATCCGTGACCCCAGCGTCGCAGCACCTTGAACGGCTTGCTGAAGCCGTAGGCGGGATAGCGTTCAGTCGCGCTTTGAAGTGCTGCAATCACCGATTCATCCCGGGAGGTATCCGGTCGATACCGGTACACAGAGTCACTGATGCCAGCGATTCGGCAGGCCCTGCGGATGCTGACACCGTGAGCCTGCTTGAGGTAATCCACCAGTTCTCGTCGAACGGCTGGCTTTACAGCTTTTTTTCGATCACATCCTTCAGCAGCTTGTGATCCAGGCTCAGCTCAGCGTACATCTGCTTCAGACGGCGGTTTTCCTCTTCCAACTCTTTGAGGCGCTTCACATCAGAGGCCTCCATGCCGCCGTACTTGGATTTCCAGTTGTAGTAGGTCGCATCGGAGATGCCGTACTCCCGGCAGACTTCCTTGACCAAGCGGCCGCCCTCGACTTCCTTCAGGATCTTGACGATCTGTGACTCGCTATACCGTGATTTTTTTCATGTCGCTCTCCGTTTGCCTCATTGTAGGCCGGAGAACTCTAATTACGCATGCACCGATTCTAGGGGATGGTTACAGAAGGAATGGTAATCCCCCCATTTTTAGCAGGGATCAAAAGTAGACCTCAGGCCGCCATGGCCAACTTCTGTTGAGGGGTAATCCCTCCAAGTCCCATATTGGGTCGCTCGTTATTGTAGTGCCAGAGCCACCGAGTGGCATACTCCTGGACAGCCTCGGTACTGGCGAACAGATACTGAGCCAGCCAGTCGTAACGCACAGTTCGATTGTAGCGTTCGATATAGGCATTTTGCTGAGGCTTACCCGGCTGGATAAATGCCAGCTTGATATCCTGTTTTTCCGCCCAGGTTGCGAGTTTGCCGCTAATGTACTCCGGGCCGTTGTCACAGCGTATCGACCGAGGTTTTCCTCGCCACTCGATGATCTTCTGTTCGAGCGTTCGGATAACACGCTCTGCTGGCAAGGAGAAGTCGACCTCAATGCCGAGACCTTCCCGGTTGAAGTCATCAATGATGTTCAGCAACCGATAACTGCGCCCATCGTTGAGCTGGTCATGCATGAAATCCATCGACCAACTGTCGTTGATGGCTTCCGGTACAACTAGGGGCTCGGGTTTCTCTCGAACCAGGCGCTTCTTGGGCTTGATACGCAGGTTCAGTTCCAGCTCCCGATAAATCCGATAGACTCGTTTGTGGTTCCAGGCAAAACCTTTCACATTGCGCAAATGCAGGAAGCACAGGCCGAAGCCCCAGTTCCGCTGGTTGTGGGTTAGTCTGATCAGCCAGTCCGCAATCTCGGCATTCTCGCTGCTGAGCTTGGCCTGGTAGCGGTAGCAGGTCTCGCTGATGCTGAACATCCAGCAAGCCAGACGAATACTGACGCGTTTCTCACTGACGACTTTCTGCGCCATCTCACGACGACGAGACGGCTTTACCACTTTTTTTCAATGGCTTCCTTGAGGATGTCCGACTTGAGCCGCTCCTCGGCGTACATCTTCTTGAGTCGGCGGTTCTCGTCCTCCAGCTCTTTCAGGCGGGCCATCATGGACGCATCCATACCGCCGAACTTGGCGCGCCACTTATAAAAGGTCGCACTGCTCATGCCGTGCTCACGACACAGCTCCGGGACCGGTACACCGTTCTCGGCTTGCTTCAGGATCGACAGGATCTGGCTGTCGGAAAAACGTGACTTCTTCATGCAGAATCTCCCTGCGTGTAGCTTACGGAAAATTCTACTTTTGATCACCGCTGTTTTTCGGGGGGATTACCGAATCAAATGATGGGGCGTGTCCATTTTTTTGGGGGAAGTCCAGCTTGCAGTTACTCAAACACATGTACGCGCTGTCAGATCAGCATGCGGTTCCGTCATCGTATTTGTGAAGACGGTGCCTGCGAGCTTCTCAAAATGAACATAACCCTAGGGCAGAACACCCGCCTCATTGCGCCGAAAAGTCTGAGAGGTCGCGACGCCCTGCTCGGCAGCGCCTTGTATCCGATTATTGTCCATCTGCTCACGGTTTGCGCTTCACTTCGTTCGCTGTGGCCAGCTGACGGCAGGACTTTCACCTCCAGGAGTGCGCCCATGCCGGGCGCACCAAAAAAAACCCCGCAGAGCGGGGCAAAGAGTGTGCGGAGACGCACATGTAAAAGTCAGAGTTCCAGCGCAAGGTTTTACTCGTCACTCTGGATCAATGGCAATATCTCAAGCGTCAATCTGTGAACGCGGCGAGTTCTATGAGGTTGGCTGCAGCCCTATTATTGTAGACTTTGGGCAACTTATTCAGAGTCTCCCAAACGCTTCCTCCAAAGTAGGCCTGATCAGAAACTGCAGCTCAGCGCCCCAACATCTTCGCCGACTGCCCGCCAATGCCGAAGTGTTGCGTGGGCATCTCATTGAGAATGACCCGCACACTTTCAACAGGCGCTCCGAGAGAGCGGACAATAGCTTCTGTCACCTCGTGAATTAGCATCTCTTTTTGCTCGTCGGTACGTCCTTCCAGAATATTGATTTGGGCAACGGGCATAACAGAACCTCCTTATTTATACGAATCGTCCGGAAACGGTTCCCAGCCCCTGGTAGCGCACCGTGATATTGTCACCAGGCTCTACGGCAATCGCTGCGGTGATACCGCCCGTCATGATGAAGGTGCCCGCTGGAATATGCTCACCTCGTTCTGCCAGCAGGTTCGCCAGCATCGCTACGCTGGAGGCCGGATGGCCCAACACGGCAGCGCCAGCACCCACGTCGACAACCTCGCCGTTCTTCTCGACCACCACGCCCAGGGTTTTCAAATCTACATCCGCCACATCGGCCATCTGGCCGCCGGTGATAAAGCGGGTAGACGAGGCGTTATCCGCCACAACACTGACCAGATCGAACTTGAAGTTCTCATAACGAGAATCGATGACTTCGACAGCCGGTATGACAAAGTCGGTCGCTGCCAGGACCTGGCCGATGTGGCAGCCCGGCCCTTTGAGGGGCGCCTTGGTGACGAAGGCAATCTCTGCTTCGATTTTGGGGTGGATCAACTCCTTGGTGTTGACCACGCCGCCATCCGGCACGCTGAAGTAGTCCGCTAGGAAGCCGTAAATGGGGGTTTCGACACCCATCTGGGCCATCTTTGCCCAGGAGGTCAGACCCATTTTCATGCCGACGATCTTGTTGCCACGGGCTTCCTTGCGACGGCGGATTTCCCACTGCACGTCGTAGGCATCCTCGAAGGTCATATCAGGATACTCGTTGGTAACCTTGGTGATGTCGTGGACCCGCAGTTCCGCGTTTTCTACATGTTCAGCCAGAGCCAGAACCTGTTCGCGGCTTAATGTCTTACTCATGCATCTTGCTCCTTCTGTGCCGCCAGAAGATCCAGCGCCACGTCCACAATCATGTCTTCCTGGCCACCCACCATGCGGCGCTTACCCAGCTCCACCAGAATGTCCACGGTTTTCAGGCCGTACTTCTGTGCCGCCACTTCGGAATGGCGCAGGAAGCTTGAGTAAACACCGGCATAGCCCAGCGCCAGGGTCTCACGGTCCACTCTGACCGGGCGGTCCTGCAGTGGACGCACAATGTCGTCCGCCGCATCCATCAGCGCGTACACATCGGTACCGTGCTCCCAGCCCATCTTGTCGAAGGCAGCGATGCATACTTCCAGCGGGGCGTTGCCCGCACCAGCCCCCATGCCCGCCAGGGAGGCGTCAACACGGTCACAGCCCTCCTCGACGGCGACGATGGAGTTGGCCACACCCAGGGCGAGGTTGTGGTGAGCGTGCATTCCCGTCTGGGTTTCCGGCTTGAGCACGTCCTTGAGGGCCCGGAAACGGTCGCGGATGTCGTTCATGTTCATGGCGCCGCCGGAGTCCACCACGTACAGACAGGTCGCGCCGTAGTCTTCCATCAGCTTGGCCTGCTCTGCCAGGCCCTGCGGGGTCTGCATGTGGCTCATCATCAGAAAGCCCACGGTGTCCATGCCCAGCTTGCGAGCGTGCTCGATGTGCTGTTTGGACACATCCGCTTCGGTACAGTGGGTGGCAACCCTGACGATTCTTGCACCAGCGTCGTAGGCGTTGTCCAGGTCGTGGACGGTGCCGATGCCGGGCAGCAACAGGGTGGCGATTTTCGAGTGGGTGACCACCTCCGCCACGGCCTCAATCCACTCCAGGTCAGTGTGGGCCCCGAAGCCATAGTTGAAGCTGGAGCCCTGCAATCCATCGCCGTGAGCGACTTCGATGGAATCGACTTTGGCCTTGTCCAGCGCCCGTGCAATGTCCTGCACGTTCTTGATAGAGTACTGGTGGCGGATGGCGTGGCTGCCGTCCCGCAAGGTCACGTCGGAGATGTAAAGTTTTTTGCCGGGGTTATAAGTCATGATTCAGTCTCCTCAGTTGACCAGTGATTCGGCGATGCGCTCAGCGGTGCCGAGGGCTGCGGAGGTCATGATGTCCAGATTTCCGGCGTACGCTGGCAGGTAATGGGCAGCGCCTTCCACTTCCAGAAAAATGGAGGTCTTCAGGCCACTGAACTTGCCCAGGCCCGGGACATTCATGGGCTGGTCTTCGGGGATGTCATCAAACTGCACTTTCTGCTTCAGGCGGTAACCGGGCACGTAGCTGTTGACGGCCTTGACCATTTCTTCCACAGAGGCTTCCACTTCCGCCTCGTCAGCGGCATCGGAGAGCACATAGATGGTGTCCCGCATCAGCAGCGGCGGCTCGGCCGGATTCAGAATGATAATAGCCTTGCCCTTCTGGGCACCACCGACCACTTCAATCGCTTTTGAGGTGGTCTCGGTGAACTCGTCGATATTGGCGCGGGTGCCGGGGCCGGCCGACTTGCTGGAAATCGACGCGACGATTTCAGCATAGTGCGCTTTGGCCACGCGGGACACGGCCGCCACCATGGGAATGGTGGCCTGGCCACCGCAGGTGACCATGTTGACGTTGCCCTCCTCCAGGTGCTCCTCCAGGTTGACCACAGGCACGCAGTAGGGACCGATGGCCGCCGGGGTCAGATCGACCACGCGAATGCCGGGTTTGTGGTCACGAAGCAGCTTGTCATTGTGAACGTGAGCGCCGGCAGAGGTGGCATCAAACACAATGTTGATATCGGCAAACTCCGGCATCTTCACCAGCCCCTCCACGCCGTCGGCGGTCGTGGCCACGCCCATGCGGGCGGCACGAGCCAGGCCGTCGGACTCGGGGTCAATGCCGACCATCACGCCCATTTCGATGTGCTGGCCGTGGCGCAGGATCTTGATCATCAGGTCGGTGCCAATATTGCCCGAACCGATGATCGCGGCTTTGATTTTCTTGCTCATGATGTTGTCCTCTTCAATCCGGGTCAGGCGAAACGCACGGAAGCACTGCCGATACCACCAATGTCCACGCGCATGTAATCACCGGCCTTGACCGGTTCCAGCGGCACCAGCGAACCGGACAGAATAACTTCACCGGCTTTCAGGGTGATGCCGAACTCGCCCAGGGTGTTGGCCAGCCAGGTCACGCAGTTCACCGGGGAGCCCAATGCGGCCGCACCGGCACCGGCACTCAGCACGCTGCCATTCTTTTCCACCACCATGCCGCAGGTCACCAGGTCAACTTTGCGGGGAGATACCGCCTGATCGCCCAACACAAACAGACCACAGGAGGCGTTATCCGCCACAGTGTCCTGGATGGTGATCTTCCAGTCCTGGATGCGGGAGTCGACAATCTCGAAACACGGCATAACACACTCGGTGGCGGCCAGTACGTCAGCATTGGTGACGCCAGGCCCGCTCAGATCTTTTTTCAGGATAAAGGCAATTTCGCCCTCGGCGCGGGGGGCAATCAGCCGGTCGCTGATGGGCATGACTTCGCCACTGTTGAACACCATGTCGTCGGTCAGGTAACCGAAATCCGGCTGGTGTACATTGAGCATGTTCTGAACCGCCTTACTGGTCACGCCGATCTTCTTGCCGATGATGGAGGCGCCATCCGCCAGGCGGCGTTCCAGCATGCGCAGGGAAATGTGGTAGGCGTCGTTGATGGTGATGTCTTCGCCACGACCGGTCAGCGGTGTGACCGCTTCCCGGCTCAGCATGGCCTGATAAAGCTCATCACCCAGGGCCTGAATGCGTGTCTGTTCCATTATCGTGCTCCTGCAGCCCATTGATCGGCTTCGGTCAGGAAATCGTTCACTAGCCGCGCGAACCGGTCGGCATGTTCGATCTGGGTCCAGTGACCGCACCGGCCAAACACATGCAACTGTGCGCGATCGATCAATTCAGCCAGGCGGTAAGAGGCGTCCAGTGGTATCACCTCGTCCTCGCGACCGTGAAGAATCAGGGTTTCGTGGGACAATGCCTGTATGTCTTCTTCCCGGCTCGCAAGGCTATCCACCCAGCGCTGGCGCGGCGCCGGGAACATGGCCGAGAAAGACTCCTGAAAGCCCGGCCGAATGCTGGCCTGATACCGCATTTCTGCCAACTCGTCGGTCAGGAGAGCTTTATTAAAGGCAAACACGCCCATTAATCGCCGCATATTCTCCAGAGAGGCCTCGTAGCCCCAGACTTCATCAAGCCCTTCGGTGATGGGAAAACGGACACCCGCTGAACCCATCAGCACCAGACGACGAATACGCTTTGGATGCTCAATCGCCAGCGCCAGCGCCAGGCCACCCCCAAAGGAGTTACCCACCAGATCGACCTGTTCTAATTCAAGCTCATCCATAACGCCAATCGCGTGCTTTACCCATCTCTCACGATTGTAGATCTGGTCATCCGGCCGCTCACTGTAGCCGAAGCCCAGCATGTCCGGGGCGACTACGCGGCGATGCTTGGCCAGCTCCGGAATCACCAGGCGCCAGTTAGCCCAGGCGGTGACGCCGGGGCCGGAGCCATGAATCATCATGACCGGAACACCGCCCTCTCCATGGTCATGGACATTGGTGCGGTAGCCGGCAGCGGTTATCTCACGCCCGATTTCCGGGCTGTTTTCAGGTACAGTCATGGTCAGCTCACAATTTCACGCAAATGTTTTTCATCTCGGTGTAGAACTCCAGGGAGTGCACACCGCCCTCGCGGCCAATACCGGACTGCTTACTGCCACCAAAGGGGGTCCTAAGATCCCGCAGGAACCAGCTATTGACCCAGATAATGCCAGCCTCGATCTGACCTGCCACACGATGGGCACGGGTGATATTCTCGCTCCAGATCGCTGATGCCAGCCCGTATGGGAGGCTGTTGGCCAACTCGATGGCTTCTTCTTCGGTGTCAAACGGGCACAGGTGGACACAGGGGCCGAAGATTTCATCGGTAATCACCGCCGAATCTTCCGGCAAACCGGTCCAGATGGTGGGCTGAACCCAGGCTCCACCAACCAGAGCTTCCGGCATCTCCGGTACACCACCACCGGTCACCACCGTGGCGCCGTCATCCACAGCTTTCTGATAATAGGACAAGACTTTCTCCCGGTGATCGAGGCTGACCAGCGGGCCCATATCCGCCTCGGCGTCATCCGGAGGGCCAATCTTCATGCCTTCCGCGGCTTCTTTCAGTCGACCGACGAACTCGTCGAAGATGGAACGCTCGACGTAAACCCGCTCAGTGCCCAGACAAACCTGACCACAATTGGCGAAGGCTGAGCGCATGGTGCCCTCAATGGCCTTATCTATGTCGCAGTCAGCGAACACTACGCCGGCGTTCTTGCCACCCAACTCCAGGGAGATATCCCGGATGCCTTTGGCGGCAGCTTTCATGATGACTTCGCCGGTGCCGATTTCGCCGGTAAAGGTAATGCCATCCACCTGGGGATGCTCGGTCAGGAAGGCACCGGCCGAATCCCCACCGAAACCGTGAACCACGTTGAACACCCCGTCTGGCACGCCGGCGTCTTTCATCACTTCGCCCAGCAGGGCGGTGGTGGTGGGCGTTTCCTCGGAAGGCTTGACCACTACGGTGTTGCCACAGGCCAGCGCAGGACCCACTTTCCAGGTCATCAGAAGCAATGGCAGGTTCCACGGACTGATAACACCAATCACGCCCTTGGGGCGGCGAACGGCATAGTTCAGGGCGCCTGTGCCATCCGGAGTCGGCATTTCAAAGGATTCCGCGGGTACGTTCTTGATCATGTCCGCGAACACTTTGAAGTTGGCCGCGCCCCGGGGAATATCGATGTGGCTCGCCAGGGACTTCGGCTTGCCGGTATCGAGGCATTCTGATTCCAGAAACTCATCGAATCGGTCGTTGATGCCGTCGGCCACCTTGTGCAAGATGCCGGTGCGCTCGTCCAGCGTCATCTTGCCCCAGGGGCCGCGCAGGGCCGCTTTCGCAGCCTTGACCGCGGCATCCACCTCTTCCCTGCCAGCTTCATGAACCTTGCTGATCACTTGTCCATTGGCCGGGTTAACGTTGTCGAACAGCTTTCCGCTGGCCGAGCCAACGTACTGCCCGTTGATGTAGTGCTTGATGTCTTTCATTGCTGCTTCGTCCGGTTTCATCAGCTCGGGATCACGTCAGTACGGTCATGAAGCGCTCGTTCAGCGTACGATCGTGGTAAAAAATCGCTTTGCCGAGCTCTTCCGTCGTCCAGGTAACCGGTTTGTGGTCCGGGTAGAAGTAATCGCCTCCACAAAACACTTCGTTGCGGTTACCGGACGGATCGAAAAAGTAGATGGTTTTGCCGTGGGTCAGGCCGTGACGAGTCGGGCCGATATCGATGGAGGTATCAGTCATGGAGATCAGATCCGCGGCGCGCAGTACGTCTTCCCAGGTTTCCAGGTGGAAAGACGCGTGGTGGAATTTGCCTGGCTCTTCATGGTGAATGAAGGCAATGTCGTGCTCTTTCATAGAGACCGTCAGGAACTGCGACACCCTGGTGCCTTCCGGATCCAATACTTGCTCGGCCAGGTCGAAGCCAAGGACATTGACAAAGATGTCGTAAGTCGCAGCCAACTCAGGACCGTAAAACAGGCAGTGGTCAAAACGCACGGCTTTCATGCCTCGCAGGCCTCGGGGCCAGGCTTCCGGATTAACATCGGACAGGCCCCACTTGCCGGTGTACTTCTTGTCGGCAAAAAGCTCGAAAGCATGCCCGGAGGGAACGGTGAAGCGAACGCGGCGGCCACAATCCTTCAGCTCTTCCGCCGGCACCTGTTCTACTTCAACGCCATGAGTGACCAGATCCTTCTCCAACTGCTTCAGGGTGTCTTCGTCCAGCACCTTGAAGGCCATGAAATCACAGCCTGGCTCGTCTGACTCGCGCAGTACCACGGAGAACTTGTCCACCTCGGACCAAGCCTTCAGATACACACGACCCTGGTCGTCACGGTCGGTTTCAATCAGACCCATCAGGTCTGTGTAGTGTTTGAGGGCTTCTTCCAGATCGAGAACACGGATCTGGACATGGCCGGGACGCATTACACCTTTTTTCATGACAGTTACCTCAACGCTGTTGTTTGCCTTACAAGTGCACCCTCAGGCAGAGGCATGCACTCGATGGTGAGATTCGTCAGCGGGTAGATCCGGCAAGCCAGAACCTCGCCTTTTTCAATGGCTTCCGGCGGAACATGAGCCTTACTCATCTTTCCGCACTCAAACTCGCCCTCAACCACCCTGATTTTGCAGTATCCGCAGCCACCGCCCCGGCAGCCCACGGGCACACACTTCACGCCTTGCTGCTCCATAGCCTTGAGCACGCTCTGACCAGCCTGGCAAGTGAAGTGGTCTCCTGTTGTGCGATTATAAACTTGGACTCTGACCATGCCCTCCTCTCCCAATCAAACCTTCTTGGACAAAGCTGAATGCGGAATGTTTTCCGCGCGGTCTGTCGCACTCAGGGAATTATCTATATAGATGTCACGTTTGAGCACTAGCCTTCTTAGCAGGACCGCAATATCGCAGTCATTTTCCAGCTGAGTATGAGGCGGAAAATAGTTGAAGTTATCGTGGTCGCGATCTAGAGCTCCGAATAGCTCACAGCGATTGAATCCCGGCGATCGAACATTGATGATGCATGGTCCAGTATTAAAAGGATTACCCTTGGTATCCACCACCAACCGACAATATCGTACCAGTAATATAAGAGGCCTCATCAGAAGCCAGAAAAAGTATGGCATTAGCCTGCTCTTCCGGCACGCTATACCGCTTCATGAAGCTCAGTTCGTTAGCCTCATCAACGATGGACTGATACCACTCTTTCTCCAACTGGCTCATGGTCTTACTATTACGAGGAATCCGCCGCTCACCAATATCAGTCCCCCCCGGTGCAACTGCATTGACACGGATACCGTATTTGGCATTTTCAAACGCCATACACACAGTCATAGCATTTACGCCCCCTTTTGCCGCAGCATAGGGCACACGGTTAGTGCTTCGGGTTGCGAGGGAAGAAACATTCACAATCACTCCGCTTTGCTGTTCCTGCATCTGCGCCAAAACTGCATGTGAACACCAGAGGGTCGGAAACAAAGAGCGACGAATTTCTGCCTCAATCTGTTCTTCGTTGTAGACCTCATAAGGCTGGACCCATATCGTACCACCGACGTTATTAACCAAAATATCGATACGGCCAAAATGGCTGACTGCCGCATCGACTGCCTGGCAGGCACCTGCGTACTGTTCCAGATCCACGACAATGGTCTGCACGGTAGCCGCACCGGCTGCCAATGCTTCCTCGGCGACTTCTTTGACGATCTCAGAGCGATCCACCAGCAGCAGGCTGGCTTTTTCCGCAGCCATCTGCATCGCAACTGCACGACCGATACCCTGGGCGGCACCTGTAATGACAGCAACACGGTTTTCAAAACGATCAAATCTCATTTAACTTTCCTTACTTACTGGCTGTAAATTTCTCATAGCTGAGACTCGCCGGTTGAATCCCCCTTTCCTGCATAAAACTGGTAACAGCTTCGACCATCGGCGGCGGACCACACAAATAGATATCCACGTCTCCATCATTAAGATGCCCAGGTTCGATATGATGTGTAACGTACCCCTTCTGAGGCCAGCTACCGCTCTCTGAGGAGGCCACGCAAGCACTAAACGTGAAGTTGTCGATTTCCTCGGCAAAAGCTTCAAGCTTGTCGAGCTCAACAAGATCAACTTCGTGTGTAACGCCGTAAACCATATGGACCGGATAGTCGCTACCTTCCAGCTGAATTTTTTCCAGCATCGCCAAGAAGGGCGCCAGCCCCGTTCCTCCGGCCAGCATCAATACCGGTCGCTTCACCTCACGCAGGTAAAAACTACCGAATGGCCCCCTCAGAGCAACAGTAGCGCCCACGCTGCTTTTATCTGTCATGTAGCCACTCATCAACCCCTCAGGCACAACGCGCATTAGGAACGACACTGACCCGTTAGCTTGATTGATCATGGAACTGAAGGAGTAAGCTCGGAACTCTTCAGTCCCAGGCACCTGTATCTTCACGTACTGACCCGGCAAGAACTGCATTGCACGCACCCCGTCACCAGAAACGACAAAGGACAAAGCTGTGCTAGACAACTGTTTGACTTCGCTCAGCTCGGCCAACGTGTCCATCTGCCGGCCTTTCAAACACACCTCACTCGACGCTGGCACCGTAACAACACAATCTGATTCCGGAATCATCTGACATGTCAAAACATACCGCTGACTAGCCTCCTCATCAGAGAGTGCATCTTCAATATACCCGTCCATTTCATAGCTGCCCGACTCACAGTGGCACTTACAGGTACCGCAAGCACCGTCACGGCAATCAAGAGGGATATTGATTCCCGAACGAAAAGCAGCGTCGGCCACCGTCTCCATTGGCGAAGTTGTAATAAAACGAGTGACGCCATCCTCAAAATTGAGAGCTACCTTATACATTCCGTGCTACCTTCACATAAAGCAATTAACAGCCATGGACTACTGCGAAAACCTCCGGTTACGGAGTTAACAAATAAATCAAACGTGATAAACATCTAATACGTGACCTATATAGTCATTCTTCAATATTATTTTTTTTCTAGAAATCAAAAAATCTCCGCTCTCCGCCATTATCAAGTCAACGAAGATAACTCCGAAAAACGTATTTATGTTATTATATCTAAAACTTTTCGTAATCCAATTATAACGGACACTACATACTTCGTCATTACTCTCAATTATTTCAATATTACTAATCGAATGCAGAGTCCTCGGCTCCGGTTCACTACTTGATCCTGAGCGTTCTGTTTGAATTCTAAATACTCGATCTTCAAGACCATCACGATTATCATAATAAATTAGCGATATTTCGTTTCTTGGATCTTTTGTAATATCTCCATCATCATCCCAAGCAGGCATCCAAAACTCAACACGTTTATCATAAAACTGAACCCAGCTATCAAAATCTTTATCGTCCAAGCAGCGGGCTTCAGAATACAAAAATTTACAAATTTTTCCGTAGTCAAAACTCATAATAATTCTCCAAAGAAATTTATTCTTTATAAATAACTTTATCTTCCTCGTCCGACATACAGCTTAATAAAGTATTAGCCCAATACTCATGCTGCATCACAAACAGCCCTTCATCTTCACTCTTCACTCCACTTAGAAGAGGAAATAGATCAATATTTTTCGCCTCTTCATCTTGCCCATCAACCCAGTGCTTAGCTCCTCTACTAAGATCACTATAAGGAGCTTCTGAAGCATAAAAACCAATCTGGCTAGAGCTAAATTGTTCTAAATCATCAGGAGTTGCCATACCAGTAGCATTAAAGAAGTCTTCATATTGTCGGATACGACGATTACGCGCCCCCTCACTTTCATTCTTAGGCGCAAAACAATATATCGTAACTTCAGTTTTATTCGTTGATATTGGACGGAAATGACGAATTTGCGTGCTTGTTTGGTCCATTAAAAACACATTTGGATATATCCCTAAGTTTCTTATATTCGAAATCATCCAATCAGCTCTGTTCTTTCCGTACTTCGTGGCTAGCTCTTGGCGTTTTTCCGCCAACGGCCTATCTTCTGGATTTGGTGCTTCCATCCACAATAAGGTGTGGCCGTTTTCGAAGGCATAAGAGCCTCCTTTTTGCTTATTCCAAGTACTAAGATCCACGCTCTTTGCGCTATCTTCAGATAAACCTTGCTTTCTTCTTGCAACTGCAGCGACATAGTTCCAATGCACAGCTGAAACATGATATCCATCCACACCGTTCTCTGCCTGAACCTTCCAATTACCATCGAAAGTATATGTAGAAGCACCACGAAGAACTTCAATCTCATCTTCCGATTGGTCGACAATCATATCAATTATTTTTGTGGTCTCACCCAAATAGTCTTTTAAATCTTGAACATCAGAATTCAGACTTCCGAAAAGGAATCCTCGATAGGAGTCAAACCTTGCAACCTTCTTGAGATTTAGTTCACCCTCACAGTTAAAAGAATCCGGATATCCCGAATCTTTTTCGTCTTTTACTTTTACTAATTTACCAGAATTATTAAAACTCCAACCATGGAAGGGACATGTCATGATGGATTTATTACCTTTCTTCGTCCGACAGAGCATCGCCCCTCTATGAGTGCAGACATTAAGGAAGGCGTTGAGACTTCCGGTTTTGTCCCGTGTTATAATAATTGGATGACGCCCAATATAGGTTGTAAAAAAATCGTTATTTTTTGGGATTTGGCTTTCATGAGCAAGATAAACCCAGTTCCCCTCAAAAATATACTTCATTTCGAGCTCAAAAATCTCTTCATCAGTAAATGCATCCCTTCGTAACTTATATATTCCTTTTTCCTGATCTGCGACAAGCATTGATTCGATTTTCTCTTTTATACGGTTTGACATATATACCTCGCAATACAATTTATCAACCAATGAAAATCTTGCATGAACCTATTAAGCCTCCTCACAATGCAAGGAGAGCACTGTAAGTGGAGATCTACAACCTAGGACTTAGTTTATACTCTCCAAGTTAGTCATGGATCGAAATCCTCTGCCTGCATTTATTGTCCGGCCCCTGCAAGCTGATGGGACAACGGATCTACTGGACGGCTAGGGAAGGACATTTCGGCCAGTTGTATGCGGTGGGAATCGTGCGGGCGGGATTACCCTTTCGGTTACACGTCGGCTTGCAGTTACTCAAACACATGTACGAGCTATCGGATCAGAATGCGGTTCCGTCATCGTCTTTGCGAAGACTCCGAAGTGTCACTGGTTTCCTTTTTGGGCTTGATGCATCTCTAGATCGAGCTCCCTTTTCCCGTGTTTGTTGGGGCTGGGCGCAGAGATAGTGTTGCAGTCGACAATGCTACCTTCACGCAGCATAAGGCCGTTTTTCTCTAAGTGTTTTTTTCACCTCTCTGAACAGCACCTTGTCAAGGACGTGGCGCTAAAAGAAATACCGGAAGTTGAGAATGGTGGTTCCGTAGGGCAAGCGATCCAGCTTTAACCCAGCGAACTGGTGCATGGATTCAATTTATTGCAGCGCGTCTTCCACGGCCAGGGCGCTCAAGTTATCGAAAAGCTGACAAAAACTGCTCGCACTGTGACCAAGAGTCACAGCTTTCCGAATATTAATCTGACCCAGACTTATTTAGGTCTGATCACTCTGGAAAAAGCAACTTTGAGGCGGTAGAACCGGTGCACACTGACCCGTTTTTTAGAATCCACCGATGCGTCGGTTTTCCCAATGACTATGGGTAATGCGGACCTGGATTTTGATTTCTCCCCCCCCCCGGACAACAACCAGACCTGCAAAGTAAGGCCTCAGCCACACCTCATAAGTGCTGCGACGGCTATGCGACCATTGACACCTCTCTGGGCTAGGGAGGCTAGGGCTGGGGTTGCGAACAGCGCCCTCACAGCCACCCTCCCCAATAACCGACTTTTTGGAAATATTGACGCCCATCTTGCACCTGGCTCAGAACATCCATACAAGCATGAGTGGTCAGCAGAGTACGGACCTGTACTGCGACCAGGCCACCAGTGAGCAATCCCACAGCGAGCTCAGGACTGAGCCCGTCCTGAAACACTTACCTTCTGGCAGATTCGATACCAACAACCTGATACTAGCCTTCACGACGGTGGGCTATAACCTGCTGCTCAGGATGGGACTGAGGGTTACCGGCCCGGATGCGCCGGTGCGTCATCTGACGGAGCGGAGCCGCTTGAGAACCACGATGCAGGAACTGATGACCATGACCTGCCGTCTAGTTAACTGCAGCCGGCAGTGGTTCCTGCGCTTTCGTCGACACTGTCCCGACTTTGCCGGTTACCGTAACCTATATCGAGCCTTGCTTCCTTCGGATAGGCAACCAGACGGCATCTGGCCGTACCAACCCCCTGCCGGCTAAACTGGGAGCGGACTCACTGAATCAGGGAAGGATTTGTATGAAGTAGACTCGCAGCATAGCGAACAGGGAGGCCGACAGTAGTGGCCCTTAGGGCGATAACACGGGCTATTTTCTTCTCCAACTGCTCCCACGGAATAAACTTATCCATCTGTCCCTGAAAGATTTCCCGGCAGGTCTTGCGCCTCTTAGTCTAATATTCAGCTTTGGAGAAGTTAATTTGAACCAGGGTGTCAACAAATCCTGTACGATTGACAATGACTCTACTATCACCGATTTTGAAACTTATTCAGAGTTGCCCCAAGTAACTGCAATGCATGGATACTCTCTGCACAAAAAGGATATCAACCTCGTACGATAAGGCTTTGTAATAGTAGCTTCGAAAAATAAGACTTGGAGTGCACAAAATGAGTAAATTTAAGACTTTTTTCGTTACACTAGTATCGGGATCTATTCTGAGCATAGCCGCCAATGCCGCGTTCGCATCTACCGATATAAAAGTTGGAGTGATGCTGCCATTGAGTGGAATATATGCAGGACCAGGACAGTCTGCGCTTGACGGACTATTATTTGCACTGCAAGTAGATGCTAACAACTCTCATCAAAATTCAATTGAAGTCATTACACTCGACACAGAAGCCAAGCCTTCACGTGCTCCAGAGCTTGCATCCTCTTTGCTGAACCAGCATGAAGTGGACTTTGTGGTCGGCCCGGCTCACTCCGGTGTTGCCATGGGCATGATCAAGATGCTACGAAACAAAGACACTATCATGATCATTCCGAACGCGGGTTCTGCTGCAGCAACGGGTCCACTATGTGCTCCCAACATTTTCCGCACTTCCTTCTCATCCTGGCAACCGTCCTATCCCATGGGCACCGTGGCACTCGATAAAGGTTACAAAAAAGTTTACGCCATCAGTTGGAACTACGGCATGGGCCGCGAGAGCCTGGATGCCTTCGAAGAATCCTTTACTGCCGGTGGTGGTAAAATCGTCGAGAAGGTTCTTCTACCCTTCCCGTCCACCAACTTCCAGTCCCACATCAGCGACATTGCGGACAAGAACCCTGATGCAGTATTCACTTTCTTCGCAGGCGGCGGAGCCACCAAATTTGTGAAAGACTACGACGCCATGGGCCTGCGCGGCAAGATCCCTCTAATGGGCTCTGGTTTTCTGACCGAAGGCACGTTGGAAGCCCAAGGTCAAGCAGCCGAGGGTGTGATAACGGGCCTACACTACGCCGAACATCTGGACGTTCCAAAGAACCAAGAGTTCCGGGAAGCCTTTCATACCGAGTACGGCCACTATCCGGATATATACGCGGTTCAAGGCTATGACGCTGGCCAAGCTATCGTCAACACCGTCAACCAACTCAACGGTGATGTCAGCGACAAACAGGCTGCTATCAACACCATGGAAAAACTCACCATCGACAGCCCCCGGGGAAAGTTCACCTTCTCCAAGGCTCACAACCCGATTCAGAACATCTATCTGCGGGAAGTGAAAGATGGCGTAAACGTGGTGCAGAGCATAGCCGCCGAAGCTCTGGAAGATCCCGCCCGTGGCTGCAAGCTTTAAGCACGGGTTCTGAATCCCCCGGCGAAAGCCGGGGGCTTACCTGAAACCCCCTTGCCCACACCTGAACTGACTTATCCGTAAAACCGTTGGGTATCTCTATGTCTACCGAACTTTTCTTCGTGCAACTTATTAATGGCCTCCAGTATGGGTTGCTTCTGTTTCTGATCGCTTCCGGCCTGACTCTGGTGTTTGGCGTGATGGGTATTCTCAATCTGGCCCATGGTTCCATGTATATGGTGGGCGCCTATCTGGTGTGGTACTTCGTTGCGGTAACCGGCAGCTTTACGGTGTCCGCCATTCTATCGGCAGTCATCGCACTCGGCTTGGGCATTCTGATAGAGCGGGTATTGATACAGCGATTATATAACCGAAACCATCTGGACCAGGTGCTACTGACCATTGGCATGATCTTCGTGTTCAACTCCATGCAAAGCATTCTCTGGGGCAACGACCCCTATGGCGTTGCCGTTCCCGAGGCGCTGAGTGGCTCCGTGCCTTTCACTGACAACTCCAGCTATCCGGTATATCGCATTTTCGCTGCAATGGTCTGCATCGCCATTGCCGCTGCCCTGTATTTCGTGGTGAGCAAAACCCGGCTGGGCATGTTGATCCGAGCCGGGGAATCCAACCGTGAAATGGTGGAAGCCCTGGGCGTCAATATCAAAAGCCTCTACACCATAGTTTTTGCCATCGGCGTCATGCTGGCCGCGGTTTCAGGCATTATCGCCGCGCCCATGAGCTCGATCGTTCCAGGCATGGGGGAAAGCGTTCTGATCACCTGTTTTGTCGTAGTGGTCATCGGCGGCATGGGTTCGATCAAGGGCGCCTTCGTCGGGGCCCTGCTGGTGGGCGTCATCAGCACGTTCGCTGCGGTGCTGATGCCGACGCTGTCCAACATGATTATCTACATCTTTATGATCCTAGTGCTGCTGGTGAAGCCCCAGGGCCTGTTCGCCAAGTAAGCGGGAGCCAAACATGATTTTCGAGAAACGCACCGAGCGCCTCTTTCTGGCGATCTTCTTTATCATCGCCCTCTGTATTCCCCTGTTCCTTGAGGACAACTCCTTCTTCGTAGGGAAAGTTACCACCATTATGATTCTGGCGGTGTTCGTGATGTCCCTGGATTTCCTGGTGGGGCGTGTTGGCTTGGTCACTCTGGGGCATGCGCTTTTCTACGGCCTGGGTGGCTATCTGTTCGTGATCGTTACGCCCGAATACGAAGCAGTCAACTTCTGGGTCTACGCAGTTTACATCATGGGGCTCAGTGCTCTAATTGCGCTAGTCGTCGGCGTTGTCGTACTGCGGACCTCCGGCATTTACTTCATCATGATTACTTTAGCCATTTCGCAGATGGCATATTACTTTTTCTTTGATTCCCTGGAGTTTGGAGGCAACGATGGCTTGTTCATTTTCATGAAGCCAGAAACCAGTATCTTTGGCCTGAACTTCTTGAACCTCGACAACCCATCGCATTTTTACTATCTGTCTCTGTTAGCCGTGCTGATCACCCTGCTGGCCATCAAGATCATCCTGCGTTCCCGCTTTGGCCGCATTGTGGAAGCCAGCCGCCTGAACCCGGAACGCACCGAGGCACTAGGCTACAACATTTTCGCATTCCGCCTGATCAGCTACATCATCGGCAGCACCCTGGCGGCCTACGCCGGATTGTTGTTCGCCCTACAGTACGGCTATGTGAACCCACAATTCATGACCTGGGAAATGTCCGGCACCGCACTGGTGATGTCCATCCTCGGTGGCATTGGCACTATCTATGGTGCCATTCTTGGCACCATTACCTATGAAGGCCTGCTGTATATCTTCGAGCACATGAGCGACGACTGGATGCTGTTCATGGGCGGCGCGATCATTCTGATGGTTCTACTGCTGCGCAAAGGCCTGGCCGGTTACCTTGAAAAGCTGCTGGAGAAATAATCATGGCCAACGACATCATTCTGGAAACCGAATCCCTCAGTAAACACTGGGGTGGCATCAAGGCACTCAACGACATTTCCCTGCAGTTCCAAGATCGGCAACTGCACGGCGTCGTCGGCCCCAACGGCGCAGGCAAAAGTACGCTTTTGAATATGTTGTGCGGCACGCTGAAACCGACCAGCGGTTGCATTTTTCATAAGGGCGATCAGATTGAAGGCATGAAGCCGTGGAAGTTTGTACGCCGGGGCATTGGCCGCAGCTTCCAAAAGACCAACATCTATGCCGATGTAACCTGCCTGGAAAACTGCGCTGTGGCCGCCCAACGTCGTTTCACCGGCAGCTTCAACCTGTTTGCGTCGCGTCACTCCAACAAATTGGTGCGAGAAGCCGCGGAAAAGGCATTGTGTCAGGTGGGCCTTGAAAGCCGAATACACACAGTAGCAGCGGAGATATCGTATGGAGAACAGCGCCAACTGGAGCTGGCCGTGGTTTTGGCAACTGACCCCTGCATTCTACTGCTGGACGAGCCCATGGCCGGTATGGGCCATGAGGAATCCCAACGCATCATAGAGTTGCTGAACCGACTCAAGCAAACCTACAGTATTGTTCTGGTAGAGCACGACATGGACGCCATTTTCGAACTCTCAGATCAGTTGACCGTGCTGAATAACGGCACACACCTGATCACTGGTACGGTGGAGGAAGTGCGCAATGATCCACGCGTCAAAGAGGCCTACCTGGGTAAAGAAGAAGAGGAGGAAGCGGCGTGAGCAACAACCTTCTGGAAACAAAGAACCTCAATACCCTGTACGGCCGCAGCCATATTCTCCATGACCTGTCCTTCCGTCTTGAAAAGGGACAGTCAATGAGTTTGATGGGCCGCAATGGCATGGGCAAGACCACAACGCTCAAATCCATCCTCGGAATCGTGCCACCACGTAGTGGGCATGTGTATTTCGACGGACAGGACATCAGCAAACTGCCAACCTGGCGACGCATGCGGCTCGATATTGCTTACGTTCCGGAGGGCCGCGGCATATTCCACAACCTTACGGTGAAGGAGCATCTGCAGATGGCCGCCCGACCCGACAGCAACGGTAAAACCGGCTGGGAATTTGACCGGGTGATGGCAACCTTTCCACGCCTAAAAGAGCGACTGTCGAATCTCGGTACGGAATTGTCCGGTGGTGAGCAGCAAATGCTGGCAATCGGTCGGGCGTTGGTCACCAACCCCCGACTGATAATTCTCGACGAAGCCACCGAAGGTCTTGCTCCACTGATCCGCCAAGACATCTGGAACGTGATTGCCACTATCAGGGAGTCGGGCATTTCCACACTGATCGTGGACAAGAACATAAAGGCACTGAAGAAGCTCTGCGACCGCCATGTGGTTATTGTTAAAGGGCAAGTACACTTCGATGGCAGCACGAAAGAGCTGGACCAGAATCTGGAGAATGTCGAAACCGCACTGAGTGTATAAATGTACAAAAAACGGATAGGGATGTTCATTAACCGGATATTGGTCCAAACTTGAATAATCTATAGTTCGATTGCCAAACAACAAGGAGAAGGCAAATGAACTATCGACATTCACTATTAGCGCTGGCGCTCGCTTGTAGCCTCAGCGCGTCCCCAGCCGTTTATGCCCTCGAACTCGGCGAGTTCAACGACACCAAGTTCAGCATCGGTGGTTTCTTCAAAGCCGAAGCCCTCTATGAAAAAGTCGAAGATGGAGATTCCCGCATTTTTGGCCGCTCAAATGAGTCTCGCGTTAATCTTAAAACCATAACCCAGAAAGAAGGCCACACTATCGTCGGCTTTGTGGAAAGCGACTTTTACGGCGGCACCTATCCTGGCGAGAACAACGACTTTCGGCTTCGCCATGCGTTTATCAAGATTGACCAGACCACTGTGGGGCAAACCTGGACCGGCCAGTTCTGGGCCGTTGCTTATCCTGATTACCTGGACTTCCTCGGTGGGCCGCGCGGTACTTTGGGTGGGTTCAACTTCCGCACTAACCTGATTAGCCACGAGGTTGCCGGATTCCGTTTTACCGCACAAGACCCAGTCAACAACGACGCCGACACTCCTGATCTTGCCGTTAACTACAACCTGAGCCTCGACGGCGGTCACCGAGTAATTCTTACCGTGTCCGGTCGCGAAGTTGAAAACGGCGACTTTGTGGGTGGCGGCGCCATTGGTTCAAAGTTCATGATTGGTCCTCACAGCCTTAATGTCAATGCCCACTACGGTGAAGGGCTCGGCGCATTCACCGGTGTTGGCGTAAACAACAGCTTGGCATCTCCGGATGTCGAAAATGATGACGCTGTCAGCCAGACGGGCGTTGACGTTGGCTTCCGTTACGTGATCAATAACAAGTGGCGGGCAAACATCGCTTATACAACTGTTGAAGTGGATGACAACGCTGACACCGACTACGAAAAGCATCGCATCAACCTGATCCACAACATCACCCAAGATCTGGAAGCCGGGATAGAGTGGCGAAAGCACAATCTAGCCTTCGGCCCACTGTTGCCGGAAGGCCAGCAGGTCGAGGTCATGGCCAAGTACAAGTTCTGATCCGGACCTTCAGAATTGGTATCCTTGCAACAATCCGAAAAACAGGTGCCCGCCGTCTCCAGGGCGCCTGTTTTCCGCTGGTACAAGGCAGCACCGGTCATTTACAAACGGTAACGCCCATGACAGAAGAAAGCCCAAAGTCGCTGTGAAATCGGATTGCATATCCTCAACTACATCTCCGCGGCTTCCAGGCCACCCACTCTCAAGGAGCTGTCAGGGGCGCTGGATCTCTCACCCAGTCGTGCCCACTAATACCTCGTCAGTTTGCTGAGAGAGAGGTACATCAATCAGGTAAAACAGACCCAGTACACTCTTGGCAATTCCAGCCTGACTCTGGAGATTTCCGCTCTTCGGCGCATCAATCCCATTCAATTGAGCTATGGAGGCCATTGACCGGCTCAACGAGGAAACCGACAAAACCGTTTCGGTCACCGTCTGGAACGGAAACGAGCAGCTGATCATCAAGTGGCTGGATTCAAGCACCAGGAAGAATTTACCTTGCCCACCTACCGGTGAAACGGCGCAAGGAATTGGTGGACCAGTATTACAAGAACTCCAAGTCACTCCCGAAACATTGGGGCGGCCCATCACCCGGGAAGAACTGCAACCCCATCTGGAAATCATCAAGCGGGATAACTACTGCGCGTTTTTCAGTGACTATCTACCTGAAATCGATGTGCTGAGCCGTCCGGCCTTTGACATCAACGGCAGTATTGTCACCGTCATCACCCTGTTGGGTCTTGATCGGGAGACCGACATCAGCAAAGGCTCCCTCCTGTTCGAACAGGTCCGGGGATGCAGTGACCGGGTAACGCGGCAAATTTTCGGGCAACAACGGGAAGACAATGGCCGGGATTAACCAGCCATTCACATGGTTTCGGAGGGCAATTCTCCAAAGGATTTTCGATGGTCCGATGAAAACCGGCCCAGGTGACTGAAGCCATAGTCCAGTGCAATCTCGGTCACGTTCCGACATTTCCTCTGCAGGAGATATTCCTGAAACTTCTGCAGCTTAAACTGCTTGATGTAACACTTCGGGGTTGTTGCGAGGGCCATGAAGAACGCATTGTAGATGGATCGAGCACTCATGTTGGAGACACTGGAAAGCTCTTCAATATCGATGTTTCGATGCACGTTCTGTTCAATGTAACGCAGCATTTTACCGAGGATAGGCGTACAGACCGGCCCCTTTTCCTGGGACGACCAGTTACTGGGAAACACCTTCAGAAGCTTCTTGAGGATGATTCCACGATAGGACCGGGTTTATGCCCTCGTCTTCGGCATCGTCGATCTCGGAGAGCACGACCTCCATGATATTGATCAATGCCGGACACAGCCGCAGTTCCACAGGCGCCCGGGTAAAACGAATACCGGTTTCCGGAAAACGACCATGGGCCAACTCGCGAGCGTTATTCAGTACGTGTTCCGGGACCTTGATAATCAGCTTTTCGCAGTCGTCTGAATACTCCAGGTCAATGTTCTCGTAGCTGAGCTGGGACATCCCGAACCCGGCAAATCCCCTAAAACTGAGACTAGACTTCCGTTCCTGCTCTCCCAGTATTTCCAGGCGATGCTGCCCGATATGCTTGATTAACGAACGAAAACACCTCTTCCGGATGTGCCTCCTGAAGGACGGTAGCGCCCGCAAGTGATTGACCAAACACCTCTCGCCTCATGTACTTATTGTTAATGAGTTAACATCATATAAATTTAGCTGGTCAATCAACAACCAATGATGGCATCACCTAAATAGCATACGTTAGGTCATCAAAGAAGAACGCGAACATGAAATACAACGGGGTATACGAGAGCGGCATGTGCGCCAACTCACATCAGGAAGGGCAGGAAGCCTGTTGCTTCAACAAAGTGGCGATGGTCGAGGTGTATGGAGCATCAATACCAAGACTGGTGCAACGTTTAAGTACAGCGCCGGCAATACTGTCCAGCTCAAGGGGGCGCCCCTTCTCTCTGTCTACCAGCATGGACGTTTTGATCGCATTGAAGGAACTGATCAGCTCGAACATTTCGTGGAGGTCGTCCTGCGTGAGATTTACATCATCGGCCCTAGATGCCTCAACGGTTTCCGCCATCATGCCGTACACAATCCTGCTGAACTCAGGATGATGGGTAAGGCTGTGGGTATCCAACCCCGTCAGTGCCGAGAGGGGATTTACACCATTGTTGATCACCAGCTTACGCCATAGCTCGTGGCGAATGTTGTGGGAAAGCATGGTGGGAATACCCGAGTTGTCGAATGCCGCCGCGAGTTTCTCCAACAGCAGCGAGCGAGCGCTGCCGGGTTTTCCCGCCGCAGGCCATTCACCCATGATGATCTCGGCAACGCCTTCCGCTTCGACAACGCCCGGCCGGACGATATGCCCGCCGATCCGCACCGCAAGCCCGCCAATGATCCGCTCGGTCCCGATAGCTTTTGCCAACAACGGCTCATTATCAACGCCATTCTGGAGGGACAACACAGGAACCCGGCCCTGCCTCAGCCAGGCTCCAAGTTCTTCTGCAACCAACGAGGTGGCTGTCGACTTCAGGGCAATGACGATTACGTCAAAGTCGTCAGGATGGAATCGGGCGGCCAATTGTTGGTGGCTGAACACCTCTGGAGCATGAATCAATTCCCGCCCCTCGTAGTGAACCTTCAGGCCGTTGCTGACAAGGGCGTGCAGATGGGCCCCGCGAGCGGTAAGTATCACCTGATGCCCCGCCTCCAGAAGCCTTGCGGCGTAGTAGCCTCCAATGCCACCCGCCCCAACCACCAATAGTTTCAGCATTCACCGAATCCTCTGCATTTTCGACAGATTATTGCATCCATCCATAACCTGCCAGGGACTGACTGTTCTCATTCAGCGAAAAGCCGAACAGGCGCTGAGGTGCCTGCATTCCTCCCAGACTGAAAGCGGTATTAAGCACACATAGCGTTGGGTCGGCAACGGGGGCTTCGCTCTCCGGATTGATGTGAGAGGCACCCAGGTCAGATTTCGACATGGCTTTTACCCATCGATGTTCATCTTCCCACTGACGAATCAGATTACGGAGATAACTGTCATGTGGCTGAGGATGGTCCACGTAGTTGCCGGCTTTTTCCAACCGATCCAGACATATCAGCAATATGCCCTGATTCCTCAAGGCTTCCAGACAATGACCAATGTCCCTGTAATGTTCACTGGTCATGCCGGTGTTGAGCTGCAGCTCAATCACCTCTTCAGGCGCGAGGGGCGTCATGCTCTCAGCCAGTGCTTTCAAACCCTGTTCCCGAGATCCGCTAACGGCAACATCAAACCCGCGTTCCGCCATTCCGGATTGCAGGCGCCTGGCAAGAATTCCCTCACCGCACTGGTGAAAGATCTCCGGCTGCGCGCCCCCTCTTTTCGAGGTAATAAATGCAACGTTGGCGACTACAAGATCGGGCCTTATCAGGCGGCGCAGGCTGGCCTGCCCTTTCGGACCTTTCAGTGCTTCTGTTTCACAGGACAAGTACAGTACAGGCAGCTTGGTCACGTTACTCACCGGCAAGACGCATTGGTTTGAGGACAGCACTAAGGCCGGACTTTACTGGCCGGCTCCCCGGCTATCCCGAAATGGCTTTTAGGCATTTCGGTGATGATTACCCGCACGCGTTCAATCGGTGAATCAATTGAGCGTGACATGGCTTCCGACACCTCACGAATAAGGCGCTCTTTCTGTTCATCCGTGCGACCTTCAAGGATATACAGTTGGGCTATTGGCATGATGGTTCCTCAAGCAAAATCAACAAGAACGTTCCTGACCCGCTCCGGGCTCGACGACAAGAAGGCCGGGTAGGTGGCCAGGCGACAAAACCATTGGCGAGTTCGTGGAAAGTCAGGAGGGATATCCACACCATTGAGCAGGGCCAGAGCAAATCTTGGGAACAGGGCACACTCAGCCAAGGTTGGCCGGTTTCCGAGAAGGAAGTTTTGGTCTCGCAGCGCCATCTCCAATGCAGGCAATCCTCCCAGAAATCCGCGTGTACCTTTACGAATCCTGTCTTGGTCCCATTTGCTTTCCGGTTTATCGCGTTTTTCAAAGACTACTTCCCGCAGGGATCGCCCCAGAACGCGATCCCCGTAGACGATCCAGCTTCGTGCTTCCGCACGTCGGCGTGGAGATTCTGGCAGCAGGGCAGGACCGGTTTCGGCCAGGTACTCAAGCATCGGGCCAGAGTCCGTCAGTACCAGGTCACCCTCCATCATCACCGGCACCGTTTGACTCGGCGACAACCGCTGCCACTCGGCGAGGACATCCGGGTCTGACCTGTTCAGGCTGTACATCTCCCGCCCCTGCAAAGCCGCGGCAATCCGGACTCGCCAGCAAAACGGACATTCGGGCTTATCAATCAGTCGTATCCTGCTCATTGACGTGCTACTCCCAGGTCCTGCAGATGCTCCCCCACAAAATCCAGCCTGTCCTGACCCCAGAAAATCTGGTCGCCGATAACAAACGTGGGAACACCCAGGGCACCCTTTTCCTGTGCTTCCTTCCAGTTCCGATCAAGCTGGGCATGGAGTTCGGGATCATCAATTGCGCTGGCGAACGCCGCCCTGTCCAGCCCAACGCTTTCGGCAACTGAGGACAGGACCGCTGCATCCCCTATGTCCAGGCCGTCCGCCCATTCGGCGCGCATCACCGCCACCACATAGGATTTGAGCAGTCCTTCCTTTTCTGCCAACAGAGAGCCAGCCCCGGCACGGGTAGGGTCCGTACTCTTCGGAGGTGGGGTCAGAGGCATGCCAAACCGACGTGCCCAACGTGCCACGTCCTGCCGGGCGATCGGCATCTTGACCTTTGCCCGGTCCGGATCCGAGCGACCGTGCCATCCCCCCAAAGGCCTCCAGAGCAGATTGACGCGGTACTGGTCAAAAAGCTCGAACATGCGCTCGCTGGCCAGATAGCAGTAGGGGCTGCGGAAGTTGAAATATAAACGCAGATCAATGGTATTGCTCATAATTCCCTACTCCGTTGGCAGTGTCTTTGAGGCTTAGATAAACTTTCCAGTTACCGTCCCCAACCCCTGGTAACGCACCGTGATGTTGTCACCAGGCTCCACGGCGATCGCTGCAGTGATGCCACCCGTCATGATGAATGTGCCTGCTGGGATATGCTCACCCCGCTCCGCCAGCAAGTTCGCCAGCATGGCCACGCTGGAAGCAGGATGACCAAGCACGGCGGCGCCGGCGCCTACATCGACAACTTCACCGTTCTTCTCGACCACCACACCCAGGGTTTTCAAATCCACATCCGCCACATCGGCCATCTGGCCGCCAGTGATAAACCGGGTTGATGAAGCGTTGTCTGCCACGACGCTCACCAGGTCGAACTTGAAGTTCTCGTAGCGGGAGTCAATAACTTCCACGGCAGGGATCACAAAGTCCGTTGCTGCCAGCACTTGGCCGATATGGCAGCCGGGGCCTTTCAGGGGCGCCTTGGTGACGAAGGCAATCTCGGCTTCGATTTTGGGGTGAATCAACTCTTTGGTGTTGACCACGCCGCCATCGGGCACGCTGAAATAATCCGCCAGGAACCCGTAGATCGGAGTCTCAACACCCATCTGGGCCATCTTCGCCCAGGAGGTGAGTCCCATCTTCATGCCTACGATCTTGTTCCCGCGGGCTTCCTTGCGACGACGGATTTCCCACTGCACGTCGTAGGCATCCTCAAAGGTCATGTCCGGGTAGTCGTTGGTGACCTTGGTGATGTCGTGTGCCTGCAGTTCAGCGTTTTCCACGTGCTCGGCCAGCGCCAGCACCTGATCTCGGCTTAATGTCTTACTCATGCGTTTTGCTCCTTCTGTGCCGCCAGCAGATCCAGCGCCACGTCCACAATCATGTCTTCCTGGCCACCCACCATGCGGCGTTTGCCCAGCTCCACCAGAATATCCACGGTCTTCAGGCCGTACTTCTGCGCCGCCACTTCGGAGTGGCGCAGGAAGCTGGAATACACACCGGCGTAGCCCAGCGCCAGAGTTTCACGGTCCACTCTGACGGGACGGTCCTGCAGCGGCCTGACAATGTCATCAGCCGCATCCATCAGGGCGTACACATCAGTGCCATGCTCCCAACCCATCTTGTCGAAGGCAGCAATGCACACTTCCAGCGGCGCGTTGCCGGCACCGGCACCCATGCCGGCCAGGGAGGCATCAACCCGGTCACAGCCTTCTTCCACCGCCACGATGGAGTTGGCCACACCGAGAGCCAGGTTGTGGTGGGCGTGAATGCCGGTTTCGGTTTCCGGCTTGAGAACGTCCTTGAGCGCCCGGAAGCGATCACGGATGTCGTTCATGTTCATGGCGCCGCCGGAGTCGACCACGTACAGGCAGGTAGCGCCGTAGTCTTCCATCAGCTTGGCCTGTTCCGCCAACCCTTGCGGGGTCTGCATGTGGCTCATCATCAGGAAACCGACGGTGTCCATGCCCAGTTTGCGGGCGTGCTCGATGTGCTGCTTCGACACATCCGCTTCGGTGCAGTGGGTGGCCACTCGTACGATGCGTGCGCCGGCGCTGTAGGCGTTGTCCAGGTCGTGGACGGTGCCGATGCCGGGCAGCAGCAGGGTGGCGATTTTGGCGTGTTCGGTGACTTCGGCGACCGCCTCAATCCACTCCAGGTCGGTGTGGGCGCCGAAGCCGTAGTTGAAGCTGGAGCCCTGCAGGCCGTCGCCGTGGGCCACTTCCATGGAATCGACTTTGGCTTTATCCAGTGCCCGTGCAATGTTCTGAACGTTCTGGATGGAGTACTGGTGACGGATGGCGTGGCTGCCGTCCCGCAGGGTCACGTCGGAGATGTAGAGCTTTTTACCGGGATTAAAGGTCATGGTTCGTTCCTCCTCAGTTGACCAGCGATTCGGCGATGCGCTCGGCAGTACCAAGAGCCGCGGAGGTCATGATGTCCAGGTTGCCGGCGTAGGCCGGCAGGTAATGGGCAGCGCCCTCCACTTCCAGGAAGATGGAGGTCTTCAGGCCGCTGAAGCGGCCCAGGCCAGGGACGTTCATGGGCTGATCTTCAGGAATGTCGTCAAACTGCACGGTCTGCTTGAGCCGGTAGCCCGGCACGTAGCTATTGACGGCCTTGACCATCTCTTCAACGGAGGCTTCCACTTCGGCCTTGTCTGCGGCATCCGAAAGCACGTAAACGGTATCTCGCATCAGCAATGGCGGCTCCGCAGGGTTCAGGATGATGATGGCCTTGCCCTTGCCGGCACCACCGACCACTTCAATCGCTTTTGAGGTGGTTTCGGTGAACTCGTCGATATTGGCGCGGGTACCTGGGCCGGCGGACTTAGAAGAGATAGAGGCGACGATTTCGGCGTAGTGGGCCTTGGCCACTCGCGATACCGCCGCCACCATGGGAATGGTGGCCTGGCCACCACAGGTGACCATGTTGACGTTGCCCTCGGCCAGATGTTCCTCCAGGTTCACCACCGGCACGCAGTAGGGGCCGATGGCCGCCGGGGTCAGGTCGACCACGCGAATATCGGGTTTGTGTCCCCGCAGCAGTTTGTCATTGTGAACGTGTGCGCCAGCGGAGGTGGCGTCGAACACCACCTGGATATCGGCGAACTCGGGCATTTTCACCAGCCCTTCCACACCTTCTGCGGTGGTGGCCACGCCCATGCGTTTGGCACGGGCCAAGCCATCCGACTCGGGGTCGATGCCCACCATCACCCCCATCTCGATGTGCGCGGCGGTGCGCAGGATCTTGATCATCAGGTCGGTGCCGATGTTGCCCGAACCGATGATCGCCGCTTTGATTTTGTTGCTCATGATGTTGTCCTCTTCAATACGGGTCAGGCGAAGCGCACGGAAGCACTGCCGATACCACCGATATCCACACGCATGTAATCACCGGCCTTGACCGGCTCCAGCGGGACCAGGGAACCGGACAGGATGACTTCACCGGCTTTCAGGGTGATGCCGAACTCGCCCAGGGTGTTGGCCAGCCAGGTCACACAGTTCACCGGGGAACCCAGGGCCGCAGCACCGGCCCCGGCGCTCAGCACGCTGCCGTTCTTTTCCACCACCATGCCGCAGGTCACCAGGTCCACCTTGCGGGGAGAAACCGCCTGATCGCCCAACACAAACAGGCCACAGGAGGCGTTATCCGCCACCGTGTCCTGGATGGCGATCTTCCAGTCCTGGATG
>Ga0207908_1000086_pt1 | contig 41979 bp, 38 predicted proteins | sample MalvirmetagMSP81_FD_184224 | JGI IMG/M metagenome (GOLD analysis project Ga0207908, IMG submission 184224) | Marine viral communities from the Deep Pacific Ocean - MSP-81 (SPAdes) | ecosystem: Environmental > Aquatic > Marine > Oceanic | place: Pacific Ocean | collected 2011-04-18
CCCCAAGAAAAGCCGAAGCACCCTGGTAGCACTGATGTTTTCAGGTTATGCGGTGGGCGGCATGATGTCAGCGGGGCTTGGCATCTGGATCGTGCCCAACTTTGGCTGGGAGATCATGTTCTACTTGGCCATTGTGCCCATGTTGATGCTGCCGTTCATGCTGAAATTCCTGCCGGAGTCGGTGGCCTTCCTGATGGCCCAAAAGCGCGAAGGCGAAGCCCGGTCGATTCTGCAACGTGTTGCGCCGGACAGAAACATCACTGAGCGCGACGTGTTGATCGTGCCGCCGACCACAGAAAGCAAAGCGCCGGTACTGGAGCTGTTCCGGGACGGCCGGGCCATGAGCACGATGATGTTCTGGACGGCATTCTTCTGCTGCTTGCTGATGGTCTATGCCCTGGGTTCCTGGTTGCCGAAACTGATGTCTTCAGCCGGATACGCCCTGAGCTCCAGCCTGATGTTCCTGATGGTGCTTAATGTTGGCGCGATTGTCGGCGCCGTGGGCGGCGGTTGGCTGGCGGACCGATTCTCACTTCGGTCGGTACTGGTTAGCTTCTTCCTGCTTGGTTCCGGTTCGCTGATCCTGTTGGGCTATGAGAGCCCCATGTGGTTCCTGTACACCCTTATGGGTATTGCCGGCGCAACCACCATCGGCTCACAGATTCTGCTGTACGCTTACGTTGCCCAATATTACCCAACCAGTATTCGTTCCACTGGTCTGGGTTGGGCCTCAGGCATCGGTCGCAATGGCGCGATTGTTGGGCCAATGCTCGGCGGTACCCTGTTGGCAATGGCGCTACCGCATCAGATGAATTTCCTGGCGCTGGCGATTCCCGGGGCCATTGCAACAGTCGCCATTGCACTGGTAGACCGAAAGGGCTTGTCGCGTGAGACCCGCGCGCAAGTTGGGCCAGTAGCTGCAGCGACCACTCACTGAATTGAGCGTTGAAGTTGTGTCTGGGTAGACTGTCAGTCGTAGCCCACTTTGGCCCGGGAGCGTAAGCTTCGCGGGCCTTTTTTCTTTTATTTAGCAATACAGGGACCTCTCATGGCCTCATTCACGAAAGACCTGTCTTTGTCTGCTGTTGTCGCCGGTTTTTTGGCTGTGCTGGTGTCTTACTCCGGCCCGTTGGCTATCTTTTTCCAGGCTGGCAATAGCGCCGGTATCTCTCCGGAAATGATGACATCCTGGGTTTGGGCTATTTCCATGGGCGCAGCTATCTCCGGCATTGTCCTGAGTCTCTGGCTCAAGGCCCCGATCGTGACTGCATGGTCGGCGCCGGGTACGGCGTTGCTGGTCACTCTGTTTCCCGAACTTACCCTGAACGAAGCTGTTGGCGCTTACATTACCGCTGCCATCATCATATTTCTCATCGGCATTACTGGCACCTTCGATGCCTTTGTGCGCGCCATTCCTAAAGGTATTGCCGCTGGCATGATGGCCGGGATCCTGTTCCAGTTCGGAGTTGGTGCATTTACGTCGATTGAAACTACCCCTGCGCTGGCGTTGGGAATGGTCGTCGCTTATGTGGTGTTCCGGCGCCTGGTGCCAAAATATACCCTGGTCCTGTTGCTCATTACCGGCGTGATTCTGGCGGTGGTGCTGGAAGGGGCCTCTCTGTCGGGCGTGCGCTGGAGTTTAGCCGTACCGCAATTCATCAGCCCGGAATGGAATCTGGAATCAACCCTGAGCCTGGCGATTCCGCTGGTTCTGGTTAGCCTGACCGGGCAGTTTCTGCCCGGCATGGCCATCCTTAACGGCGCTGGCTATCACGTCAAAGCGAAACCGGTTATCGGGGTTGCCAGTCTGGTGTCGCTGCCAATGGCTGTTTTTGGTGGCATCACCACCGTGGTGGCGGCCATCACCGCTGCGATCTGTACTGGCGAGGATGCCCACAAGGATCCTGGCAAGCGCTATGTCGCAGGGGTTGCCAATGGCGTGTTCTATCTGGTGGGCGGGCTTTTTGCCGGCACTATCGTGAGTCTGTTTACCTCACTGCCGGCGGCATTTGTTGCGGTGTTGGCGGGCCTTGCCTTGCTGGGTGCAATCGCCGGTAATCTGTTTTCGGCACTGGAAGACGCCAGTCACCGGGAGGCATCGCTGATCGCCTTTATCGTGACCGCCTCCGGACTGTCGTTGTATGGGTTGTCGTCCGCTTTCTGGGGCGTTGTCATCGGTTATGGGTGTTACCTGGTGCTCAATGGCGGCGGTAGCAGAAAAACCTGAGGGATTCGGCTAGGCTGGGAGCACATCTATGAGAGCTGCTCAATCATGACCGATCATATCGAACTGCCATTTTGTTTCCGTTTCCGTGTGCGCTACGGCGAGTGTGACGCCCAAGGGGTGGTGTTCAATGCCCGTTACGCGGACTTTGTCGACATTGCCGTCAACGAGTACATACGCACCCTTTTCGGGGATTACCAGCGCTTGCTGGATCAGGATCTGGACATTCAGGTGGTCAGCCTCACCGTGAACTGGAAAGCACCGGCAAAGTTTGACGACGTGCTGGAGGCGCGCATTCGGGCAGGGCGGATCGGTAATACCTCGTTTACCCTGCATCTTGAGTTCTATCGGTTTGGTGAAAACCAATTGATCGCGGATGCCGATATCACCTATGTGATGATCCAGCCGTCAAAGATGGCAAAAGTGACGGTGCCGGGAACGATCCGGGAATTACTGGAGGCGGGAGCACCCGGCGTGCTGATTAGCCACGCCGGGGAGCAGGTACAAAAGAGCTGATTAGCCTTCCTGCAGGGCCTGGATCACCGCCTTTGCGGTGCCTTCCGAGGAGGGCGGGTTCTGCCCGGTGATCAGCTTGCCGTCTACCACGATGTGTGGCGTGAAGTCGTCACCGCAGGTGTAGGTGGCGGTTTTTTCCTTCAGCATGTCTTCCAGCAGGAAGGGCACAACGTTGGTCAGGCCAACCACTTCTTCCTCACTGTTGCTGAAGCCGGTTACGTTGCGGCCGCCAACAATGTTCTGACCCGGCTTCACTTCCACATCCCGGAATACTGCGGGGGCGTGGCAGACTGCACCGATCACCTTGTCCTGTTCGTAGGCGGTTTTGATCACCTCAATGGATTTCTGATCGTTGACCAGATCCCATAGCGGGCCATGGCCACCGGGATAGAACACGGCATCGAAGTCGTTCATGTCCACGTCCGCCAGTTTCTTGGTGCTGGCCAGTGATTCCTTGGCGTGGGCGTCGGCCTGGAATCGACGGGTGGTTTCGGTCAGCGCGTCTTCACCCTCGCTGTTCGGATCAACCGGCGGCTGACCACCCTTCGGAGAGGCAATGGTAATCTCGGCACCGGCGTCTCGGAAGACATAGTAGGGCGCGGTGAATTCTTCGAGCCAGAAGCCCGTTTTATGACCTGTATCGCCCATCTGGTCGTGGGAGGTCAGAACCATCAAAATCTTCATAGTGTGTCCGTCCTTTTTTCGACGAATGAATGGCGAATCTTGGCTGCGCCTGGTATCGAGTTGGAGCCTGTTGGAATAAATTCAACCGGGGTTACGTGAATTAAAGCAGGACAGATCTGCCGGAGGTTATCCTGAGTACACAAAATTTTTCGCGATCATGTCGCGAACTACATGGAAGATCGTTATAAATGACACCTGATCACAACGACCTCTGGTTTTTGCCACTAGGCGGCACTGGCGAGATCGGCATGAACCTTAACCTGTACGGGCACGATGGCCAGTGGTTGATGGTGGACTGTGGCGTGACCTTCCCAAAGCCCGGCCGGGTGTCGGCAGATGGTACGGTTCACCACCGCGGCGAGCCTCCGGTCCAGATGGCTGATCCGGCCTTTATTGCCGACCGCCGGGAACAGTTGGCGGGCTTGATCATTACCCACGCCCATGAAGACCACGTGGGCGCCGTGCCCTATCTGTGGCCGTTGTTACAGTGCCCCATCTACACCAGCCGGTTTACCGCGGAGATTCTGCGTCGCAAGTTGGCGGAATTTGATCTGGCCCATCGCGTTCCCATCATTGTGGTAGAGACCGGCGAACGCCGTCAGATCGGCCCGTTCAACGTCCAGTGGCTGGCTTTGACTCACTCCATCCCAGACCCCAATGCCTTGATGATCCGCACTGGCATCGGCAATATTTTTCACAGTGGCGACTGGAAACTGGACGACCATCCCCTGGTCGGCCATGGCTATTCCCGCGAGACCTTTACCGACCTGGCGGCCGAGGGCGTAGATGCCATGGTCTGCGACTCTACTAACGCCACGGTGGCCGGGCACTCCATTTCCGAGGCCGCGCTGCACCAGGGCTTGCTGGAGGCGGTAAAGGCGGCTCCGGGCCGGGTGGTGGTGACCTGCTTTGGCAGCAACATTGCCCGCCTGCACACCCTTGGCCTGATAGCCCGGGAAACCGGGCGCTACATGGGCCTGCTGGGGCGCTCTCTGATCAACATGAGTGGCGCCGCACGGGCCGCCGGCATCTGGGATGAGGCCGACCGGCTGATCAACCCGTCGCACCTTGGCTACTTGCCGAAGGGGGAGGTTCTGGCCGTGGCCACCGGCAGCCAGGGTGAGCCGCGCACCGCTTTGCGCCGCCTGGCTATGGGCAGTCATCCGGATTTCGAGTTGGAAGCCGGTGATACCGTGATCTTTAGCGCCCGCGCCATTCCCGGTAACGAAGAAGCCATTGAGGCTTTGATCGACCGGCTAAGGGCAATGAGCGTTACCGTGATTACCGCCGAGCAATCGGTCGTGCCGATTCATGCCTCCGGCCACCCGGCCCAGGAAGAGCTTCAGGCCATGTACCAGTGGGTGCGGCCGAAGATTGCCATTCCGGTGCATGGAGAAGGGGAGCACATGGATGCCCATGCTCACCTTGCCAAGGGCGTTGGCGTGTCGAAAACCCTGGTGGGGCGTAACGGTGACCTGTTCATGATCCGGCCGGTACCGGGCATGCGTCGGCAGATTGCCGAGACCGGTCGGCTGGGGTGGGACAAGCAAGAGCTGGTCCGGGTTGAGTGAGCCCGGAGCAGATTCCGATAGTCGTTCGCATCCTATCTGGTTAGACTGGGCCTCATACAACCATAAGCCCTATCACAGGAGGCAGTCGTCTAATGGCTATCTGGACCCGCACCCCGAATCTTGAATCGTTCATGGAATCCAGCAAAAACACCGCAGTCGGTCACATGGGGATCGAGTATCTGGAAGTCGGCGACGACTATGTCAAAGGCCGTATGCCCGTAGACGAGCGCACTGTACAGCCGTTTGGCATTCTCCATGGCGGTGCCTCGGTATTGCTGGCGGAAACCCTGGGCAGCATGGCAGCGAACTGCTGCCTGAAAAATCCGGACACGGTGGCGGTGGGCCTGGACATCAATGCCAACCACTTGCGTCCGGTCAGCAAGGGGTGGGTTTATGGCACCGCACACGCGCTGCACATCGGCAGTACAACTCAGGTCTGGGAAATTCGCCTGGAGAACGAGGAAGGCAAGCCCACCTGCATTTCCAGGCTGACCATGGCAGTCACCAAACTACCGAGTCGCTAATCGTTCCAGGGTTCTTCTGAGGACTCTATAACCGGGGCTGACTTGATCAGCCCCTGGTCAACGAAGTCCTGCAATACGATGCTGTAGGTACCATCTGGCACTTCCCTGGTAATTTGGTAAGCGACTCCGGTCGAATCTTTCGGAGATTTCATCAGGTCCAGATGTTGGTACGGCGTCAGCTCCACGTGATCGGCGTCGCGCACCATCAGCACCTTGGGCTTGAGCTTGTGCTTGGGGTGGCTCTCGACCACGATCCCGACCTCGCCGTTCAGCATCTCCACGATCGACCCCGGCGGATAGATGCCGATCATCTGGATGAATGCTTCCGCCAGTTCCTTGTCGAACTGGGTGCCCCGATGCTTGTGAATTGCTTCGAGCGCCTGCATGGACGCACGGCCTTTGTCGTACACCCGGTCACTGGTGATGGCGTCGTAAGTGTCCACGAGGCCGACAATCTTGGCAAAATACGGAATTTGTTGGGCCTCGAGGCCTCGAGGATAGCCTTGGCCATCCATCCGTTCATGATGGCTGTAGGCGACATCCACCGCCGTGGCCAGCGAGTTGCTGGTGCCCATCAGGATGGCGCGGCCGTGGGTGGTGTGGGTGCGCATCGTCTCGAACTCTTCCGGCGTAAGCGCTCCGGGTTTGTTCAAAACAGTATCCGGAATCCGGGTCTTGCCGACGTCGTGCAGCAGGCCGCAGAGGGCCAGGGTGCGAATCTCGCCTTCCAGCAACCCCAGATGCTTGCCGAATGCCGCCGACAGGATCGACACGTTGATGCAGTGTTCTGCCGTGTATTCGTCCTGATGCTTGATCTTGGTGAGCAGCATCAGGGCGTTCTCATTGCGCAGGACGCTCTCAACGCAGCTGTTCACCACCGCACGGGCGTTATTCAGGTCTAGCGCTCTGCCCACCCGTAAACCCGACATGATCGATTTGGCGGTTTGTTGCGCGTCTTCAAATTTGACTGCCGCAAAAGGCAATTCGGTGCCTAAGTCCACCTTGTTGATGTAGGTGACCCGCTTGCGGGTTTTAGGTTGTGTGGCTACTTGCTCCTGCTCCTTAGCCTTCTTGGATGAGCCCTTGAACATGCCAAAGAAGCCCGAAGACGATTTCGGGCGGGTCTCGGATCGGGCGGGGCGTGTGTGTTGCGAGGCTGTGTCCAGCCGTCCTTCGATAAAGACGAAATTACACTGGGCCTGGAGAGAATGAATTTCCTGGGAATTGCGGATCACAAAGCCCTGGAGCAGAAAGTCTGTTTCTTCCCAGGCTCTGTCCAGTCGCACAACGTGCATGCCCAGAGCCAGTTCAGAGACGTGAACGCGGGTTTCAACAACCTCTTGGTGGGTTTTGCCCATGGCAAGTATCCCGTCATCCTTAATTAATGCCCTAGTTTGAGGCCAAGCACCTCTTCACGGGCAGCCAAAATTGCAAAATCTGGTCAAATGGTGTTCATTCAGAAAGCTAGTTGTTCCTTCTTTGGCAAACTGCTTCATTTACACAGAGTAGACTGGATTATCAGCGATGTATAATCCCAACAGCGTAAGGCTCTGGTGGCTCGCACTCGGCGCGGCACTGGTGCCGCTGCTGACCATTCATCTCACCTTTTTTGTCTCGGTTATCGAGGGTTACGTCTCGTTTTGTATCCCCTACTGGGACAGCTGCACCAGCATTAGTCGTACTGGGCGCCACGGCACTGCCTATTTCATCTTCAAGGGAACCATGCTGCCGGCGGCCATCGTCGGCGTCTTGTTCTGGTGGGGCAACCGTGTGTGGCTGGCTCAACTGGGCTTGCGCTCAACCTCAGTCGCCTGGGTGCCGTGGCTCGGTCTGGTTGCCGGCCTGGCCCTGGGTGCCTACACCGTGGCGCTCGGCCATGAAGGGGATGGCTTTAACCTGATGCGTCGTATTGGTGTTGTGCTTTACCTTTCCCTCACCTTCCTGTGTGAACTGCTGATCAGTGGGGCGCTTAGGCTGCATCCAAGCTGGAGTCGCCCGGCTCGGGGCCTGCTTGGGCTGTGTCAGCTCACGCTCGCGGTGGGAATTCTCTCGGTGCTGTTGAATGCGTTCGCGCCAGAGCTCTATCGCCGAACCGACGATGCCTTCGAATGGGTCTTTGCCCTGCTTATCAATGTTCATGCCCTGTGGCTGGCCTTGCTCTGGCGCAGGAGCCGGTTCCGCGTGCGGTTCTGGGTGGATTGACGGTTACAGCGACATCAAGCCGCGCACCAGGGCGGCAATGCCGGCAACCGCTGCAATGGTCAGGATCACTGGCCGAAGTCCGTTGGCCGGCATCCGGTGCACCAGATGGCCGGACAGCCAGAAGCCAATGAGCATGCCCGGAAAAGTGAGTCCGAACAGGCGCAGCTCCCGGACTCCCAGGTACCCGGAGTACAGCAGTGCTGCCAGACTAAAGAAACTGGCGGTCAGGAAGAACGCCGACATGTTAGCGCGCACCAGCGGCCCCTTCTGGTTCTGGTAGATCATGGCGATGGGTGGCCCGCCAACGGCGGTGATGGTGCCCATAAAGGTGGAGGCGGCCCCTGCAATAACGCTATTGCGGGCGTTCAGGGCAGGGCGCAGGCCGCCAAGGCTCAGGGCCACGCCGGTCAGGATCAGGATGCCGAAAATCAGTTCAAAACCTTTTGGTGACAACACCAGCAGGATCAGCGCTGCCAGGATCGTCCCAATGACACCGCCCCCGATCGCAAATCGAACTTCCCGGATTGCCAGGGCGCCCCGGTTACGGACCAGCATGAACACGGTCAGTACCGCTGCGTTCAGGATCAGTGGCGCGGGCAGCAGGATGGGACTGATCAGGAACAGCAATGGTGCTGCCAGGGTACCAATGCCATAGCCGGCGACGCCCTGCAGACAGGCGCCAGCCAGAAGAGCGGCGTTCGCGAGAAGAACCTGTAACAGGCTAATATCATCCAAGATTGTCACCGGGTTAAGGACGGTGTGCTTTGATAACACAGCGGGCTACCGGTTGAAACTGATAGACTGTCCGCTGCTATCCGACCATGGTGTAAGAACGGATCACACTCAATGACAGATTGCTCCTCCCAAGACCTTGCCCGATGCCCCTGTGGCTTCACCTTAGCCTACGAACAGTGCTGCCAGCCGTTGCACAGGGGCGAGGCCGCCGCCACGCCGGAGGCGCTGATGCGTTCCCGGTACAGTGCTTTTGTGGTCGGGCAGGCCGACTACCTGCTGGCCACCTGGCACCCCAGCACCCGGCCGGTCGAGTTGAGTCTGGAGTCGTCGCCAGATTGGGTGTCGCTGACTATTCTCGACAGTTCCGAGGCCGGGGACACGGGCCAGGTCCACTTCAGGGCGGTGCACCGAGTCGGAGATGGTTGGGGCTATCTGGAAGAGCAGTCTCAGTTTGTTCGGGAACAGGGCCGGTGGCTGTACATCACCGGCGATACCAGCGAGGGTCAGCTAAAACCCGGGCGTAACGATCGTTGTCCCTGTGGCAGTGGCAGGAAATACAAAGCCTGCTGTTTGTAGGCACTGCCTCGCGCTGCTCTAGTGCTCCGCCTCCAGGAATTCTTCCAGAGCCCCTGCCAGCCAGCCAACCACGGCACCGCCCTGGGCCTGTTCCGATTCCAGGGTGCTGAATACTTTCCACCACTGGGCGCTGCGATGACGAATAACGGTCAGTTGTTGTTGCCTTAGTGCCTCAGCAATCAGCGGCAGGGGCAGATCAGCCCAGCCCGCCCCTTCGATGACGGCATCACGAATCAGTTCGTACTGGGTGAATGCCAGGTAGTTGGCGGTTTCCGGGGATTCCGCTTCTACTCGCGCATTGTTCATGTAGGCCAGAGTCACCTCAGTGTGGCTCACCAGGTCGTCCTGGGTCACCCGCTTTAGCTGGCTCAGGGGGTGGTCTGGGGCCGCGACTGTCAGCATTCGCACATCAGCCAGTTCCCGGAACCACTGGTAGCCCTCACTCTGTAGTTCCGGCATCAGGCCATAAGCTACATCCACCGACTGGTTGCGCACCAGGGTGGGTAGCTCACGGGGTGGTGCCAGGTAAACGGACAGGCTGGTCTGTGGGAAGCGGGTTTTCAGTTGCCGCAAAATATCCCGCCAAGCTGCCTCGGGCAGGGCATCGTCCCGGGCGATTCTCAGTACCGATTCGGCCCCGCTGAGATGATGCTGGCACCGGGCGCGAATCTGCCCGGCCACCTGATCAAAGCGCCGGCAATCGGTGACGATGGCGCTGCCAATCGGGGTCAGGTGGAGCTGGTTGCCGGTGCGTTCGAACAGCTCAACGCCCAGGTCATCTTCCAGTGCGGCGAGCATGGTGCTGACTGTGGTTCGGCTGCGGTTCAGTTCCCGGGCAGCGGAGGCGATGGTGCCGTTGCGCACCACGGCCAGGAACACCTTGATTTGCGATGTTTTCAACGACTGTTCTCCTTGCGACGGGTTTTCCGTCGGTCACCGACTCACGCCAAGGTGCGGGTGTCGCTAATATGGCCTTTAAATCACGGGAGAGCAAAAATGTTGATGTTAATAGCGCGGGAAAACATGGCGCTGACCCTGTCTGCCATTGCGGCGGGTCTGTTTGCGCTGGTGGGCATCAGTTGGGGGCTTTGGATCGGCTCGCTGGTGATCCTGTTTGATGGTGCCTACTCGCTGGTCAGTGTGGTGTTGTCGCTGTTGTCGCTCTATGCAGCGCGGGTTATTCGTCGCCCGGCCTGCGCCGACTACCCGTTTGGTCGCGGCGCGATTGAGCCCCTGGTAATCGCGGTCAAAGGGCTGGTCATTGCGCTGGTGTGTCTGTTGTCGATGGTGTCCGCCGTTATCGCTCTGGTTGAGGGTGGTCGTGCGGTCAGTGCCGACATGGCCATGGTGTTTGCGGCTGTGAGTGTTGTGGGTTGCCTGGCGGTGTGGCTGTACCTTGCCTGGGTCGGTAAGCGAGTTGGGTCCGGATTGGTAGTGGCGGAACGCCGTCAGTGGTTGATGGATACCGTGCTGAGTGCCGCCGTTCTGATCGGCTTTGGTGTGGGTGCCTGGCTGGAACAGACTGCCTGGTCGGCCCTGGTGGTGTATGCGGACCCGGTCATGATGGTTCTTATTTCGGCCTATTTCATTGTCGTGCCGGTAAAAATGACAGCCGGGGCAGTTCGGGAATTAATGCTGGCAGCGCCGCCGGAGGTGGTTGCCAATGGCACAGGCGTACTTGCGCTCATAGCGGCTGTCTGCCCAGCGCTCATAAACCCGGGACGCGACCGGGTTTATGATCGGCCAGAGTAGGGGCTTGAACAGGAACCCGAAGCGGGTGTGTGACCAGGCGCGGACGTTGGCGTGCAGGCCGGTCACCCATTCCCCGGTCGACGCCATCAGGTGCAGCCGGCGCAGCAGTTGTTCGTGGCTGGGCAGCGCGGTGTTGGTGCCGCTCTGCTCGTGGATGTCGGCAAAAATCAGATTGCCGCCCTGGAGTTTGCGCAGGGTTCGGATCTCACGGGCGCACAACGGGCACTGACCGTCGTAAAAAAGCGTGTCATAGCGGGGATCCATCAAGTCCTCCAAGGGCTAGTATCTGCTCGCGGACCTCCACTTTCCGCTGGGTTAATTGAGTTTCCAAACCGGCAACCGCCGCCGGCAAAGCTTCCGGCGAATTCCATCGGAACTGATGTAGCAGCTGAATCTGCACCGCGAGATCCTGAAACCGACCGAATAACTGCTGGCGCGCTTTCACCATCTTCAGCGGCCCCTTCCATCGGTCCGGTTCCAGTTCCATCAGATACCGGGCGCGCTTGTACAACTTGCGTAGGGCGTGAATCTGCTCGTCCGATGACTCAGGCGTGAGTTCCGCCGTTTTCTGATTGCACTGTGTCATACGTCGGTCGATGGTTGTTCGGATGTCTTTATGACTCAGCGATCTGGCAAGTTTCTGAAATGCGCCAGACTCAATCAGGCTGAGCCAATCCTGGCTGCGCTTGTGGTGGTGCTTGCTGACCAGGCTTTTGTTCAGCAGCTGTTGTTCAGCATCTGCGGCCTCTTCGAAGTAGGTGCGCAGGCCGGTTTCCAGCTCATCGTTGCCTCCGCAAAGCTCGGGCAGCTGTTGCAGCAGCACGTGCAGATCCCTCAACTGGCTGGTGGCGCCGGCCCGGTTCTTGAGCTGTTTGACGGGCCTGGCCAGCAGCTTGGAACCATTGACCTCCCGGATGGATTCGGCGATGGCACGGCTGCGCCGCAGGGCAATCCGGTATTGATGCAAGAACTCGTCATCCAGCCCCAGTTGGACCCCCGGCTCCAGATCATTGAGCCAGTGCTGGAGGCCCTGAAGTGTGTCGGCGAGGTCCCGCTTGCGCCCTGTTGTGTCGGGGTTGGTTCGTTTTTTCTGCTTGCGGACAAAGTGGGTATAGCTGAACTGCTGCGGCGTCAGCAGGGCGTTCAGCTTGGCCTTACCTTTAGCGAGCTGGTGCCAGTGCTCAATGGGTATGCACAAATTCATGAAGCTGCCTGTGGGCAACTGCGCTGGCGGCTGTTTCAGTAGCCATTGGCCCAGCTCCAGCAGCGCCGGGTTGTGGCCGATGATGGCAATGGTCTCCTGGTCGCCCAGACCTTGCAGCCATTGCAACAGCTTCCGGTAATCAAAGGTGTAGAGTTCCGGGCAGGTCTGCACCCGCGTTTCGGGAAAGGTCGAGGGTAATACTCCAGCCACGGTGGCTTGTGCCCGAACGGCAACGCTGCTGTAAACCTCACCGGCAAAGGCGTCTTGATGAGCCAGTGCCGATCCCAGCGGTGCCAGTTGGCTTTGACCGCGGGCGTTCAGCGGGCGCTCCCGGTCACCGAGACTGTCATCGACCCAGCTGGATTTAGCGTGTCGGATCAGAAAAAGCTGCTTCATGGTTCCATCCCGCTGAAGGGAGCATTGGTGTATTCGAATTCAAGTTTGGCGACCGGTGGCCGACAGTTGGATTAAGATCGTGCGTGAATGAGACCAGTCTAGAGTCAGCGTTAGGTTGATGCATAGGGCACGCTGGGTGCGCCCTATGCTAATTGCAGCATAGTTACCTGCCTTAACATACTGGAACAGCACGCGACGAATCTCTGTGGATAATTCATAACTCTAATCAGTCCTCAAGGATAGTTGACATGAACCTTCTGAACACTCTTCGTATTCGCTCGCGGCTGCTTCTGGCGGTGCTGGTCCCTGTTGTCCTCACGGCGGCCACCCTGGCCTGGATTACCGTCAATCAGATCGATGCTCATGGAGAGGCCGAGCTCCACCGTCTCAAAACCGAGTTGCTGGAGACCCGGAAAAACGGCTTAAAAAACTTGGTGGATGCCGCCAAGGCCGTAGTTCTGGAAGCGAAGAGCGATCCTGACTTGACCGAAGAGGAAGCCAAGGCTGAGGCTGCGTCACGCCTGCGCAGTATCAGGTTCGATAAGACTAACTATGTGTTCGCTTATACCCGGGATGTGAATAACCTGGCCTATGCGCCGGACCCCTCCAAGGAAGGACCAAGCAATAATCCGACCTTGAAAAAGCTGGTGCAGGCGCTGTTCAACGCGGCAGAGTCTGATGGTTTTCACGGCTACGACTGGGTGAATCCGGGCTCCGGTAAGGAAGAGCCGAAAGTGTCCTATTCCACGGTTATTCCGGGTTGGGACTGGATGATTGGCGCCGGTGTATACGTTACCAATATCGATGGGGAAGTCGCCGCTGCCAAAGCCGAGATTGCTGAAGATCGAAACGCCACACTTAGCTTTATTTTTTTGGTGACCGTTGTTGTCGTGGTGATTGCTATGCTGATCGGCCTATTGGTTGGCCGCTCGGTCACCCAGCCACTGAAAAAAGTCAGCGACATGATGCAGGAAATCGCCGACGGCGAGGGCGATCTGCGCCAGCGGTTACCAGAAGAAGGTAGCGATGAGCTGTCCGAACTGGGTCGTCGCTTCAATGCCTTCGTGATCAAGATCCAGAACACCATTCGCGAAGTTGGTGCCACCACGGATCAGGTCGCCTCGGCGGCGGAAGAATTGAGCCGGGTGGCGAACGAAACCCGCGCCTCTGTGCGGGAGCAGGGTTCAGAAACCGACCAGATTGCGTCGGCGATCAATGAAATGGCGACGACCATTCAGCAGATTTCCGGCAATGCCAACCAGGTTGAAAGTGCTGCATCGGACGCCGACCGCGTCGCCCGAGACGGTGGCGAAACCATTGTCAGTGCCCAGGGCGCGGTCAACAAGCTGTCCGAGGAAATCCAGGAGAGCGCCCGCACCATTGATGCGTTGGCGGAGAAATCCGACGACATTCAGCAGGTTCTGGATGTCATTCATGCAGTCACTGAGCAGACCAACCTGCTGGCGTTGAATGCCGCCATTGAGGCCGCCCGTGCCGGTGAGCATGGGCGTGGCTTCTCGGTGGTGGCCGATGAGGTGCGTCAACTGGCCAAGCGCAGCGCCGAGTCCGCCGATCAGATCCGCGAGATGGTGGATGGCTTCGTGTCGGAATCCCGCTCGGCGGTTGAGCGTATGAACAAGTCCCGCGACCGGTCTTCGGAAACCGTGGAACGTATCAATCACGCCTCCACCGCCCTGGGCACCATCGAAAAATCAGTGGGTCAGATCCACGACCAGGTGACTCAGATTGCCACCGCCGCCGAACAACAGAGTCAGGTGGCCGAGGAAATAAACCAGAACGTGGTGCGCATTGTCGACGCCGCTCAACGCAGCGACACCGGCGTAACCCAAACCAACGATGCGAGCCACGAGTTGGCCCGCCTGGGTGAAACTCTGCGGGGGCTGGTGGGCCAGTTCAAGGTGTGAGTCAGAGTCCCTCGTTCTGCTTGATCAGTTCCCTGAGCCTGCGTGAACGGCGGGCTCGGGACAGAAGCGTGGTGAGCAGATAGTCCGGGTCGAACGGTTTGATAATGTAGTCGTCACCCCCCAAGGCGGCGCCTATAATTTTTTGATCAGGGTGGGTATCGGTGGTCAGGAAGAGGATCGGCACTGGGTCGAGTCGTCGGTCCTGACGCATTACTGCCGCCAGTTCGGTGCCAGAGACCTCTGGCATGATTACATCCAGAAGAATGATGTCTGGTTCGAATGCTCGCGCGGCGTCCAGTGCGGTCATTGGGTCACTGACTGGGTAGACCGCCAGTCCCGCCTGCTCCAGAAGCACCTGGTTTACCTGCAGGGTGGTTTCGTCGTCGTCCACCATCAGAACCCGGAATGGCGGCGAATCCTTGCGATCGGTGAACTCGCGGGCCAGGTCTATCAGGTCTGTCTGAGTGACCGGCTTCTCCAGGTAGCGAGAGGCGCCCGACCGCAACGCCGTCAGGCGTGCCTCCATATCATCCCGGACCGAGAGGAATGCAACCGGCGGCAGTCGTCCTACTGTGCGCTTAAGGTACTCGATGACGCGGGGCCCCGCAGTGCGTTCGTTGCCGAAAACGACGTCCATGAGGATCAAATCCGGGGTTGGCAGAACTTCGAAGGTGTCGCCGTAGATGGTCGCTGACAAAAACACCTGGGCATCGAAGCCGGCCGCTTCCAGCCACAGCAGCATTTCGTTGGCGACCAGCTCGTTATCTTCAATAATGTGGATCTTTCGGCTGCCAGGGAAGAACCGCTGATCCGGTTCGGGCTCTTGATCAAAGTCCATAGTGCGCATTTTCTGCACCAGGTTAAGCATGTCCCTTCGTTTTTCTTCCGGATCACGCGGGCTGGTGCTGAACCAGCCATCAATGAGGTCCAGCAGCCGCTTGGCAGCGTCGGACACGGAATGTAGGCCTACAGAACCTGCCGAGCCGGCCAGTTTGTGGGCCTCCTGGTAGGTCATGTTGAGGCCCGAGCGCACGGCGGCACCGTCCTCGGCGTATTCGCGGTCCACAGGAATGGTGCTGATCAGATACTCCAGCCGGTCCAACCGCCTGGGGAGCCGTTCCTGGTAACTTTGGCGTAGTTGTTTCAGGCGCGCCTGCGGACTATCTAGATCTTTATTGGTGTCCATGTACATTGCCCAGATTCCATTCGCATTGGTCGAAGAAAACCTACTCCACAATGGAACATAGTCCAATCCCCTGGGCGAATCCAGTAAGCTCAGAGTAGGGCTTGGCGGGATGCTTGATCCCACGCTAGTATTGGCTCGGGATAAAAAATACCTAAATAATAATCGGATCAATGGTGTCAACAATGATAATGCGCCCGTTCAAAATGGCCGCGCTTGCGCTGCTGTTTGCTTTTAGTTCACTCAGCCTGGCTGAGGACAGTTTCACGTTGCGCCTCGCGCAAACCTGGGGCCCGAATTCACCAATTCTCGGAGAAACCGTAGAGCACATGGCCAAGATGGCCGAAACCATGTCCAGTGGCCGGCTCAAGATTCGTATCGACGCCTCCAACAAGCACAAGGCGCCTTTCGGGATCTTCGATCTGGTACGCAACGGCCAGTACGACATGGGCCACACGGCGTCCTATTACTACAAGGGCACCATCCCCAATGCCATGTACTTCACCACCGTACCGTTCGGCATGATCGCTCCGGAGCAGTACGCCTGGTTCTATCACGGCGAGGGCATGGAACTGATGCGCAAGGTGTATGAGCCATATGGTCTGCTGTCGTTTCCCGGTGGTAACACCGGCAATCAGATGGGCGGCTGGTTCCGCGATGAGATCAACTCCCTGGAAGATCTGAAGGGCATTAAGATGCGCACACCAGGCTTTGCCGGTGAGGTGATGTCTGAGCTGGGTGTTGCAGTCACTAACATTCCGCCGGGCGAACTGTACAGCGCACTGGAACGCGGCACGATTGATGCTCTGGAGTGGGTGGGTCCGGCACTGGATTTCAACATGGGCTTCCACCAGATCGCCAAGAACTACTACTCAGGGTGGCACGAACCGGGTGCTGAAGTGCAGTTCCTGATCAACGAAGGCACTTGGAACAAGCTGCCCGAGGATCTGCAGGAAGTGCTGCGCGTGGCCATGCGCACCGCTGCCTATGACATGTACATCCAGAGCACTCACGAAAGCGGTGTGGCGTGGGACAAAATGAAAGAAAACTATCCGGATGTGACCCACAGAACCTTCCCGCCGGAAGTCATTGAGGCCCTGCGCAGCGCCACCAACAAGCTGCTCAAGGAGGCCGCTGAGAACGATCCGCTGGCGAAAGAAATCATCACGTCCCAGCGTGAATACATGCGTCAGGTTCGTCAGTGGACCAATATTTCAGACAAGGCCTATCTCGACAGCGTGGCCGGCGAATAACGCAAACGCAAAGGGCCGGCCGGTAATGGGTCGATGGCGAGGGGCGAGGGGATTTCGGGTCGTCCCAACGCCCCTTTTTTGACGCCGCTTTCTTGGAAAGCTTGCTCATTTCGTGGGCAAACGGGCCGATATGTGCTGTATTGATCTATAGTTAATGTTTGATTCTTACCCAGTTCAGGTTCCCAACCCAGATGCCTGTGGCCCGTTCCCTGCACCTGATAGCCCTATTGCTGCTGGCGCTGTTGCTGCCCGGCACACCCATTGCTGCGCCTCTGCCGGTGGCCGAGGGCTGGGAATATCGCTGGGGGGATTCGCCCTTTGGTGACGATGGTGCCCCCGATTGGGTTCAACAGGATGCCCCGGGCGAGTGGCAAAGCATCGGCTTTCCCTCCAATCCACCCGATCGCAATGGGCAGGAGCATGTCTGGTATCGGGTGACGCTGCCATCTGGCGATTTTCAGGAACCTGTGCTCTACATTTTCAGCGTCGACATCATCTTTCAGGTGTATCTGGGTGGCGACAAAATCTATCAATACGGCACTTTTGATAACCATGGCCGAGGCTCGTTCGAGGGCTGGCCCTGGCACGCCATACCGCTTCCCAACGATTACAACAGCGAGCCGATCTATTTTCGGGTGTTTTCAGACTACACCGACATCGGCTTGTGGGGTGAAGTCGCGATCATGGACTACACCAATCTGGTGCTGTTTATCCTGAAAAACTCCCTGGAAGCGCTGATCGTGGCGGGCTTTTCTGCCCTGATAGCAATGCTGGCGCTGATTTTTTCCCTGCTGCAAACCGAAAAGAAGACCTTAGCCTGTATTGCCCTATTTGCCATGTCTGCGGGGCTGATGCTGGTGGCGGAAAGCCAGGCCAGCCTTCTGATCACCTACCAGCCACTGCTTTGGGACTATCTAGCGGCAGGCTCCTATTACATGTTGCCGGTGGCCTTGGCCCTGATGCTGGAGCACTGGCTGTCGGAACACAGACCCTGGCTCATCAACGTGATCTGGAAGCTGCATCTGGCCTACTTGGTGGGGGCGATTGGGTTGTCTCTGTCTGGGTTGATCGATTTGTCGTCGACCTTCCCGGTGTTTGATGCCTTGTTTCTGATTACCGTGACGTGTATGGGCACGGTTGCTGTGCGCCGGTTCCGCCATCTGTTGCGCGAACAACGGGTTCTTCTCATGACCTATGGCGTCTTTTGCGCCTTGCTGGTGGCCGAGATGGCAGTGGCCCACAGTGTGTTGCCGTGGGGCCGGGTACCGGTCAGTTGGGGCATCCTGATATTTCTGTTCGCCGTGGTAGTGATTTCCCTGTGGCACTACGCACGCACTCAAAAGGCGCTGACCCAACTGGCGATTTCCCTGGAGCAGAAAGTGGCGGAACGTACCGAACGGGCGGAATCCCTGGCTCGCCGTGAGCAGGCTCGGGTGCGACTGCTGACCTTTGAAAACGAAAAAAACCGGGTGCTGAGCGATATGATCACCCAGTTGCAGGACTGTCTGAATCTGGGGCAGGCCTACGCTGTGCTGACCGGCAGCTTGCCGGTCCTGTGCAGCCCCCTGCGTGGTGCGCTATACCGTCGCACGCCGAATGACGCCTATCAACGACTCTCGCAATGGGGGGGGGATGGCGAGCACTCAGCCATGCCGCGGCAGCTGGACACCCGTGAAGGATTGCCCAGGCCCTCTCAGCTCCCGAGGGTCTCATCCGAGACCGCAGGCTCGGCGTGGCAACGGATGAAACCGGATCTGCTGTGTTTCTGGATCAACCTGGAGTCGGCCAGCGAAGGACAGGTGACCGACAGCGTACTGCTGCTGGAAAGCGAGGGGCTGTTCGACGCCGCCAACAGCGAATACGGCGTGGCGCGACTGTTTGCGGTGCTCAATCAGGCAATCCAGCGAATTAGCATTACCTTGTCCAGTATCTCCCTGCGTGAGGAACTGCAGAAGTTCTCCTACGAAGACGCATTAACCGGCCTGAAAAACCGGCGCTACTTTGACCAGTTGTTTGAACACCAGTGCGCCGTGGCTCAGCGGGGGCGAACACCGCTTTCACTGCTGGTCATTGATATCGACCATTTTAAAACCTTCAACGATACCCATGGGCATGAAGCCGGTGACCAGGCGCTGCAATCTGTAGCCTCGGTGCTACTAAACCAATTCCGGGAAAGCGACATTGTGTGCCGTTTTGGCGGCGAGGAGTTCGTGGTGATTCTGCCGGGGGCGCTGACGGACGATGGCAGAGAGCGAGCCCAGAGCCTGTGCGACGCGGTTGCCACCGTTGATGTGGTTTTCGAGGGCCGAAACCTTGGCACAGTCACGGTGTCGGTGGGGGTTGCGAGTTGGCCGGAAGCTGGCGGTGAGCCGCGCCAACTGCTCAGCCTCGCGGATCAGGCACTGTATCAGGCCAAGGAAGAGGGGCGAAATCGGGTCTGGATCCACGGTGGCCAAGCCGCCTAGGCGTACATGGCCCCGCAGATTCCGAATCCCGTTTAGTGCCAGATGTCGCTGTCGATTTTCTCGTGCAGCTCGGGGTAGTCCTTGGACTTGAAGTGCGGAACCACGCCCTCTTTGCGCTGACTGAGGTAATCCTTGGTCAGCTTCACGACGGTGCCGGAGAGCATCACGATGGCAATCAGGTTGATCGAGGCCATCAGACCCATGGAGGCGTCGGCGGCACTGAACACTGTCACCACGGCCTCGTAACCGCCCCAGACCACCATGCCCAGAGCCGCAAAACGCAGCATGGTCAGGCTCAGTGTGTTGTCACCGCCGAGATAAACCAGAGCGTTCTCAGCGTAGGTGTAGTTGGCAACAATGGAGGTGAAGGCAAAGAACAGGATCGCAATCGCGATGAAGTAATTGCCGAACTCACCGATGTGGCCGGCCATGGCGTCCTGAGTCAGTTGGGTGCCGGTGACGCCGTTGCCTGGCTCAAGTACTCCGGACAGCAGGATCATCACTGCAGTAGCGGTACAGATCACGATGGTATCAATAAACACACCAAAGGCCTGGACCAACCCCTGGGACGAGGGGTGATGGGGCGCGGGTGTTGCGGTGGCTGCGATGTTAGGCGCCGAGCCCATGCCCGCTTCGTTGGAAAACAGGCCGCGTTTGATGCCATTCAACATGGCCGCGGTGACCGAGCCGGCAACGCCGCCGGTGGCTTCGGTCAGACCGAAAGCGCTTTTCACAATCAACGCCAGAACGTCTCCTACCTGATCGTAGTTCACTATCATAATGCCCAGCGCAATCAGCACGTAGCTTCCGGCCATGAATGGCACGACCAGTTCGGCAAACCGGACAATAGAGCGAAGCCCGCCGAAGATCACAACCCCGGCCAGTACCGCGACAGACATGCCAACCCAGAGTTTGGGAATGCCAAAGGCGCCTTTCATGGCGTCGGCAATGGAGTTGGCCTGAACGGCGTTGAAGACTAGCCCGAAAGAGATAATCAGACAGACGGCGAAAATACCGCCGGCCCAGGGCGCACCAAGGCCCTTGGAGATGTAGACAGCGGGCCCGCCGCGGTACTGGCCTTTGCCATCGCGGCGTTTGTACAGCTGAGCCAGGGTGCTCTCTGCGTAGCCTGTGGCCATGCCGACTAACGCCACCATCCACATCCAGAAGATGGCGCCGGCGCCACCCAAATACAGCGCAACCGCGACGCCGGCCAGATTACCGGTGCCAATTCTAGAAGCAAGGCTGGTGCAAAGCGCTTGGAAAGGCGAGATGCCGTGGACATCGCTCTCGCGTGAGCCGCGAATGGCACGGATCATTTCGCCGAAATGCAGGAACTGGAGGCCCCCGAGGCGAATGGTAAAGAACACGCCAACGGCCAGCAGGCCGTACACAAGGACGTAGCCCCAGAGTATGGAGTTTAGAAAATCAACAACCGCAGTCATGGTGCTTCCTGTTGGAAATCCGGTGGAATGATTGGGTTAACTAATCACACCACCAAAACAGGGCACTTGGCGTTGGACGCCACCCGATGGGAGACGCTGCCGAGCAGGATGCCGTCTTTGTCGCTGTGAGTACCCTTGGTACCCACAACGATCAGGTCGGCTTCCTTATCCTGAGCGAACTTGATGATCACTTTTGACGGCCGGCCGGCTTTGACAAAGCCCCGTACCTTGGTGGCGCCGTGCGACTTTGCCAGATCTTTGGCATGGTTGACCACCTCTTTGGCGTATTCCGAGAGCACCTTGTCCGGTATATCCATACCCGGAGGCCGACCAATAGACAGCGATGCCTCGAACAGACTGTGGTGTTTGTACACACACAGCAGGTAGATTTCGGCATCGGTTAGCTTCTGCAGTTCAATAGCCTTGTCCATGGCCTTGAGGGATGTCTTCGAGCCATCAACGGCGACCAGGATCCGTTTGAACATGGTTCTCTCCTTAAGCCTCAGGGCCGGTTACGGGTCAGTCCCTGAAGGCAACGTCACGCAGGAACAGGGCAATGTCCGGAAACGCTATGATCAACCCGGCCGCTGCCACCAGGATGAAGATGAACGGTGGTGTGCCACGGATTACTTCAAGATACGGCCGCTTGAAGATGGCGATCGCAGTGAAGATGTCGCAGCCAAACGGCGGCGTTGCCGAGCCAATGGCTACCTGCAGGGTAATGAGCACGCCTACCAGGACCGGATCCAGTCCCGTGGATTGAATGGCCGGCGCAAAGATTGGGGTCAGTACCAGGATGACCACGATCGGATCGACGAACATGCAGGCGATGAAGAACGCCACGCAGATTGCAATCAACACGCCGACCGGACCGGCCTCGTTAACGCCCACTGTTTCCAGAATGGCTTGCGGGATCTGGGCAAACGAAATGATCCACGAAAAGCCGTTGCCCACGGCCACCAGGATGAACACCACGGCGGTGATCAGGCCGGTGGATTTGGCAATGCGGTAGATATCCGCCAGTTTCAGCTCGCGGAACACCACGAATTCCAGCAGGAAGGCGTAGAGCACACACACCGCAGCCGCTTCGGTTGGGCTGAAAATGCCGCCATAGATACCGCCGACGATGATCACCGGGAAAAACAGTGGCCACAGAGCGTCGCGGACCGACACTGCGCGCTGGCCCCAAGTGGCTTTTTCCTCTGTGGGCACGTTGTTCTTGTAGGCGTAGATCAGGCAGTAAATCGAAAACATGAACAGGATCAGGACGCCGGGCCCGATGCCGGCGATGAACAGCTCGGCAATGGAGGTTCCCGAGATAACCCCGTAAATGATCATGCCAATGCTGGGCGGGATCAGGAAGGCAATGTCACTGGCGTTGATGATCAGGGCGAGTGTAAACGGGTCTGAGTAGCCGGCTTTCAGCATTTTCGGACGGAGCGGTGAGCCAACGGCGACCACGGTAGCCTGGGTGGACCCGGAAACGGCACCAAACAGGGTGCAGGAAGTTGCGGTGCTGATCGCCAGCCCGCCTTTGAAGTGGCCAATGAAGGCCATGACCATATTGATTAACCGGTCGGCCGACTGGCCTCGGGTCATGATGTCGGCCGCCAGGATAAACATGGGCACCGCAATCAGCGAGGCTGGCCGGATTCCTCCCATCATCTGCTGGATAAAGGTGCCCATCTGGCCAAAGCCATCGAACATCGTTACAAAGCCAAACACCGCGGCGGCGATCAGCGGAACCATCATCGGGAAGCCGAGCAGCAACAACCCGATCATGATCAACATCATTGTAGTTGCCATGTTTTTCTATCCTTACCTGGTATCAGCTGCGTGGTTCATACTTCTGATTCGGTATCGCTGTAGCCATCAACCACCCCGGTTGAGAGATACACGTCCTTGCTGGTCAAGTTTTTGACGGCTGTTAGAAAGTACTGAATGCCGGTTATGGCAAAGCCGACTGGTGCCCAGATATAGATCCACCAGATTTCGAAACCGAGTGCGGGCAGGATCCGGCCGCGACTGTAGAGAGTCTCGACGTAACCGAATGAGTGATAACACAGGAAAAACATCACCACGGAGGTAAAGAGGGCAATGAAGATCATCAGGACCTTGCGACCTTTGGCGGGGAAGGCGTCGTAGACCGCGGACATACGGATGTGGCGACCGTGGCGTGCGGCGTAGCCGATACCGGCAAAGGTGATCAGGATGATGAGGATCCGGTTAATTTCTCCGGAGAAGAACAACCCTTCGCCAAAGACAAAACGGGCAATGACGTTTACGCAGGTGTTGACGGCCATCAGGATGACCCCAACCGCCAGCATTACCGCTTCAATCTTACTGATCCAGACATCGATGGTTCCCAGAAACCCGGGTAGGCCCGATTTGTAGCTGCCTGTATCGTCCTCTAGATCCGGGGAGTTCTCGGACATGGGTTCTGCTCCAGAACATGCTGCGCCCGGCCGGTAGGCTGTCCCCGGCGGCGCGGGGTTAAGAGACAGGCCCGCCGGCTGGCACCGGCGGGCCGTGGTGCATCAGGAAGGATGCGGGTCAGATTACTTGCTCTGAACTTCTTTCAGGTCTTCCTTGAACTGGTTCAGCAGCTCTTTGCCGTTTTCGCCGGTCATTTCGATGTACTTCTGCTCAACCTGAGGAGCGCGCTCCTTGAATGCCTTGATCTGCTCATCGTTGAGGCGGGTCACAGTAACCTCGTCAGAGGCCTTCTGAATCTTGGCCAGTGCTTCGTCGGCCAGACCATCGATGTGCTTGATGATTTCTTCGAAGGCGTAGTCGGAGGCCATCTGAACCAGCTCTTTGTCCTGCGGTGCCAGGTTTTCGTAAAAGCTCTTGTTCGCCATCATGGCGGTGGTGAACCAGCCGTGGCTGGTGAAGACCAGGTTCGGGGATACTTCGTACAGACCACCGGACTCGATCCAGAAGATCGGGTTTTCCTGTCCCTGAATCATGTTGGTTTGCAGGGCCCCGTACACTTCGCCCCACGGCAGGGGAGTCGGGGTGGCGCCAAAGGCGCTGTAGGTTTCCGACAGCAGCGGGTTGGTCATAACCCGGATCTTCTTGTTGTTGAAGTCCGCAGGTTTGGTAACCGGCTCGTCCACGGTAACGACCATCTCGCCTTCCGGGTACATCTTCAGCAGTTGAAGACCTTTTTCTGCATACAGCTCGGGGAAGTCTTCGTTGATCGCTTCACTTTCACGGAAAAACTCGATGACCGTTTCCATGTCGGTGGGCATCAGATAGGGAATAAAGAAAATCTGCGCTTCCGGAATCAGCGCGCCGGTGAAACCCGGGGACTGGTTAACGAAGTTAAGAATGCCCGCCTGGGTCTGCTCCATGATGTCGTCAGACTCACCGAGCTCGCCGAAGCGATAGATCTGCAGGGTATGCTCGGAGTTGTTCTCGATGTATTCCTTGAACTTATACGCGAACACATCCTGAACGTCGCCCTCGTACTCTTCATGTGCATAGCGCCAGTTCGCGGCGTTAACAGAGTTGGCGGCGGTCATGGCCGCAAAAGCGAACGCGGAAATTCCGGCCAGTTTCTTGAGTTTACTGATGCTGCTCATCGGGTTTTCTCCGTCCATTTTATTAATGAAACCTATCATTCCGTCAATAAAGACTGGCAAAACAACGACGTTTTCGCAAGGAAACTACCAAAACAATAATTTTAGGCCATGGTTTTGAACAGATATTCCAAGTGCATGAAATTAGGCTTTATTCAGGTTTGAACGACAGAGTTCGAGAAACAGACGGAACTCCGAGACCACTCGCTCGACGCTGTTCTCGAGCCGGTGGCCATCGGGCAGCACCAGCGCCGGCAATGCCTGCTTGCGAGCCAGCTCAAGCACTGGCATAACCGGCACCACGTCATCGTCCCAGCCGTGAATGATCTGGCAGTAGCGGGCCCGAATTGTTGGGCTGGATTGCGGGTAGCCAGCCATGGCCAGGGCCGGGGCCAGCAGGAAACAACCCAACACCGGTGAATCAGCGCTGGTTTGTGCGCATACCCAGCCCCCCATGCTGGATCCGGCTAAAACCGTTCTTGCCGGATCGGCGCCGGCCTCGGCCATGGCTGCCGTCATCTGCTCAAGCCGGGTAGCGGGCACCTTGGTGCTGCGATGATCAATGGCGATGGCGGTTACTCCGGGGACACTATCGGCGACGGCCTTCATGGCCTGAATCTTGGTTCCACCGGGGCCACTTTCCAGACCGTGGGATAGCAGTACGTGTAGGTTGGGTGTTGTCATAATCCATGCTCTGGGTTGCTGTTGAGGCCAATCGAACCCTTACTCTAGCGCGATTTGGCCCGGGTCTGGGCCAGGATGTCGAGGGCTCGACGACGTTGGGCCGGATCGTAGATGTCGATAGTGAACATCAACTCGTCCACCTCCACGCTGGCCAAGAGTTCATCAAGCTGGCGGTTCAGGTCGTTGGCATCGCCCATCATTTGCAGCGCGAGGAAGTCCTGCACGCTGGCCTTTTCGCCGGCGTTCCAGAGCCCGTTCATGGACTCGACCGGCGAACGCATCCACAGCGGCTGGCCCCGGAACAGGGAGAGAATGCGCTGGTAGCTGGTGGTCGCCAGGAACTTGGCCTCCGCCATGGAATCGGCGGGAATGGCCGGTACCGCGAGCATGGCGTAGGGGCGATCCAGCTGTTCGGAGGGCTGGAAGTTATGCCGGTACACACGCAGGGCCTCGCGGTACAGTCTCGGCGCAAAGTGACCGGCAAAAGCGTAGGGCAGGCCGCGCATAGCAGCTAACTGGGCGCTGTAGAGGCTTGAACCAAGGAGCCAGATGGGCACCTCGGTGCCAGCCCCAGGGATGGCTTTGACTGCCTGACCGGAATGCAGCGGACCAAGCAACGCCTGAAGCTGGGCCACGTCTTCCGGGAACTGTTCCGCACCGAGGCCATCCCGACGCAAAGCGCGTGCGGTGACCGGATCGGTGCCGGGCGCCCGGCCCAGGCCCAGATCAATGCGCCCGGGATACAGGCTTTCCAGGGTGCCAAACTGTTCCGCAATGACCAGCGGTGGGTGGTTCGGCAGCATCACGCCGCCGGAGCCAACCCGGATCTGGTTGGTTTTGCCGGCGATGTGGCCAATCAGAACCGATGTCGCAGAGCTGCTGATGCCCTCCATGTTGTGGTGCTCGGCCAACCAGAACCGCTGGAACCCCAGCGCCTCGGCATGCTGGGCATAAGCGACGCTGTTGGTCAGGGTGGTGCCAACAGAATCGCCCTCGCGGACCGAGGCGAGTTCAAGCAGGGAATAGTCAGGTCGGGTGGGCATGGGGCTCCAGCAAGGTTCGTTCATGAAACCAAAATCATGGTGCCGGAGTGGCAGGGTTTCAACCCGACCGCGGGCATTCCCCCGATAGCTGGGGTACCATGGCGCGCCCTTGCTTCATGCTTCTGCTGTGGTGATCCCATGCGCCTGATCCTGAGCCGAAAAGGCTTCGATTCCTCCGCCGGAGGCTGCCCTAGCCCAGTGCTGCCGGATGGCTCCCTGTGTGTGCTGCCGATACCCGATGCCCAATCCCGAATCCGTTACGACGACGTGCGCTTTGGCGAGCGCCGGCTGGGCAAACTGGCCCGGGACCTGAGTGGCGGCCGGGTTCGGGGCGGCGACGGTGCCCACCTCGATCCAGATGTGCTGGCGGGGGCCTATCCCCGTGCAGAAGGCTGGCGCCCTGTGCTTGGCCAGACCGGCGCTGCCCAGGGGCATTTGCGTAATCAGGGCGTGGCGGCCGGAGACCTGTTTCTGTTTTTCGGGGTTTTTCGCCACGCCGAACTCTGGCGTCGACGCTGGCGCTTTGTGCCCGGCACCAAACCTTTTCATGCGCTCTGGGGCTGGCTGCACATTGGCGAGATTGTGGCTATTGATGCGTTGTCGGAGCAGTCTTTGCCGTGGGCCCGGTATCATCCGCATTTTCACGGTCAGGCCGATCCAGGCAATACTCTGTACCTGGCCTCGAATGGCTTCCAGCTACCGGGTCTGAGCCAGGAACTGCCCGGGGCAGGTGCGTTCACCGAGCTGGAGGCGCCCCAGGTTTTAAGTGACCCTGAGGGCCGGTTACCTACCCAGTGGCGCCTGCCCGCCGCCTTTTATCCTGGTGAGGATCGGCCGCCCTTGAGCTACCACACCAAGGCGGATCGTTGGCGGTTGGATGCGCCGTGGTGTTACCTGCAGTGTGCGGCCCGGGGCCAGGAGTTTGTACTGGATCTGGAGGCGTACCCAGAGTTGAATCCCTGGCTGGCGTCGCTGCTCAGAACTGGCCGTGACGGCCGGCGCCATCCTTGAAGCGCTTGGCACCCTCAAGGGCTTCCTCAAATACCACCGGATAACCGCCGGCACCCTCGGCCACCAGGGCTTCGTGGGCGCTCAGGTCCCACTGGCGCAGGGCCGAGGCACGGTCGGCGAGCATGCACCTTTGCGGAAAACCGGCAATGGTTGCAGCCAGATCTTGGGCGGCGTCCAAGGCGGAACCATCGGGCACCACCCTGTTGGCCAATCCCATGGACAGGGCTTCGTCTGCCTTGACCGGTCGGCCGGTCAGAATCATGTCCAAAGCGTGACCCTGGCCAACAATGCGAGGCAGGCGTACGGTGCCGCCATCAATCAGCGGCACGCCCCAGCGCCGGCAGAACACGCCAAAGACGGCCGACTGTTCCGCCACGCGCAGGTCACAGATCAGGGCCAGCTCCAGGCCGCCCGCAACGGCATAGCCCGATACGGCTGCAATCACGGGTTTGGACAGAGACATCCGGGTTGGCCCCAGGGGACCATGACCGATGCCATGGGGATCGACTTCGTTACGGCGCTCTGGGTCGTCCAGTGCTCCCAGATCGGCGCCGGCGCAGAAGTTGCCGCCGGCACCGCACAACACCGCGACTTTTGCGGCGTCGTTCTGTTCAAAGTCGGTGAAGGCCTTGCGCAAAGCGGTCGCAGTGGGTCGGTCGATGGCGTTGCGTTGATCGGGTCGGTTTACGGTGATGGTGACAATGCCATTGTCGAGCTCGGTAAGAACGGATGGGGTGGTCATGGCTGGGCCCTGCGCAATTGACGTGATTGATCCATAATTTGGTATTAACCCTAAGATAGCAGGGCGTAGGGCTAACTTGTTGGCCACATGAAAAATTGAAAAAGGATAACAACAATGGCGGACAGCTTTTGGCAAGCCGTGGCTGAACAGCTCAAAAAGAATCTCGGGGATTCCCTCGAAGCGTTGGGCGCGGGGGAGGTGGAGTGGACCGATATGGGCGTCGGAGTAATCAGCCAGTTGCTGATTCTGGTCGTTTATCTCGGCCTCTATGCCGGCATTTACCTTGTGGTGATGGCCGTGCTAAAAGCGGTGGTGGGGCAAAAGCGAAGCGACAGTCACACGTTCGCCCATGTCCGTACCGGCCTGCGTTATCTGGTCGGGCTCGGTTTCCTGCTGACCGTGCTGGCCCAGTTTGGCGCCACCCCCGAGTTGCTGCAGTCGGTTGCCAAGGCCGGATTTATCGCCCTCGGCTTCTACGTTGGTTGGCTGGTGCTGGGCCGAGTCATCGTTGAATCCATGCAACGCGCCCATCTCGACCCGTCCATCCGTCAGTTGGTGGATAACCTGTTTTCGGTGCTGCTGGTCGCCTTCGGTGCGGTCACCGTGCTGGCGCAGTTCGGCTTTGATGTCTTATCCATTGTGGCTGGCCTGGGTATCGTCGGCATCGCGGTCGGCTTCGCTGCCCAGTCCACCTTGTCCAACTTCATTGCCGGGGTGACGTTGCTGATTGAGCGGCCGTTTCGGATCGGGGATTGGGTTACGATCAATGGCCAGGATGGCAAGGTGGTGAAAATTGCCCTCCGTACCACCTGGTTGCGGACCCGGGACAACATCTTCACGATGATTCCGAACGACAGTGTAGCCTCGTCCGAGATCGTCAATTTCAGCACCGAGGGCGCCATCCGGCTGAATATTCCGGTCGGCATCGCCTACAAGGAATCGGCGGAGGCCGCCCGCAAGGTCATTATGCCGATACTAGAACAGCATCCAGAGGTGCTGCAGATCGCCGACATGATGCCCAAGGTGATGCTGTCGAATCTGGGCGACTCGTCAATTGATCTTACCGTTCAGGCCTGGATCGGCCCGGATAACCTCGATGTGCAGCCCAGTATCAAGGCGGAGTTGCTGGAGCAAATTAAAGACGCTCTCGACCATGCCGGCATAGAAATTCCCTTCCCGCATCTGCAGCTGTTCATTGACGATGCTGAAGGTCTCAAACCGGTCATGGAACCGCTCTACCCGAAACTGGCAGGTCAGTAATACCGGCTCAGATACCTATTTCGTCAATCCCGGAGGATGACTCAGTGCAGCAACACGCGTTCTATGAAGACAACACCACGCTTGCCCAGTATCTGGAGTTCAATTACGGCGAGCAGTGGCACGGCGAGCCGAATTTCCCAAAAGAGCTGGCAGATGCGGCCCTGGACGCCATGGACGGCCGGACCCTGGGGCGGGCGCTGGACATTGGCTGTGCCTGCGGTCGCAGCAGTTTTGAGCTGGCCAGGACGTTTGATCATGTCGATGGCATCGATTTCTCAGCCAACTTCATTCGCAAGTGCAAGGAGATGGCCACCGACAAGCAGGTTCGCTACGCCCGGCCGGAGGAAGGTGAGCTGGTGAGCTATCACGAACGCACCCTGGCGTCCCTGGGGTTGGAGCAAACTACGGCACGGGTGGCGTTTCACGAGGGCGATGCCTGTGCTCTCGACTCTTCGTTCGCGGGTTACGACCTGGTGCTGGCCGGCAATCTGATCGACCGGCTTTATAGGCCTGCGGACTTTCTGACCACCGTGCACGAACGGATCAACGAAGGCGGGTTGCTGGCCATTGCCTCGCCCTACACCTGGATGGAGGAATACACGCCCAAGGCTTCGTGGGTGGGTGGTTTCATAAAGGATGGTAAGGAATACACCACGCTGGACGGTCTGAAAGACATGCTGGCGCCGCATTTCCGCCTTCTCGGCGAGCCGCGCAGTCTGCCATTCGTGATCCGGGAAACCCGGAATAAGTTCCAGCACAGCTTCTCGGAGTTCTCAGTCTGGCAGAAAGTCAGCGCCTGATCAGCAGGGCATTCGCTAGCGTATCGGCGAAAGTGAGTTGTCATCAAAGTGTTACTGGATGGGGCTATTGTTAAGCCTCATCAGGACGATTTGCACTGGTGTTGTTCATCGTGTGAATGCTTGAACCGGGGCTTTTGCCCCGGTTTTTTTATGCCCGCCTATTTCAGCCCAAAGCCTTTGCCTTGCAGGAAACCCTGCATGTGCGGCCGCAACTTGGTGGTGAACAATGGCTTGAGCTGCTCTGACCAGTTGGTGTCCTTGTTGCCGCCGCTGCGTTCCCGATAATACTCATTCATAGTGCTGTCGAACCCTGACACCTGCTGTTCCTCCTGATCGTCCCGGTAGTAGTCTTCCATCAGGATACTTTCCACCGGCAGCCGCGGCTTAACCTCCGGGTTCTGATCGGGGTAGCCCAGGCACATGCCGAATACCGGGTATACATCCTCTGGCAGGCGCAGCAGGCTGCTGACCTCGGCCGGATTGTTGCGGATGCCGCCGATGTAGCACAGCCCCAGCCGCTCGGATTCAGCGGCCACGGCGACATTCTGTGCCATCAGGGCGGTGTCGACACTCGCTACTACTAGTTGCTCCGTTGTACCGCGCACTACCTCGGCGCCTGCGCGCTCGGCTGCGTTGGTAGAGCGTTTCATGTCGGCGCAGAACACCAGGAAGTCAGAGCAGTCGGCAATGTAGGCCTGACCACCGGCCAGCTCGGCGATAGCCTGCCGGTTTTCCGGATTGGTTACGTGGATCACGGAGTAGGCCTGAACGTGGTTCGATGTTGCGGCGCACTGCCCGGCGCGAATCAGCTCGTGCAGCAGCTCGCGGGGGATTTTCTGCTCGGTGAATTTTCGAATCGAGCGGTGGGACTGCAGTAGTTCGATGGTGGCGTTCATGGCGATCCAGTGTTGGTGAGTGCGTAACAGTGACAATAACGATACCAATCGCTACAAAGCAACCTATCGAATAGTCGATGGGAGCTGCTATTGTCTCGAAAGGCCATTCCTGCGCGTCATCCAGCCCCATAAACCAGAGCACCATGGAACTGAACATTCATCTGCCAACACTGCTGTTGCTATCGGTCGTCATCAATCTGATGGTCGGTGGTTTGTTGTGGCTGGTCTATAGGTTGCGAGATCTTCAAGCCTGTTTCCGGCTCTGGGCACTTGCCTGCGTAACCTTTGTTGCAGGCATCGTGCTGGCTGTTGCTCGCTCTGTTGTGGATGCGCCTCTCGTTACAGAGCTGGCAGCGCACCTGTGTCTGGGCCTGTCACCCTGGTTGGTTCTTGCGGGTATCCACAACCTGCTGGGCGTGCCACTGGCAGGTGGAAAAAAATCATCGCGAGTGCTGGTTGTATGCGCCGTGGTCTACGTTGCGGGTCTGTTGGTATCTTATGCGGGGGACACGTTGATCCCGCGTTTGCTGACGGCGCTTTGGTCGGCGCTGGTTTTCACTGTCGCGATCTATCGCCTGGCTAGCAGTTCACGCACGCCCAGATTGCCATTCCGGATACTCCAGACCATCTTTGGTATTCACGGCATCCTGATGATGCTGCAGGTGCTGGTGATTATCACCAGCAGGTGGGAGCTGGTTGGCCTGGACGTGAATGCCGTTCTGACGTTGATCCTGGCCCATCATCTGTTGCTGGCAACAGCCACCGTCATGGCCCTGCCGCTGCTGGCGTTTACTCAGGCAGAGCGCAATCTGAAACTGCTGGCAGAGCGCGACGAACTCACGCAACTGTTAAATCGGCGGGCTTTTCTTCAACAAGGCCGCGCGGCGTTCAATCAGGCTCGTGAACAGCAGCAGGGGCTGACGGTACTGATGATTGACTTGGACTACTTCAAACAGATTAACGACCGGTGGGGCCACGAGGTGGGCGACAGCGTCCTGAGCTTTGTCGCAACGATCATGGCCGAGGAGCTGCGGGACAGTGACATTATTGGCCGAATTGGCGGTGAAGAATTTGCGGCCGTTCTGAATACCGGCAGTTGCAAGGAAGTGGACGCCGTTACCTCGCGCCTACTGCGGAAAATTGCCGAGCGTGGGCGCTGGGTGGAAGGCCGCCCGCTGAACTTGTCAGCCAGCATTGGTGGTGTCGTAATCTCGCCACAAACTCACAGCTTCAATGACATGATGCGATCGGCTGATGCGGCCATGTATGAGGCTAAGGACAAGGGCAGAAACCGGGTGGAGTTCGCACCGATGTCATGCTGAGAGTCGCGTCCGGGCCATTCAGCATGCGCTTTACCCCATTTCACACAACCCTGCCATCGTCGCGGGCATCTCGCCGACCGACTCCACGTAAGACCGGATTCCGTTCACCACGTTTTGCCGATGACTGTAGGTTTTGCCTCTACTTGCGATTCTTGCGAGTTAGGTTTTCCTTGTTTCAGGCGACTTGTGGTCTTGCGAAGTTTTTCTGATTTTCGATAACCGGTTTTTTGTCCACCGGCTACAGTGGAGTTATGAGCAATATACATACCTTCCAACTCAGGTCGTGAGCCGGGGGGATCGTTTTAGTTGGTGGGACGCAATGAAGCACACATTTTCGCATCAGGTCGGGGGGCGCACCTGGCACTTCCGGAACCTGGCAGACCTGATGGCCAAGGCCACACCGGCCCGCTCCGGTGACCGGTTGGCAGGCGTGATGGCAGAGTCGGCGGAAGAGCGTGTGGTGGCTCAGATGAGGCTGGCCGAACTGCCGCTGAAAGCCTTCCTGTCGGAAGCGCTGATTCCCTATGAGGCAGACGAAGTCACGCGACTGATTATGGATGATCACGATGCCACGGCCTTTTGGCCGGTCGCTCACCTGACCGTCGGCGATTTCAGGAACTGGCTGCTTAGTGATCATGCCACCCCTGAGGTGTTGGCGGCCCTCAGGCCCGGCCTGACACCGGAAATGGTGGCCGCGGTCAGCAAGCTGATGCGCAATCAGGATCTGATCCTGGTGGCGCGCAAATGTCGCGTGCAAACCGCCTTTCGCAACACCATCGGCCTGCCCGGGCATCTTTCCACCCGGTTGCAGCCGAATCACCCCACTGATGATATGGCAGGCATTGCCGCCAGCATTCTGGATGGCCTGCTCTACGGCAGCGGGGACGCGGTCATTGGCATCAATCCGGCGACTGATAACGTGGCCCAGGCTACTAAGCTAATGCGGCTGACGGACGACGTGATCAGTAAGTACGACATCCCGACCCAGTCCTGTGTGCTTACCCACGTCACCAACACCCTGGAGGCGATCGAACTGGGGGCTCCGGTGGATCTGGTGTTCCAGTCCATTGCCGGCACCGAAGCGACCAACAGCAGTTTCGGGTTCAGCCTGGCGACCCTTCAGGAGGCCCAGGATGCAGCGCTCTCACTCAATCGGGGTACAGTCGGTCGGAACGTCATGTATTTCGAAACCGGACAGGGCAGTTCGTTGTCCGCCGACGCCCATCACGGCCTGGATCAGCAGACCTGCGAAGCCCGGGCCTACGCTGTGGCCCGGCGGTTCAACCCGCTGCTGGTGAACACTGTGGTGGGCTTTATCGGCCCGGAATACCTGTTTGATGGCAAGGAAATCATTCGGGCCGGGCTGGAAGACCACTTCTGTGGCAAGTTGCTGGGCGTTCCGATGGGGTGTGACATCTGCTACACCAATCATGCCGAAGCGGATCAGAACGACATGGACAACCTGCTGACTCTGCTCGGGGTGGCTGGCTGTACCTTCATCATGGGCATCCCCGGCTCGGATGACATTATGTTGAACTACCAGACCACGTCGTTCCACGATGCTCTCTACGCTCGCCGAGCCCTGGACCTGAAACCGGCGCCGGAATTTGAAGCCTGGCTGGAGCGGATGAACATCTTCGAGGACGTTGCGCGCCATGAACCCCGTTCGGAACTCCCAAGCGTTTTTCAGAACAGCCTGAAGGGGTTGTCCGGGGAGGCCAGCCATGACTGATCGTAGCAAAGAGCTGGTAACACCAAACGCCTGGCGTACGCTGCGCCGTTACACCGATGCCCGGATCGGCCTGGGGCGGGCCGGCATTAGCCTGCCAACGTCAGAACTGCTGGAGTTCCAGCTTGCCCATGCCCGGGCCCGGGACGCGGTGCACTTCCCGCTGGCGGTGGGTCAGTTGGTGGAATCCCTAAGCCATTTGGCCAGCACGGCTATTGTCTCCGAGCCGGTGTGCCTGCATAGCCAGGCAGCAGACCGATTTACCTACTTGCAGCGTCCGGACCTCGGGCGACGCTTGTCGCAATCCGCCCAGGACGCACTGTTGGCTGCCCAGAATCCGGAGGAGCCTGCGCCCGATCTGGCCGTGGTGATTGTGGACGGCCTGTCGTCCTCGGCGGTTCAGGCCAATGTCACTCCCTTCCTTGAGTGCTTTCTGGGCGATCTCAAGCAGGCATGCCAGTCGTGGCGGTTGGCCCCCCTGAGCATTGTTCAGCAGGGCCGGGTCGCCATTGGCGATGAAATCGGCGCTCTGTTGCGGGCGCGCATGGTTGTGGTGCTCATTGGCGAACGCCCGGGCCTGAGTGCGCCTGACAGCCTGGGCATCTACCTGACCTTCGGGCCGAAAGCCGGCCTGTCAGACGCCCACCGAAACTGTATTTCCAATGTCCGGTCTGCCGGACTCCGCTTTGAAGATGCCAGCCAACGCCTTCTGTACCTGATCCAAGAGGCCGACCGCCTGAAGTTGTCAGGAGTCGGGCTGAAAGACCGGACCGAAGAGGTGGTGATCGAGAACAACCAAGCCAATAACAATTTTCTGACCAACTAAACCTGAGAGATTTGGAAAATGTACAGGTCCAATAGTGTTGGTGGGCCGGATTGCCTCAAAAGGGCTAGAACCTGGCCCCTTCCGCGCTGTTGCGCTGGCGGAAGTGAGTCAACGCAACACTGGCTGCAGCCAGCACAACGAAGAGCAGGATGCCCTTGGGCACCAGGGCATGAATCTCAGGATTAGGCGCAGTGCTGGCGGTGACCAGGATCAGGCCCAGGACATTCCGCGCCAGGCGGACGGCGAGCAGGGTGCACAGATAGCCTGACTGCAGGGCGGCCTCGGGTGAGCGCAGGCAGCGGCCAAGTGTTGGCATCAGGTGTACGGTGTTGAGAAGCAGAACAGTGAAGATAACAAGCTGAGCAACATTGAAAAACGTCATAATCAAAGAAAAGTGACATCAATAATGGGTTTAGAAAGTGCGTGTAATTATCCCCGATTGATCACTTCCAATCCAATTTTCCCTCCCAGCTTTATCTCTATCCTCCCTGTAAAGCCCTTCGCGCGACTTCAAAATTCCTGCATTGACGATTTTTTCATCGACAACAAAAAACTATGGCTCTGGTTAGAAAAAGCTAATAGTGACAACCGGGTACGGCTGCTACAACTATAAATACAGAAACTGGCAGGAGTTCCTGAAAGAGCGAGCGTGGCAAATTTTTTTGCTGTGCCCATCGCAGGAGGCTGCCGGATTGTGAACTTGGTCTATCTTGGATAGACCAACGATAATGTTGCACACCCGGAGAGAGTTATGAGTTCAAGTACAAATCAATCAGGTGCTGGTAAGTGCCCGGTGATGCACGGTGCCCAGACACGGATGGACAGTCGTGGCCCCTCTGTAGCGGATTGGTGGCCGAACCAGCTGAACCTGAATATCCTGCATCAGCATTCTCCCCGCTCTAACCCTTTGGGCGAGGAATTCGATTACGCCGAAGAGTTCAAGAAACTGGATCTGGCGGCGGTGAAGAAAGACCTGGCTGACCTGATGACCGACTCCAAGGATTGGTGGCCGGCGGACTACGGCCACTATGGTGCCTTCTTCATCCGTATGACCTGGCACAGCGCCGGTACCTATCGCCAGGGCGATGGCCGTGGTGGCGCCGCAACCGGTAACCAGCGGTTTGCGCCAATCAACAGCTGGCCAGATAACGGCAACCTCGATAAGGCTCGCCGTTTGCTCTGGCCGATCAAGCAGAAGTACGGCAACAAACTGTCCTGGGCCGATCTGTTTATCCTGACCGGTAACGTGGCCATGGAAACCATGGGCTTCAAGACCTTTGGCTTTGGCGGCGGCCGTGCGGACATTTACCAGCCCGAAGAAGACATCTACTGGGGCGCCGAGCACGAATGGCTGGCCACCAGTGACAAGGCAGACAGTCGCTATTCCGGCGACCGGGACCTGGAAGATCCTCTGGCGGCAGTGCAGATGGGCCTGATCTACGTGAACCCGGAAGGCCCGGATGGCAATCCCGATCCGCTGGCCTCGGCCAAGGACATTCGGGAGACCTTCGCCCGCATGGCCATGAACGACTACGAGACCGTAGCCCTGACCGCCGGTGGCCATACCTTCGGTAAAACCCACGGTGCCGGTGATCCGGACAAGGTAGGCCCGGAACCCGAGGCTGCCCCGATGGAGCAGATGGGCCTGGGCTGGAAGAACAGTCATGGCTCCGGTAAAGGCCGGGATGCCATCACCAGTGGCCTGGAAGGCGCCTGGACAGCTAACCCGACCAAGTGGGACATGGGCTACTTTGACGTGCTGTTCAAGTACGACTGGGAACTGACCAAGAGCCCGGCGGGCGCTAACCAGTGGAAGCCGGTGGGCCTGACTGAAAGCGATATGGCACCGGACCCGGAAGATCCGTCCAAGAAAGTGCCGATCATGATGTCTACCGCCGACATGGCGATGAAGATGGATCCGGAGTACCGCAAGATCTCCGAGCACTTCCACAAGAACCCGGAAGAGTTTGCTGACGCTTTTGCCCGCGCCTGGTTCAAGCTGACCCACCGGGACATGGGCCCGAAGGCTCGCTACCTGGGCCCGGAAGTGCCGGCCGAAGACCTGATCTGGCAGGATCCGGTTCCGCCGGTGAACCATGAGCTGGTGAATTCTCAGGACATTTCGGATCTCAAGAGCAAGATCCTGGAATCCGGATTGTCTGTGTCTGAGCTGGTGGCGGCTGCCTGGTGTTCTGCCTCCACGTTCCGCGGCTCCGACATGCGCGGTGGTGCCAACGGCGCACGTATCCGGCTGGCGCCCCAGAAAGACTGGGAGTCCAACGAGCCACAGCAAGTGGCGAAAGTGCTTCAGACCCTGGAAGGCATTCAGCAGGCGTTCAATGGCGCCCAAAGTGGCAACAAGCAAGTGTCTCTGGCCGATCTGATCGTACTGGGTGGCGCCGCAGCCGTTGAGAAAGCGGCGAAGGACGCAGGTCATAAGATCGTTGTCGAGTTTGCCCCAGGCCGCACCGATGCCACCGACGAGCAGACTGATGCTGATTCGTTCGAGCCCCTGAAGCCGGAAGCCGACGGGTTCCGCAACTATCGCCGGGCCCGGTTCACGGTCTCAGACGAGGAGATGCTGGTTGATCGGGCGCAACTGCTGGGCCTGAGTGCACCGGAAATGACCGTGCTGGTGGGTGGTATGCGTGCTCTGGATGCTAACTACAAGCAGGCCAAACACGGTGTGTTCACCAATACCCCAGGCCAGCTCACGAACGATTTCTTCGTGAACCTGACGGACCTCGACACCGAGTGGAAGCCAACCTCCGACGACCCTGATGTCTTCGAAGGCCGCGACCGCAAGACCGGGGACGTCAAATGGACCGGTACCCGGGTGGATCTGATCTTCGGTTCGAACTCGCAACTGCGGGCGATTTCCGAGATCTACGCCCAGTCCGATGCCAAAGAGAAGTTCGTGAAGGACTTTGTTGCCGCCTGGAACAAGGTGATGAACGCGGATCGGTTTGATCTGGCTTAATTAACAGTCAGTCAAAACAACCTCTAAGGGGCATGGCAGTAAAACTGCCACGCCCCTTTTTCGTTAACTCCTTGCCGACTAGGTGGGAGTAAATTGTCCCGTTCAAGCATAGAGATGTATGCCTCCGGCTCGGCTCGTGCCCGCCGTAACCGGAAGCTTCCAGGGAGGTTATTTAGGCTGGCACCGGGCTGCGGTTATCCAGTGAGGCCGAAATCCGCGTCAGCATCAGGGCCGAAAGCACGATCAGTCCGCCAATCCAGGGCGTACTCATCAACCCCATGTCTTCAACAATATGCCCGCCAAGCCAGGCGCCCCCGGCAATGCCGATGTTGAACGCGGCGATGTTGAGACCGGACGCGACATCAACAGAGTGAGGCGTGTAGCGTTCGGCCAGTTGCACCACGTACACCTGCAGCCCCGGAACATTGCCGAAGGCAAAGGCGCCCCAGACCAACAGGGTGATGACGGCGGCAATCGGGTAGTGGGCGCTGAAGGTGAGCGCAAACATGATCGCCGCCAGGCCACCGAAGATGATGTAGAGAGCAGAGGTTGGCCCCAGCCGATCTGCCAGTTTGCCGCCCCAGATGTTGCCGGTGGCCACCGAAACGCCATAAACCAGAAGCAACAGGCTCACCATACCCGAGGCAAAGCCGGTGACATCCTCAAGAATGGGGGTAAGGTAGGTGAAGGCGGTGAATGTGCCGCCGTAGCCGATCGCGGTCATGGCATAGACCAGCAGCAGGCGAGGATGGGTGAGCACCTGCAATTGCTCGCGCAGGCTTGCCGGCACCGATTGCTTAAGGTTTTTCGGGACCAGCAGGGCGCTGCCAACCAGGGCAATGGCACCCAGGGCGGCGACGATGAGGAAGGTGGCGCGCCAGCCAAAGGTCTGGCCGATGAATGTCCCCAGTGGTACACCTGTCACCAGGGCCACGGTGAGGCCGGTGAACATGATGGCGATGGCGCTGGCTTCTTTATCTTTCGCAACCAGGCTGGTGGCAATGGTGGAGCCGATCGAGAAGAACACCCCGTGGGCGAGACCGGTCAGGATCCGGGCGGTGATCAACGAGCCGTAGTTTGGTGCCATCCACGCCAGCACGTTGCCAAGGATGAACAGTGCCATCAGCGACAGCAGCACCAGTTTGCGATTCCAGCGTCCCGTCAGGGCGGTCAAAACCGGTGCGCCCACGGCAACACCGAGTGCATACAGGCTCACCAGCAGACCCGCCGAAGGCAGACTGACTCCAAGATCCAGGGCAATGGTCGGGACCAGGCCGACAATAACGAACTCGGTGGTCCCGATTGCAAAGGCACTGAGTGTCAGTGCAAATAGCGCAATGGGCATAGCAGATATCTCCAGTAGGTTTGATTGACGCTGGCTAGTCTGGCGCCGCATACTTTTGCGATAAATACCTGTTTTCGAAAATTACCTTTGCGGAATATGCAATGAAGAGTCGTTCTGAGGATCTGGTTTTCCTGCTGGCGGTAGTCGACAGCGGTGGTTTCAGCGCCGCGGCGGAACATCTGGAGATCTCGGTAACCAAGGTTTCCCGGGCGGTGTCCCGTCTCGAAAAATCCCTGGATGCCACTTTACTCAATCGCACCACGCGCCAGGTCAACCTCACCGAGGAAGGCTAGGCCTTTATCGCCCAGGTGCGTGCCGGTTTGTCCACACTGGAAGAGGCGGAGGAAGCGCTGGCGGTTCGGCGCCAGAAACCTGCTGGCAGGTTACGGGTGGACGCTGCCAATCCCTTCGTTCTGCATCAGATCGTGCCGCACGTAAAAGCGTTTCGGGAGGCGTACCCGGAGATCGAGCTGGAACTGACTGCCAGTGATCGGATGGTGGATCTGCTGGAAAAGCGCATTGATGTCGCGATCCGGATCGGTCCGCTGGAAGATTCGACGCTGCACGCGCGGCCGATGGGGCGGTCGCCGTTGTCGATCGTGGGTTCGCCGGATTACTTACGGGAACAGGGGCTGTGCCAGACGCCTGACGATCTGGCCAAGCACACGCTGATCGGCTTCACGGCGCCCGAAACACTCAATCTGTGGCATGTGGGTGACGGCCTGCAGATCCGGCCAGCCATCCGTGCCAGCAGTGGCGAAGCGGTACGCCAGCTGTGCTTGAGAGGCAATGGCCTGGCTTATCTGTCGCGCTTCATGGTGGGGGAGGATGTGAAACAAGGTCGCCTGGTGGAAGTGCTCGGCGAGCACCTGACCCGGCCCAATCCGCGGGAGCTGGTCAATGCGGTCTACTATCGCAACACCACGTTGTCGGCCCGCATCCAGGTGTTTCTCGATTTCTTCAGTGCCCGCTGGCAGTCCCTTTAACCCAGCACATATCGCCGAAAATCCGGTCTCGCTGGGGTGAGGACCTTTAGGTCAGGCTTGGCTAATCCTCTCCAGGGCGCTTCGGAGATCGCCGGGAATCGGGGTGGAGGCGTTGCTCTCTCTGTCCACGAAAACGTGCACCACCTGACCCACGGCAGACACCTGATTGTCGCCCTGCTTAAATATACCAACCTCGTAAGTTACGGAACTGTTGCCAGTTTTAACCACTCGTAATCCCGCTTCCAATACGTCCGGGTAAGCCACGGGTTTGCGGAACTGGCAATTGGAGCTGACGACAAATCCGACCACTGATCCGTTATGGATATCGAGACCGCCTTCCTCAATCAGATAGCGATTAATGGCTGAGTCGAAGTAGGAATAATAGGTGACGTTGTTTACATGGCCGTAGACATCGTTATCCATCCATCGGGTGCTGATTGGATAGAACACCGGGAAACTGTTTCGTTCCACGAACCTGCTCCTATAGGTTAATTTTGTGAGCTCCGAGTGTTCTGCCCGGAGCTCCAAACGTGATACTAGTGGTTAGCGCATACCACCGAGGCACAGGTATTTTAGCTCCATGTACTCATCAAGCCCGTAATGGGAACCTTCACGACCAAGGCCGCTTTCCTTGACACCACCAAACGGGGCTACCTCGGTGGAGATGATGCCCTCGTTAACGCCAATCATCCCGGACTCAAGTGCTTCAGCGACATGCCACACCCGATGGATATTGGTGCTGTAGAAGTACGCGGAGAGACCGAATTCAGAATCATTGGCCATGGCTATAGCGTCTTCTTCAGTCTCAAACCGGAACAAGGGCGCAACCGGGCCAAAGGTTTCCTCACTGGCGATTAACATGTCCTGAGTGGCACCCGTGAGAATAGTAGGCTCGAAAAAGGTCCCGCCGAGGGCGTGCGGTTTGCCGCCCATGGCAATCTCGGCGCCTTTTTCCGTGGCATCGGCGATATGTCGCTGTACCTTTTCCAGAGCGGCTTCGTTGATCAGCGGACCTTGCTGAGTATCGCCTTCCAGACCGGCGCCAACCACCATGTTTCCGACAGCGACTTTCAGTTTTTCAACAAAAGCATCGTACACCCCTGACTGAACATATACCCGGTTAGCACAAACACAGGTCTGGCCTGTGTTGCGGTATTTGGAGGCCATGAGGCCAGCAACAGCGGCGTCAAGATCGGCATCGTCGAAAACAATAAACGGCGCGTTGCCGCCCAATTCCAGACTGACCTTCTTTACGGTATCGCTGGCCTGGCGCATCAACAGCTTGCCCACGGGCGTAGAGCCGGTGAAAGAGACCTTCCGGACGATAGGATTGCCGGTTAGTTCACCGCCAACCGCGACGGCGTTCGGTTTGGAGCAGGTGATGACATTGATCAGGCCAGCGGGGATGCCAGCTTGTTCAGCAAGCGCAGTAATTGCCAATGCGGAGAGGGGCGTATCTTCCGCGGGTTTGATGACTACCGGGCAGCCTGCTGCCAGCGCGGGAGCCACTTTTCGGGTAATCATGGCAATGGGGAAATTCCAGGGTGTAATCGCGGCAACCACGCCGACAGGTTGTTTGATCACCACAATGCGTTTGTCCTGGCCGTGGCCAGGAACTACATCGCCGTAGGCACGTTTGGCCTCCTCCGCGAACCACTCAATGAAACTGGCGCCGTAACCTACTTCACCGCGGGATTCCGCCAAGGGTTTTCCCTGCTCGGCGGTCATCAGGCGAGCCAGATCTTCCTGATTTTCCATAATCAGGTTGAACCAGGCGCGTAGGAGGTTAGCTCGCTCCTTAGCGGGCTTGGAGCGCCAGGCTGGCCATGCCCGCTCTGCAGCTTCGATGGCTTTACGGGTATCAGTCTCGTCCATATCCGGCACATCGATCAGATGTTCGCCGTTGGCCGGATTGATGACTGCAAAGGTTTTCGCAGTCGACGCTGTTGTCCACTGACCATCAACGTAAGCTCGGTCTCGCAGGAGTTCAGGGTTCTTAAGATCAAGTGACATAACTAACCTCAATAAGTAGGCGCTGCCGCAGTCGCGCGACTGCGCCTGGAAAGGGGAAAAGAGTACCGCCAGATTATCAGGTGACTCGCTCAGAATGCGGCTT
>Ga0207908_1000087_pt1 | contig 41142 bp, 36 predicted proteins | sample MalvirmetagMSP81_FD_184224 | JGI IMG/M metagenome (GOLD analysis project Ga0207908, IMG submission 184224) | Marine viral communities from the Deep Pacific Ocean - MSP-81 (SPAdes) | ecosystem: Environmental > Aquatic > Marine > Oceanic | place: Pacific Ocean | collected 2011-04-18
TCTCCGGAAAGCGCCGAAAATCAACCGGCTTACTGCTTGTTTCGAGAGGCGCATTCTACAGCGAATCGAGCCTCTGTCAACCGCTTTCTGAAGAATTTTTAAACTTAATTTCTTCAACAATTTCAAACGGTTGCCTTCCTCGGGGGCCGCTGCGTCAGTGGCTTGTCCCTCAGAAGAGATGCGCATTCTACAGACCTGCTCAGAGGTGTCAACGGCGATTCTGAAAAAAACTCAAAATCGCCGTAGATCGATCACGCAGTGATCACAACTCGGGCAATCTTCTTCTTACCAGCCTGTACCACACAGTCATCCCCCTCTATAAAGAGGCGATCACCTTCAAACTGCTCTCCGTCCACAAAGACAGCACCGCGGCCCAGGACATCCCGAGCTGCCGCACCGTTCTTTACCAGGCCAGCCAAACGCAGAACCGACGCCATCGGAATTTCTGACTGCCCGTCCAGTGATACCTCCACTGTCGGCACATTATCGGGAATCGCACCAAGCGCCACCCGGTTACCGGCAGACTTGTGCGCAGAGTTGGCCGCTTCCTCATTGTGGAAGCGGGTGATGATCTCTTCCGCCAACAGCTTCTTATAGTCCTGGGGGTTGGCACCACCTTCTACTGCCTTGCGGAACTCATCCACTTCGGCGAGCGGCCGGAAGCTCAGCAGTTCAAAGTAACGCCACAACAGGTCGTCGGGCATGGACAGCAACTTGGTGTACATCTCACCCGGGGAATCATTTACGCCAACATAGTTGCCCAGCGACTTGGACATCTTCTGGACCCCGTCCAGACCCTCAAGGATCGGCATGGTCAGGATCGCCTGCGGGGTCTGACCATAGGCCTTTTGCAGAATCCGACCCATCAACAGATTGAACTTCTGATCAGTGCCGCCCAGTTCAACGTCGGCTTCCATGGCCACCGAGTCGTAACCCTGTACCAAGGGATACAGGAACTCATGGATCGCGATGGACTGCTCGGCTCGGTAGCGCTTGGTGAAATCATCACGCTCCAGCATCCGCGCCACTGTGTATTGGCCCGCCAGCTTGATCATGTCCGCCGCCGTCATCTTGCTCATCCATTCGGAGTTGAACATGACTCGGGTCTTGGCCGGATCGAGAATCTTAAACACCTGCTCTTTATAGCTGAGAGCGTTCTGTGCAACCTGTTCTTCTGTTAACGGGGGACGCGTAGCACTCTTACCAGTGGGGTCGCCGATCATGCCGGTGAAATCGCCAATGAGGAACATCACCTCATGACCAAGATCCTGGAATTGCCTCAGCTTATTGATAAGGACGGTGTGCCCCAGATGCAGATCCGGGGCGGTGGGATCGAAGCCTGCCTTGATTCGAAGCGGGCGACCTTCCTTTAACTTCTCAATCAGCCCTTCTTCCGGAATAAGCTCGTCAACGCCGCGCTTGATTACGGCCAACGCCTCATCAATAGATGCCATGAACAACACGTCCCCAGTTTTACCTAAATGGATTCTGACAGTTACAGACCTCTACAAAAGAAATCTGTGAGTTACCTGCACTCCTGCTACAGTAGATTTGCCTAGTTTTTGAGCAACTCTGACTCGGCAGGGCGGCGTATTATAGCAATGCCGCCCGCAGAAATCCGGAGGATGGGGCAGCAACCGTAATGTTCCACGCTGTCCCGCATGCATTTTATACGGTAATCTGTTTGTCTATACTTGAATAACAGCTTTAATTAGGTAGTTCAACCTACCGTAATACCGATTAAAACGGGTGCGATACGTGCTAAATATGTTTCCCAAAACACACCTTACCATTGCCGCCGCTGCAACCGTTGTAGTGACTGCCGCCATTCTTATGAGCCCGAGTGCCCAAGTGGAAGCCAAGCGCATGTCCTATGCGCTGGATCTGGAACAGGGCACGGTGTCTGACAATGGCACTGTAGAAACGCCTGAGCCCGAAGCGCCGAATGAGGTGGTAATTAATGGACAGGCTCCGGTGGCGGATGCCGAGCAACAGGCCAAGGTAACCAAACCGGCCCCTGTGGCTGAGCCCGCACTCGAATGGCAGACCTACAAGATCAAATCAGGCGATACACTCTCTTCTTTGTTCAAGAAAGCCGGCTTTAACGATGGCATCATGCTGTCGGTTATCCACGGAGAAGGCGAGGCGGACAAACTTCAGCGCCTGTACGCCGGCGAGACCATCCGGTTTGCCACGGACAACGCTGGCGATCTGGCCGCCATTGAATTGCAACGCAGCCTGCTCGAATCCCTGAAAATCGAAAAGGCCGAGGAAGGCTTCTCCGGTCAGACGGTTATCCGGGAACCGGAAGCACGTCCGGCGTTTGCCTCCGGCACTATCGACGGCTCCCTTTACCTTTCCGCTCGCGAAGCCGGTCTGAATGACCGCCTGACCATGGAATTGGCGGGCATTTTCGGCTGGGAAATTGATTTCGTTTACGATGTCCGCAAAGGCGATCGCTTTGAGGTGGTTTACGAAGAGCTGTATCTCGACGGCAAGAAGTTTGACACCGGCCGCATCCTGTCAGCCCGGTTCGTAAATCGGGGTGAAGACAACACCGCCCTGCTCTACACCGACAGCAACGGTGAAAGCGACTACTATGCCCCGAACGGCAAGAGCATGCGCAAGGCCTTCCTGAGAACGCCGATCAACGCCCGGGTGTCCTCCGCCTTTAACCTGCAGCGCCGCCACCCGGTCCTGGATGTGGTCCGGCCACATGAGGGCACCGACTACGGCGCACCAACAGGCACTCCGATCAAGGCCGCAGGCGCAGGCCGGGTTCGCTTTTCTGGCTGGAAGGGTGGCTATGGCCGCACTGTTATCCTGCAGCACGGCGACAACATCACCACCCTGTACGCACACATGAGTCGCCTGGGCAAAGGCATCAAGAACGGTGCCAAGGTCAAACAGGGCGAAACCATCGGCTACGTTGGTTCGTCTGGCATGGTAACTGGCCCGCACCTGCACTATGAATTTCGCCTGAACGGCGCACCTCGTAACTCCCGCACCGTCAAACTGCCAGATGCCAAGCCGGTTCCTGCCTCAGAAATGGCGCGCTTCAAGCGCTATACCGAGCAGCGGCTGGCGCAGTTCAATGGCTTTCGCGAGAACTTTCAGCAACTTGCTCTAGCATCGGACGAATAACGGAAATGGATGCCTGGATCGGACTCATGTCCGGCACCAGCATGGACGGCATTGACGCCGTGCTGGTGTCGTTCAATGGCCACTCATTAGAAGTACACGCCGCCAAGACCCTGAGCTACCCAGACGACCTTCGACACCGGCTCCTGGCCGTAAGCCAGAACCAGGGCACCCCCGATGAGATTGGCGAACTCGACACGCTGACCGGCGCCCTCTTTGCCGACGCGGCCTGCCAAGTTATTGAAGCTTCTGACGTATCGCCCACCTCCATTCGTGCCATCGGCAGTCACGGCCAAACCATCCGACACCAGCCATCTGGCTCGGCACCGTTTTCGATCCAGATTGGTAACCCGTCGGTGATCGCAGAACGAACCGGCATCACCACCGTTGCCGATTTTCGACGTCGGGATATGGCCGCGGGTGGCCAGGGTGCGCCCCTGGTACCGGCGTTTCACAAGGCGTTTTTCAATTCGGACACCGAGGATCGGTGCATCCTCAATCTGGGTGGCATTGCCAATATCACCTGGATTCCTGCAGACCACAGCAAACCGGTAACCGGGTTCGATACCGGCCCGGCCAACGCGCTAATGGATGCCTGGTGCCTGAATCAGACCGGCCTGCCTTACGACACCGACGGCCACTGGGCCGAGGAAGGCACCGTCAATCAGGCCCTGCTGCACGACATGCTGTCGGACGCGTACTTCTCCCGCCCGGCCCCCAAGAGTACCGGCAAGGAACGATTTAACCTGGAGTGGGTTAAAACCCTGGTGCGCCGACACCCCGACCTGCCGCCTGAAGACGTGCAGCGAACCCTGCTTCAGTTGACGGTCACCAGCATTATTCACCAACTGCCAGAGGTTCCGGCACTGCAGGTGTACGCCTGCGGCGGTGGCACCCGGAATCCGGTGTTCATGCGGGAACTGGAACAAGCTCTGAGCCCGGCGCCCCTGGCCATTACCAGTGACCTGGGGCTGAATCCCCAGTGGGTTGAGCCCGTCGCCTTTGCGTGGCTGGCGCAGCAGTCATTGGCCGGTCTGCCCGGCAACCTGGCGGAGGTGACCGGCGCACGGGGCCCACGAATACTGGGCGCGATTCATCATGCCTGACACCCTGCTCTTTCTGACGCCGTAAATAAAAAGGAGAGCCTGTAGCTCTCCTTTTTATCGCGTGTCATACCTGCCTGCCTACGTTAAATCGAGAACGAACTGCCACAACCACAGGTAGAGCTGGCATTGGGGTTTTGCACCACAAACTGTGAGCCCTGGAGCCCCTCCAGGTACTCAATGGTGGCGCCCACAAGGTATTGATAGCTCATCGGGTCGACCAGCAAGCTGGCACCGTCCCTTTCGACCACTGTGTCCTCTTCGTCCTGACTGTCGTCGAAAGAAAACCCATACTGGAAGCCCGAGCAACCACCACCGGTAACAAACACACGAAGCTTGAGATTGGGGTTCTCTTCTTCCTCAATCAGCTCCCGCACCTTGGCAACGGCACTGTCACTGAAGAACAGCGGGGCGGCCATTTGTTGCTGGACTACACTCAAGTTTGCCTCCGGATTACGTGGTAACAACTCAGGCGATTATGGTATTCCTGAGTAAAACAATCAACTATTCGGACTTTCCACCATCGGCGGTGTCGGTCGCCATTTCGCCGGTCGCTACTTCACTGGTAACAACGGCTTCGGACTGACTACCGGTTTTTGACCGGCCCTGGTCGTTGGTCAGCAATCCCGTTGGCTCGCGCTGATGCACCAGGTTGCCGTTAACTGAAGCTCCCATGGCCATTTCGATCAAGTTGTAATAGACGTTGCCATTGATCGAGGCTTTTTCCGCCAGCTCAAGATGAGCGGAGGCGTAGACATCACCGTGAACGGTGCCGTTAATGATGACGTGCGGTGCCACGATGTCACCAGAGACTTCACCAATTTCCGAGATCCGCAAGACGGCATCGCTGCCCTCCTCGGCAATTACTTTGCCATGGACATGACCATCCACGTGCAAACCGCCAGAAAACTGCACGTCGCCATCGACCCGGGTGCGGGACGAAATCAGTGTGTCAAAATGGCCTGAGGCGCGGCGCGGTTTCTGTTTTTTATTTCCAAACATGTTATTTCTCCGTTAAGTCATCCCAGTCGAATGTTCGTTCGGCCTGTGAGGATTTCCGCCCTTCGGCCTGAGCCACTACCTGGATTTCGATCGGTTCGAATCCGTCTGGCAGCGCCAGCACACCTTCCACATCCTGGAAATAGCGGAAGCGAAATTTTACACCGAGGTCTTCAATATCCTGAGACAGGTCGCGCAAGGCGATGACTTCTTTCTCTTCGTCGCGCAGGCCGATGACGTTTACCGCCACCACGCCTGAAATATAGCTTTTATTATTGCCCACCTGGGTCAGCACCAGTTTGAAGTCGAACACACCGGGCTGCCGATCGGGGGCCAACGTAAGGCTGTCCACCTGAAGCCCCTTGCTGGTTTCTGACGGGGCCATAATGTTTTTATAGAATGTCAGATCCGATTTCAGCGATGCAATTCGGGTTTCCAGCTTAACAATGGTCGTCCGCGCCTGCTTCATTGCCTGGCCATCGATGGCCCGGCCGCGCTCAAGATTGATGACCTGCTGCCGCGCCTCGGTGTACTTCACCCGAAGCGAGTCCAATTCTTCTTCCAACACCTGGTTTGAGGCTGCAACACTGGAGGAGCGAAAGCCTCCCTGTGACAGCCCGGTGGCATACCCGGCAATAGCCGCGACGATGGAAAAGACCAGCAGGATGACGGTCCGCCGAAGCCTATAACCTGGCCGGTGTCGGATCACCACATACTCGTGCTCGGGCTTTTGATCCTGGCTCACCAAAGCTCCCTATGGCAGAAGTGCCGGGGCTTCCAGCCCAAGCGTTTCTTTCAGGCCAAACATGATGTTCATATTCTGAACCGCCTGTCCGGCTGCGCCTTTCACCAGGTTATCAATCACCGAGGAGACGATGACAATATTGCTCTGCTCCTGACGGTGCAGCGCCATCCGGCACTGATTGGCACCCCTGACACTGCGAGTTTCCGGGTGGCTACCAAACGGCATGACATCAACAAACGGCTCGTCCTGGAAGCGCGCTTCGAACAGGCTCTGCAGCCGATCGAAATCCGCCGGGTTCTTCAGCTCAGCGTAGAGTGTGGCCTCGATACCGCGGATCATCGGGATCAGGTGCGGAACAAAGGTGACGCCAACATCGGTTCCTGCCGCACCTGCCAGCCCCTGCCTGATTTCCGGTAGATGGCGGTGGCCCGAGGCACCGTAGGCCTTGAAACTCTCACCGACCTCACCGTGCAGCATGCCAATCTTGCCTTGCCGGCCGGCGCCGCTGGCACCCGACTTGGCATCGGCGATCAGGCGGGCCGGATCAACCAGTTCGTTCTCCAGCAGCGGAAGGAAACCAAGCTGTACCGCCGTCGGGTAACAACCCGGGTTGGCAACCAACTGGGCTTCGCGAATGGCGGAGCGGGCGACTTCCGGCAAACCATAAACGGCCTTGCCCGCCCATTCGGCGCTCTCATGTGGCATTCCGTACCAGTTGGCCCAGACATCGAGATCCTTCAGGCGGAAGTCGGCGGACAGATCAACGACCCGAACGCCCGCAGCCATCAGCTCAGGCACCATGCGCATGCACACCCCGTGAGGCGTGGCAAAAAACACCAGGTCACAGGCTTTGAGCACGTCGGCTTCCGGCTCGGAAAAAGCCAGATCATAATGCCCGCGCAGATTCGGATACATATCGGCAACAGGCATGCCTGCTTCCGACCGGGACGTGATGCAACTTACGGTAACTTCAGGATGAACCGCCAGAATTCTCAGCAGTTCGACACCGGTATAGCCGGTGCCACCAACGATGCCTACTTTTATCACCTTACTCTCCAGCGTCTCCAGTGACGTCATCTCCGGGATGGGAGGATTGACCCCATAGTCTACCATGATAAACCAAGGACTTATTGCAGCTAGCAGGGCGACCGTTACAATGTGGTCCAAAAGGCGCTGTTGCCCATCGCACCTAACCGGAACTCCGGCGTTCATGCAAAGACTCTGGCATCAGATTACCGAGCACCTCATCCCGCTTTTCCGGCGCCGGCTATCCGGTGTTGATGCCCTGCCGCAACTGGCCGTGCTGGGCCTGCTATCGGGACTGATCACCGGCGGTGTCATCCTGTTGTTCCGACTGGCCATCGAATGGCCTCTTGAATACTTCTTGCCCGGCGCCAGCTCGGAATCCTTTGAAGAGCTGGACTTATTGACCCGCGGAGTGCTGCCGCTCACCGGCGCCTTGATCCTTGGTTTCATACTCCACCGGCTGGCGATCCAGGACCGCAAGGTCGGGATTGTTCATGTCATGGAGCGCCTGAATTATCACCAGGGCTACATCCCCTTCCGCAGTGCCGTGGTCCAGTTTGTGGCCGGCGTGGCCACCGTAGTGACCGGCCAGTCGGCGGGCCGTGAAGGCCCCGCGGTGCACCTGGGCGCGGCATTCTCCAGCCTGATGGGCCAGTGGATGCGCCTGCCCAACAACAGCATCCGCACCCTGGTGGCCTGTGGCTGCGCCGCGGCGATCTCGGCGTCATTCAACACCCCTATTTCCGGTGTCATCTTCGCCATGGAAGTGGTGATGATGGAGTACACCATCGCCGGCTTTACGCCGATCATCCTGGCGGCCGTGAGCGCCGGCATCGTGACCCAGGCAGTGTACGGCTCGGAGCCGGCGTTTAACGTGCCGGCCCTGACCATGAATTCGCTGCTGGAAATCCCCTGGGTACTGGTGATCGCGATCATCATCGGCATTGCTGCAGCCGTCTTTATTCATGTGGTGGAAATGATGGGGCGCCATCAGAACCGCCCGATCATGCTCAGGATCACCCTGGCCGGCTTGCTGATGGTGCCGTTCGCCATCCTGATACCAGAAACCATGGGCATCGGCTACGACACGGTGAACGAAACCATCAACGGCCAGCTAGGCTTCTGGCTGCTGCTGGGCATTGGCGTGTCCAAGCTGCTGATTACTTCACTCAGCATTGGCCTGGGGATGCCCAGCGGAGTCATTGGCCCGACTCTATTCATGGGCGCTACCCTGGGTGGCGCCATGGGACTGGTCGGTGCCCAGATCCTACCGGAGCAGGCGTCATCCGTTGGCCTCTACGCCATGCTGGGCATGGGCGCGATGATGGGCGCAGTATTGCAGGCGCCGTTGGCGGCGCTGATGGCACTGATGGAGCTGACCCGCAATCCCAACATCATCCTGCCCGGCATGTTGATCATTACCACCTCCAGCCTGGTCACCAGCGAAGCCTTCGGAAAGAAATCCCTGTTCCTGACCATTCTGAAAAGCCAGGGACTGAGCTACCAGAATTCACCAGTTACCCAGGCCCTGAGGCGGGTTTCCGTGGGCGCCATCATGGATCGGAACATTCTCCGAACCGAGCGTCACCTGACGGTCGAAGAAGCCCGGGGGGTCCTGAAGTCGGAACCAAAATGGTTGATTGTCGAAGGCAGTAACGGGCCCACCGCCCTGCTTCCCGCTGTTGATCTGGCCCGCTATCTGGAGGATACCGAACAGCCCGGGACCGAAGACGTATCCGAGGAGCCGGAATCCGTGGACCTGATGAACATCCCGGCCAACCGCCGTGACGTGGCGCCCGTACAGTATCAGGCCACGCTGGAGGAGGCCCTGAACGAATTCGATACAACCAATGCCGAGGCTCTGTACGTACAAAGGCATGTCGCACCGATGATTCAACGGGTTTACGGCGTGGTGTTGAAATCCGATATCGAAAGCCATTACCAATACCGACGGAGCTGATGCATGCTGTGGGTGAAAGCCTTTCACATAATTTCAATGGTGTGCTGGTTCGCCGGCATTTTTTACCTGCCCAGGCTATTCGTGTATCACGCCGCCTGCGACGACGAGCCCGGCCGTGAACGCTTCAAGATTATGGAGCGCAAGCTGTACCGGGGCATCACCACACCTTCGATGGTGGCCACGCTGATCTTTGGCTTCTGGCTGATCGGCTACAACCCGTCCGGGTATGCCAGTCAGGGCTGGCTGCATGCCAAGCTGGTGCTGGTCGCGCTGTTGGTCGTATATCATTTCTACTGTGGCCATCTGGTCAAGGTGTTCCGCGACGACCGCAACACTCGCAGCCACGTGTTTTATCGCTGGTTCAACGAGTTGCCGGTGTTTGTACTGCTGGCCGTTGTTATTCTGGCCGTTGTGAGACCTTTCTAGTTTTCAGACTCATTGAAGGAGCCAAGTCATCAAACGTTATACCCGACCTCAGGTTTTGATCCTGTCCGGCCTGGACCCCTCGGGCGGTGCCGGCATCCAGGCGGATATTCAGGCCGTCACCTCACTGGGTTGCCACCCGCTGCCAATACTGACCTGCCTGACAGTGCAGGACACCACCAACGTATACGGCGCCGAAGCCGTTGACGCCGAACTGGTCCGACAGCAGCTGAAATGCGTGGCCGACGACGCCCCGATTCACGCCATTAAAACCGGTGCCCTGGGCAACGCCGCCATTGTCGATGTACTGGTGGAGTTCCTCGCCCTGCATCCGGGCATTCCGGTGATTACCGACCCGGTGATCAAGGCTGCCGGTGGCGGCGACCTGGCCGATGACGACCTGATTGCCGCGATGAAACAGCGCCTGTTCCCCATGGCCGAGATGATTACTCCCAACGGCATTGAACTGAGCATGTTGGGTGATCACGGTGATCCGGCACAGGCCGCCCAGAACCTGCTCGACGGCGGCTGCAAATCCGTGCTGGCAACCGGTGGCCACGGCACCGGGCCACACATCATCAACACCCTGTTCAACCACGCCCCAAACCCAATTAGTTGGGAAATCGAACGCGTGGGTGGTGAATATCATGGCACCGGATGCACCCTCGCTGCTGCCATTGCCGCTGGCCGGGCCAGCGGCCTGTCGCCCCGGGCAGCCATCTCCCAGGCGCAAAACTACGTGAACCGCGCCATCGTGCATGCCCTGGAAGTGGGCAAAGGCCAGCCCGTCCCCGATCGGGGCATTGCGTGGGAACGATGAGCAACATTCTCCAGCCCGGGCTTTACGCCATTACCGACAGCAAGCTGACACCTCCGGAATCCTTGATTGCCTCGGTAGAAGCGGCTCTGCGTGGTGGCGCTGTTTTGATACAATACCGCGAGAAGTCGGCGCCCATGCCAGAGCGACTTCGCCAGGCCCAGGATCTTCAGGCAATATGCTCGAATGCTGGCGTGCCGCTGTTGATCAACGATGATGTGGAGCTGGCCCGACGTATTGGCGCCGCCGGTGTTCACCTCGGCCAGACCGACGGCTCACACCGGCGGGTCCGGGAGGTACTGGGGGAAGACGCGATCATCGGCATCACCTGTCACGCTGACCTGGAGCTGGCGCAAGAGGCGTACGACGCCGGCGCCAGCTACCTGGCGTTTGGCCGCTTCTACCATTCGGGCACCAAGCCCAATGCGCCGGCGGCCAGCCCGTCGGTACTGAGCAGCGCCAAGCGGTTTCAGCGTCCACTAACGGCGATCGGCGGCATCACCGTGGATAACGGTACTCCGCTGATTCTGGCGGGCGCGGACATGCTGGCGGTGGTCGGCGGCGTATTCGGCGGCCGCCCGGCAGACATCGAACAGCGCGCACGGGCCTTTACCCGCCTGTTCCAGGAACATCATCCACTTTTTTCAATCTCCAGATAACAGGACCCAGCCCATGACACACTCCGAAACTCTGTTCGAAGAGGCCCAGAAATACATTCCCGGCGGTGTGAACTCCCCGGTCCGGGCGTTTCGCGGCGTGGGTGGCACCCCGGTGTTCTTCAAGCACGCCGAAGGCGCTTACCTGTACGACGAGGACGACCGCCGCTACATCGACTACATCGGCTCCTGGGGCCCGATGATCCTCGGCCACTCAGACCCTCGTATCAAAGAGGCCCTACACGCCCAGGTCGACCTGGGTATTGGCTACGGCGCGCCCACTTCGCTTGAAACCGACATGGCCAAGAAGGTTTGTGAGCTGGTGCCGTCCATTGATCTGGTGCGCATGGTCAACTCCGGCACCGAAGCGACCATGAGTGCGGTGCGGCTGGCCCGCGGTTACACCGGCCGGGATAAGATCGTTAAGTTCGAAGGCTGCTACCACGGCCACGTGGATTCCCTGCTGGTGAAAGCCGGCTCTGGCGCCCTGACCCTGGGCGTGCCCAACTCACCGGGCATTCCCGCCAGCCTGGCGGAACACACCCTGACCCTGACCTTCAACGACATCGACAGCGTGCGCGAAACCTTCGCCAAGATGGGCGACGAGATAGCCGCCATCATCGTTGAACCGGTTGCCGGCAACATGAACTGCATCCCACCGGTACCAGGCTTCCTGGAAGGCCTGCGGGAAGTCTGCGACGAACACGGCACGGTACTGATCTTTGACGAGGTGATGACTGGCTTCCGGGTTTCCCGTGGTGGCGCCCAGGAATATTACGGCGTAACACCCGATCTGACCGCCCTGGGCAAGGTCATCGGCGGCGGCTTGCCGGTCGGCGCCTTTGGTGGCAAGCGCGAAATCATGGAACACATCTCCCCGCTAGGGCCGGTGTACCAGGCCGGCACCCTCAGCGGCAACCCGCTGGCCATGCGTGCAGGCCTGACCACGCTGAATGCGATCTCCGAACCTGGCTTCCACGACCGGCTGACCGAGAAGACCAACGCCGTGCGCGATGGTTTCAAGGCCGCTGCCGACGCGGCCGGCATTCCCCTGGCCGTGCAGAGCGCCGGCGGCATGTTTGGCTTCTTCTTCACCAACGAAGCATCGGTAACCCGCTTTGATCAGGTCATGGGTTGCGATGTCGAGCGCTTCAAGAAGTTCTTCCAGGGCATGCTCAAAGAGGGCGTGTACCTGGCGCCGTCAGCGTTTGAAGCCGGCTTCACCACGGCCGCACTGTCCAATGCCGATATCGAGCACACAGTAAACGCAGCTCACAAGGTCATGGCCACACTCTAATTCGCCATGCGTTAACTGCAACATCCGCATCGGCCCGCATGACCGTCACTTCTGACGTGTCATCGCGGGCCATGGCTGTGACCGGTGTCACAACCCGCCCCAGAACTCCCCGCTTTCTCGCCCTGTCGCATTGACTTACACACCCAGCTGATCAAATTATCCTCAGATCTCGCAAGAGATGCTCTGACGGAAACGACTCAACAATCACAACAACGTAGTCAGCGCACGGATGCACGCAAGCACCTAGCCCGTCGGGGCAGTTTGAATAACAAACACAACATCAAACTGTAGGAACGACAATGAAATCCTGGATCAAAGTGATGGCTTTGGCCTGCGCTGTGGCGTGGTCAGCTCCCGCCGCCGCCTGGTGGTGGAACTCAACTCCCTCAAACTATACCGACACCCGGTATCCGATTGTTCTCGTCCATGGCATGTTCGGTTTTGACTCCATTGCCGGTGTCGATTACTGGTACGGCGTGGCTGAAGACCTGCGCAAATACGGCGCTGACGTTTACACCACACAAGTACCCGCGCTGGACAGCACCATTGCCCGAGGCGAAGCGCTATTGCCTCAGGTGCAAGCCATTGCCGCGGTGTATGGCAAGGTCAATCTGGTGGGGCACAGCCACGGCGGCCCAACCGCCCGCTACATTGCCCGGGTACGGCCAGATCTGGTCGCCTCTGTGACCTCCGTGGGCTCCCCCCACAAAGGATCGCCGGTGGCAGACCTGATTTACGGTTCTCCGGCGGAGAGTCTGGCGGCTTCCCTGGGTAATGCCCTGGGCGGGCTGATCGATCTGATCTCAGGGGGCGGCTACAGCCAGGATCTGCGCTCCAGCCTGTATTCGCTGACCTCCGAAGGCAGCGCGGAATTCAACAACTTTGCGCCAGCGGGCATGCCCACCACCTCCTGCGGCGAAGGCGCCCATGCCGCCAATGGCATTCGTTTTTATTCCTGGGGCGGGACTGGCGTACTCACCAACATTCTGGATCCGTCTGACGCCCTGCTGGGCACCACCAGCCTGGCGTTTGGCTTCAGCCAGAATGACGGTTTGGTCGGACGCTGCAGCAACCACTTCGGCAAGGTGATTCGCGACAATTACTTCATGAACCATCTGGACGAAGTGAATCAGGCGCTGGGCCTGCACAGCCTGTTTGAGACTGACCCGAAAACGGTTTTCAAACAGCACGCTAACCGTCTGAAAAACGCCGGACTCTAAGCTCATTAAAGAACTCGCCGGGTCGTCTCCCGACCCGGCATCCCAACCTATCCAGACTGTTACGTTTGCTTAACACTCCTACCTATCCCTCCAACATGTCGCTAGAGTAAAAGGAGAATCGGCACTCATGTCTTGTCGGTGATTTTTTTGGACGGATTGAGGAGGTTGTTATGTATCGGTCACTTCGGCTTATTGGTATTTCTGCTTTGGCTGCTGGCGTTACCGCCTGCGGTGGTGGCAGTGATTCAAGCGAGACGGGCACGGTATCGTTTGGGGTCACCGACGCACCGGCAACGGAATTCAGCAACGTTACAGTTGCCTTCACGGAGATCCGACTTAAGCCGGAAGACGGCGACTGGATCAGTTTCCCTTTGAATGGTTTTGAGGACCAGAACCTGCTGGAACTGCAAGGTGGCGTCAGTGCTCCGCTGATCACCGATGAAGAAGTGCCGGCTGGCAACTACACCGAACTGCGACTGATCGTCGACACCAACAACTCGTTCGTCAAGCTCGAATCTCAGGGCGACAGTACGTACACCCTTGCAGTGCCTTCAGGCGAGCAAAGTGGCCTCAAGCTCAAGGGCGATTTCATTGTAGCCGCGGATACCTCCACCGACTTTACGGTGGATTTCGATGTACATAAGTCCATCGTAAACCCGCAAGGCGACTCTTTGGCGGATTACCTGCTCAAGCCCAGTATGCGCTTGGTAAACAACTTGGAGGTAGGCAGCATCAGTGGCCTGGCGGATTACGCGCAGATCAACTCCACGCGCGGCGCGAATGACTCTGGAGATTTACTGGCAGACTGCGCTCCCAATTACGAAGGCTCTGCCTACGTCTTCGCCGGAGCCGATGCTGAGCCAAGCGACCTGAACGTAAACAACGACACCGGCAACCCGTTACTGGTGCTTCCGGTCGCACCGGACGACCAGTCTAACCTTTACACCTACACCGCTGGTTTCCTGCCCGCAGGCGAGTACACCGTCAGTTACAGCTGTCAGCTGGACGACAACGAAACGGACGACCCACTGCAATTTGATGGTACCCAGAACGTCACCGTGGTCGCAGGTGAAACTACCCAGGCGAAAACGATCCCATTGACGCAATAATAAGTCTGGTTCTACCGATCAAAAAAGCCCCGCAAAATTGCAGGGCTTTTTTATTCGCAATGTCCCGTCCTGAAATACGTTGTCCATCTCTTATCCTCCAGATGACAACGTATTTTTGGGACTAGTCACAACGTCTTAGGCTGACATTCACAAACGCGAAGCCCTCGCCTCGGCCTGATCCGCCCCCGCCACATTGCCCCGCGCCCGACGAATATCCGCCAGCAGCAACCAGCCTGAACGCTGAAGGCGCGCATTGCTGCCCGCCAGGGACAACCCTTTCAGGGTGAACTGCTCCGCCGTACCCAGCTGATTGCTGGCGACATAGGCTTCCGAGAGTTTGAAATACACCTCGGCCGAGCGCGGCGCAATGCGCTGGGCCCGTTCAAGCCGGGCGATGGCCGCCGGGGCATCACCTTGAGCCAGCAGGGTATCTGCTTCCTGGATCAGGCTAACGGCGGCCGGTGACAGGCTATCGCCGGCATCCCGGTAGCTGGGTGAACTGCTGCGCGGTGCCGGCTCAGATACTTCCGGCTGCTCGCTCTTGCGCCATACCCGCGGTTTGTCTTCTTTGCCGCTGGCCCTGGGCGGCTCTGGCGCCTCGGCCTTACTGCCACCGGCCGGCACGTAGATGGATTCACCCGGCGCCGAAGCGCAGCCCGCCAGGCCCAGAAACGCCGCCGCCGTGGCGGTATAAATCAAAAAACGCGTATTCATCGGAACAGTCCCTCAAACCAGCCTTCAATTTGCCGCTGCAGGTTACCAGAACAGGACACCGTCTGGGTGGGCTCACTGCCAGATATTAGTGGCACCATCCGTGCCCCGTTGCAATGCTCCTTGGTCAGCGCCTGGCGCTCGGCATTCACCCACTGGTATTGAACCCCATCCGGCACCACCGGCGAGAAGCTGTGCTGGGGCACCTGGGCCATAAACCGGGACCAGACTGGCAGGGCGCCACTGGCACCGGTGAGCGACGTCGGGCCGTTATCGTCCCGGCCTACCCAGGATACCGCCAGCAAATCCCCACTGAAGCCAGCAAACCAGGAGTCCCGACCGTCGTCGGTGGTGCCGGTTTTACCTGCCAGCGTCAGCTCCTCGGGCACTGTGTAATAGGCGGACTTGCCGGTACCTTCCTGCATGGTCTCCTGCATGGCGTATTGCACCAGATGCACCGCGGCCGGATCTGCAACCTGGTCCACTTCCAGACTGTAGCGGGACAGGGCTTCCCCACCAGCATCGGTCACCTCGCGAATGGTGCGCAGCGGCGTGTTGAAGCCGGAGGTGGCCAAGCCCTGATACATCTGTGCCACCGTTACCGGGTTCATGGTCACCGAGCCCAGCAGCATGGACGGGTACTCGGAGATCGAGGATGTCACCCCGAACGCCTGGAGAGTGTCCTTGACCACATCCACACCGATATCCAACCCAACCCGCACCGCCGGCAGGTTGTAGGAGTGAGACAGCGCCTCATGCAGCGGCACCTCCCCACGCTCGGTTTTGTCATAGTTTTTCGGCTGCCAGCGACGGCCGTCGTCAAATTCCAGCGTGAAGGATTTGTCCAACACTGGAGTGATCAAGGTGTAACGCTCCGGTTGTTCCAGCGCAGCCAGGTAGATAAACGGCTTGATCAGTGAACCAATGGGCCGATTCGCATCGAGTGCCCGGTTGAAGCCGGCGTACTGCGGATCGCGACCACCCACTAAGGCCAACACCTCACCGCTGTCTTTGGCGGTGACTACCATGGCTGCCTCCAGCGCCTCGCGGGTTTCGCCACTGGCCAGCCGCCCCAGGGTGTCAGTCACAGCATACTCCGCTGCATACTGAATGGCCGGATTCAGGGTAGTGAAGATTCGCAGGCCTTCACTACGCAGATCCTCTTCCCGGTAATCTCGGGCCAGGTGGCGGCGAACCAGATCGATGTAGGCCGGGTACCGGTTCTCCGAGTAGGACGGACGGGCACTGACCCCGAGCGGCTTGCCCTTGGCTTTGGCCGCCCGGACTGAATCGATCAGGCCTGCCTCTTCCATCTCCGACAACACCAGGTTCCGGCGCTTGGTGGCGCGTTCCGGGTGCCGGCGCGGGTTGTAATAACTCGGTCCCTTGACCATGCCCACCAGCAGGGCGATCTGATGCTCCTGCAGGTCACGCAGGGATTCCCCGAAATAGAACTGACTGGCCAGACCAAAACCATTGATACTGCGGGTTCCAGCCTGCCCCAGATACACCTCGTTCAGGTAGGTCTCAAGGATATCCCCCTTCTCGTAGTGCAGTTCCAGCAACAGCGACATCAGCGCTTCGTTCGCCTTGCGCACCAGAGTCTGGTCCCGAGTCAGGAAGAAGTTCTTGACCAACTGCTGGGTCAGGGTGCTGCCGCCCTGGACAATCTGGCCGGCGCGAATGTTGGCGAGCATCGCCCGGGCAATAGACAGCGGCGCGATCCCGACATGGTCGAAGAAGTTACGGTCCTCGACCGCCATCAGGGTAGTCGGCAACAGCGCCGGCACTTCCTCCAGCTGCACCAGAATCCGGTCTTCCTTGTGGGATGGATAGATCCCACCGATCTGCGCAGGCTCCAGCCGGACGATGGGTGACGCGTCACCGCTCAGCACCGAGAAATTCTCAACCCGATCCCGGTACACGGTGAGTGCCAGCCGGCGCCTGGGCTCCTTTCCATCTGGAAATTGAAAGCCACGGGTGCTGATAATAAAGCGACCGCCGCTGCGCTGATAGGTGCCGGCTCGTGAACCGTCGCCCTTCCGGAAACCAGACAACCCCAGTTCCCGTTCCAGGGCACTGGCACTGATTCCGGCGCCGTCGTATAGCTCGAGCGGGCGAGCATACACCCGGGACGGCACCTCAAAGCGGCGGCCCTCAAAGCGTGAGGTGATTACGGCATCGAGATAAACCGTCCATCCCGCCAGCAAGACCAGGCCGATGGCACCCGCCCGAAAGACGAAACGCCAAAACCAGGGGCGGCGACCGTTTCTTGGTGATTTACGGGGTGTTTTTCTGTTGTGCTTGGAGGAGGAGGTCGATTTTTTCATGTGAGGATTATACCGAAGGCGATCGCTCCAAAGGCAGGCCAACTGTGTGTTATTTCTGTAATCCGCCCGTTATAGTAGAGCCTGGGAATTCAAGAGGTTCAGGGCATTTTTTAGATTAAAGCACTATCCAGCGCACTATCTAGAGCACTTTCTAGAGCACTATCCAAGGCATTTTAGGAGCACACTGTGAGCGAGACTTCCCCAGGCACGTTGATCCAGGCAATGCAAAATCCTGACCTGTACGCGCATCCGGTTCATGAATTTCAGGTCATTGAGACTCACATTTCCCAGGTCATCCTGACTGGTGAGTTCGCCTACAAGATCAAGAAACCCATGGATTTCGGCTTCCTGGACTTCTCGACACTGGCCCGCCGCAAGCATTTTTGTGAGGAAGAGCTGCGGCTGAACCGCCGTCTGGCCGAGCCCCTGTACCTGGAGGTTCTGCCCATCACTGGCAGCCCTGAAAAGCCAGTACTTGGTGGCACCGGCGAGGCGTTTGAGTATGTAATCAAAATGCGCCAGTTCAACCAGGACCAGTTGTTCGATCGCCTGCAGGAAAAGGGCGAGCTCGCGCCCGAGGCCCTGACCGATCTTGCCCGGCAGGTTGCCGGATTCCACGAACAATTGCCGCCAGTGCCTGATGACAAGCCGTTGGGTACACCCGAAGCCGTGTACGCGGCCATGCAGGAGAACTTCGACCAGATCCGGCCGATGATTGACGACAAAACCCTGCTGGCGCAGCTCGACAACCTGGAGGCCTGGACCGAAACCACCTTTGAGCACCACCGCGAGCTGATCGCCGAGCGCCGTGCCAAGGGACTGGTGCGGGAATGCCATGGTGACCTGCACCTGGCCAACATCACCAGCTACGACGGCAAGGTCACGGTTTTTGACTGCATCGAGTTCAGTGAGCCATTCCGCTGGATCGATGTCATCAACGACCTCGCGTTCCTGCTGATGGACCTGGAATCCCGGCAGGAAGAGGCGCTGGCGAACCTGGTCCTGAACACCTATCTGGAGTATCGGGACGATTTCGAAGCCCTGCCCCTGTTGCCATTGTACAAGTCCTACCGGGCCATGGTTCGCGCGAAGATCGCCCTGTTCACCCTGGGCAATCCCGCCCTCAGCGACGATGAGAAGGCGAGCCTGCACCAGCGTTACCGCGACTACGCCCAGCTGGCGGAAGACTACAGCATTATCCCCAACCCTTACCTGCTGGCCTCAACCGGCCTGTCAGCCAGTGGCAAATCCTTTGTCTGTTCGGCAATGGCGGGTGAACTGGGACTGATCCGGCTGCGCTCCGATGTTGAGCGCAAACGCCTGCATGGGCTGGCGCCGCTGGAAAGCAGCAAGTCCCCCACCGGCGGCAACCTCTACACCCAGGAAGCCAATGAGCAAACTTACCAGCGACTGGCGACATTGGCCGGTCAGCTGCTGGCGGCGGGCATGCCGGTAGTGGTGGATGCGGCGTGTCTGAAGGCGCGTGAGCGTTCGCTGTTTGCCGATGTCGCCGAGGACCTGGCAGTGCCTTTCGCGCTGCTGCACTGCGATGCACCTGAGGAATTGCGCCGGGAATGGATTCGGAACCGCAGCGGAGACGCCTCGGAAGCCACTGAAGAGCTGCTGGACGAGCAGCAGACCTGGTACGAACCCTTAACTCCGGAAGAACGTAGCCACACCATTCATCTGCAGACGGATCAGGAGCACGTGGCCGAGGCGGTCGCCGATCGGATCCGCCAGCATTTCGGCCTGACCCCGCGCTGACAACCAGATTCGGGAGGAACACTTTGGCGAAAACGGCACCAGACAGCGACAAGTGGCAAACCGTTTGCCAGCAGGACGAGCTCAAGCCGGGACAACCCGTGGAGTTTCGCATCCAGCGGCCAGCTGCGGAACCGGGTGCCATGCCGCTAACCGGTTTCCTGTTGTTGCACGATGGCCAGCCCCAGGCCTACGTCAATCAATGCCCGCACCTCGGCATTGAATTGAACTGGATGCCCGGCCAGTTCATGGATGCCGACAACCTGTTTATTCAGTGCTCCACCCACGGCGCGCTGTTCAAACCGGGCACCGGTGAATGCATTGCCGGCCCATGCCGGGGTGATGCCCTGACCGCCCTCGATCTGCGGATAGAGGGCGGTTCCATTCAGATCAGACTTCCAGAATAACCGGAACCGATTCAGTCAATGTCATGACTCCTGAAGGATCACCACTGTCCGTCACCAACCCGGCGCGGTAGGCAATCACTTCAACTCCCGCATCGCAGGCTTCCCGCAGCAACTTGCCATAGGTTGGGTCAATGTGATCGGCGGGGCGCACGGTTTGAATGCCGGTGTGATTCACCACAAAGAACAACACTGCCCGATCACCCTGAGCCACCTGCGCCATCAATTCCCGCAGGTGCTTCTGGCCTCGAGTAGTTACCGCATCGGGGAAAAAGCCCTGGCCATCCTCTGCAAGGGTGACGTTTTTCACTTCCACCCAGGCGTCCGGTTGATGGTCATGACCGGTCAGCAGGAGGTCAATCCGGCTCTTTTCCTCGCCGTACTTCACTTCCGCCCGGCAGCCCGAGTAATCCGCCAATTCCACCACCACGCCACTCTCGACGGCTACACGAGCCTGGGTGTTGGGACGCGCGGTGTTGATGCAGGCCAGCATGCCCGGAGAGGTCTCCACCAGCTCCCAGGTATAGGGCAGTTTACGCTTGGGATTGTCGCTTCGACTCAGCCAAACCCGGGCATCTTCCGGCTGGCAACCCAGCATGGCGCCGGTGTTTGGACAGTGGGCAGTTACCTCGCTTCCGTCCGGCAAACGCACGTCCGCCAGGAAGCGTTTATATCGGCGAATCAGGCGCCCTTCGACCAGGGGTTCGGGAAAGTTCATGTGGTCTCCATTCAAAAGTCGGTATCACAAGGCTGGCACCCCCGTGACTTATCTGCTATTTTCCGCAAATTCCCGTTTCAGGACGAATGCTTCATCCAGGGTTAAATCGCTCAGCCACGGGGGCTCAAGCGGTGGGAAGCAAAGCGTTCTTGTGAAGTACAAACAAGAGGCCGGGTTCAATGGCAAACACTGCAGAACAACCACGCGAACGTTTTACTAACTTCACCCCTTACGAAATGAAGAAGGGTGAAGAGTACATGAGTGCTGACATGCTGGAGCACTTCAAAAATCTGCTGCTGCAATGGAAACAGGAGCTGATGGAAGAAGTGGACCGCACCATGCACCACATGCAGGAAGACGCAGCAAATTACGCCGATCCCAGTGATCGCGCAACCCAGGAAGAGGAATTCAGCCTGGAGCTGCGAACCCGCGATCGCGAGCGCAAACTGATCAAGAAAATTGATAAGACCATCGATCGCATCGACAAAGATGACTACGGCTTCTGCGATCAGTGCGGTGTCGAGATCGGCATCCGTCGCCTTGAGGCACGGCCAACAGCGACCCTATGCATTGATTGCAAAACCCTGGCCGAAATCCGCGAGCGCCAGACTGGCATCTGAGCCGGCTTACCCGCAGCAGCCGGCCGCGCTTCTCTCAAGCCGCCGGCTGACTGACCGATCATGACCTCAGTACGTTACCGGGGCCGATTCGCGCCCTCACCCACCGGCCCTTTGCATTACGGCTCTCTGGTCGCGGCCCTTGCCAGCTATCTGGAAGCCCGCTGCCACAACGGCCAATGGCTGGTTCGTATCGAAGACCTGGATCCGCTCCGGGAGCCCGCCGAAGCCACTGGCCAGATCCTGAACAGCCTTGAAGCCCACGGCTTGTTTTCGGACGAACCGGTACGTTTCCAGTCCCGCCGCCACGATGCCTATCAGGCAGCCATTGATCTGTTGATGACCACCGGCGACGCCTATCGGTGTGTGTGCTCCCGCAAGGAACTCCAGCACCACGGCGGCCGACACCCCCATGGCTGCCGGGAGCGCCAAGCCGACCGCACCGATCGGCCATCGGCGGTTCGCTTTGCCCTCACCGATGAACACAACCACTGGCAGGATCTGCTGCTAGGCCCCCAGAGCCAAGTCGTCAGCGCCGAACTGGACGACCCGGTAATACTGCGCAAGGAAGGATTTTACGCTTATCAACTGGCCGTAGTGGTGGACGACATTGACCAGGGCATTACCGATGTAGTCCGGGGCTCGGACCTGCTCGACATGACCGCCCAGCAAACCCAGATCTATCGCGCGCTGGGCGCCGCCCCTCCCCGGTGGCTGCATGTACCGGTCATCGTAAATGAACAGGGCCAGAAGCTCAGCAAGCAGACCCACGCCCCGGCGCTGGCCGATGACCAACCCGCCGACAACCTGATCCAGGCATTGGCGGCATTGGGCCAGATGCCACCGGCGTCACTCACCGGCGCATCGGTCGACAGCATTCTGGATTGGGGCACCAGCCACTGGCGGCGCGAGGCCATTCACCTGACATCCGGGTGAACCCCGTGGTATAAAGCGGTTCACAAACCTCAGCGCGGATAGCATGCCTGATGTATATCTACCGTCTGGTCTTCCTGTTGGTTTTGGCCATCTATATTTTTTCTCCCAACATCCTTGATTGGTGGACCTCGCCGGGTAACGCCTGGTACAGCCCCTACCTGATCTGGGCGGGCATCATTGCCATCGGATTCTGGCTGGAATGGCGACGGGATCCCAATGAGTTTTAGCGCCGCCGGTCTACTCGCTGCCAGCCTGCTCTACCTGGTCATCCTGTTTGCTATCGCCTGGGTGACCGAAAAGGGGACCCTGCTCCGGCATTGGGTCAGGCATCCTTTGATCTACACCCTCAGCCTGGGCGTCTACGCCGGTATCTGGGCGGTTTATGCCGCTGTTGGCGTGGCCGCGGATTCCGGTTATGGCTTCCTTGCCTATTACCTGGGTATCAGCGGTGCCTTCCTGCTGGCGCCGGTGCTGTTGAACCCAGTGCTACGCATCGGCCGCGCCTACCAGTTGACCTCACTGGCCGATCTTTTCGCCTATCGTTACCGCAGCCAGTGGGCCGGCACACTGGTTACACTCTGTTCCGGCGGCGCCATCCTGGCCCTGCTCAGCATGCAGATTCAGGCCGTTACCACATCTGCCAGCATTCTGGCGCCCGACACCTCGCCCCAGGCTATCAGCGTGATGTTCAGCATCACCGTTGTGCTGTTTGCCATGCTGTTTGGTGCCCGCCGGGACCAGAAGTCGGACAATCATCAGGGTCTGGTCCTGGCCATTGCCTTTGACTCCCTGGTCAAACTGGTGGCCATGCTGGTGCTGGGCGGGGTCATTCTGTTTGGCGTCTTTGGCGGCATGGGCGGCCTTGAAGGCTGGCTGCTCAGCAACAGTTCGCCCGCCACTACCATGACCCTCAGTGTTGACGACGGCAGCTGGCGCGCACTTATGCTGATGTCGTTCGCCGGGGCCCTGGTATTACCGCACATGTACCACATGACGTTCAGCGAAAACCCGTCACCCAAGGCCCTCGCCAAAGCCAGTTGGGGGCTGCCGCTGTACTTGTTGTTGTTAGGCCTGCCGGTTCCGCTGATTCTGTGGGGCGGCCAGGCCTTGGCGGTGACCACAGGCCCCAGCTTTTACGCCATTGGCGTCGCCCAGAGCCTAGGCAGCCCCGGACTGACCTTGCTGATGTACATCGCCGGGTTATCGGCCGCCAGCGGCCTGATGATCGTCAGCACCCTGGCCCTGGCCGGGATGGTGCTCAATCACGTGGTATTACCTGTGAAAACCCCTCGGGACCAGGGTGACATTTACCGCTGGCTGCAGGGCATCAAGCGCCTGTTGATCGCCGGCATCATTTTCCTGGCCCTGTTGTTCCATGAAACTCTTGGCAAGAACCTGGACCTGTCCATTCTGGGGATTATTTCCCTGTCCGGCGTACTGCAGCTGCTGCCCGGCGCCCTCGGGGTGATCTACTGGCCAGAGGGCAATCGCCGTGGCCTGATCGCCGGCCTGTTAGTCGGGCTCGCCATCTGGGTGGCCACCCTGGTGCTGCCATTTGCGCACACCACCAATCTGCTCGCCCTGCTTGACGCCCCGCTGGTGCCGGACTACAGCAACTGGCACATCTTTACCTTCATCAGCCTGACTGCCAATGTCGCGGTGTTCGCGCTGATATCCATGGTCAGCACCAGCAGCAACGAAGAAAACAGCGCAGCCCAGGCCTGCTCACTGGGCGCACTCTCCCGTCCCCAGCGACGTGAGCTTCTGGCGGCTTCCTCCACAGAATTCGCCCAGCAACTGGCCGATCCTCTGGGCCGGGGTGTGGCCAAACGGGAAGTCGAACGAGCGCTGGCACAGCTGAAACTGCCCAAGCTCGAGTACCGCCCGTACCAGCTGCGCCGACTGAGGGATCAAATTGAGGTCAACTTGTCTGGCCTGCTCGGGCCTTCGGTTGCCCGGGACATGGTGAAACGGCATCTTGGTTTCAAACCCATGACGCGGAACGGAACCGGCCAGGACATCCGCTATGTCGAACGGGCGCTCGGAGAGTACCAGAACCAATTGACCGGCCTTGCCGGTGAGCTGGACAACCTGCGCAGACACTATCGCCAGACTCTGCAGAACCTGCCGATCCCGGCCTGCTCGGTCGGCGAGGACGGCGAAATCCTGATGTGGAACCATGCTATAGAAAGCCTGACCGGCATCACCGCCGATGATGTTGTCGGCGCCCGCCTGATGGCCCTACCTGAGCATTGGCACATCCTGCTGGACGACTTCCACCACGGCGACGAACTGCATCGTTACAAACATCGCCTGGACCTGCGCGGCAAACCCCACTGGCTCAATCTGCACAAGGCCGCCCTGAGCGGGCCGGATCATACCGAGGGCGGCAGCATCATACTGGTGGAAGACCAGACCGAAACCCGGCAACTGGAAGACGAGCTGATGCACAGCGAGCGTCTGGCCTCGGTGGGACGATTGGCGGCAGGGGTCGCCCATGAGATTGGCAACCCAGTGACCGGCATTTCCTCACTGGCACAGAATCTGAGGCTGGAAACCGACAATCCGGACATCCTGGATACCGCCGACCAGATTCAGCAGCAAACCCGACGGATTTCGACCATCCTGCAATCGCTGATGAACTTTGCCCGAACCGGTAACCGTGCCCACGCGAACCGCTATGAGCCGGTGACCATTCACCGGTGCGTGGATGAGTCCATCAACCTGCTGTCGCTGAGCGACAAAGGCATGGGGGTGCACTTTGTTAACGACTGCCCGCCGAATCTCCGTGTGCTAGGCGATGAACAACGCCTGGTGCAGGTTTTCATCAACCTTCTGGCCAACGCCCGGGACGCCTCCCCCATCGGCGGTACGGTCCGGGTCAGTGGAAACGGCGACGGCTACTCCGCTATCATCGAGGTCGTCGATGAGGGCTCCGGCATACCGGCGGACCAGCTCGATCACATCTTCGAACCGTTTTACACCACCAAGGCCCCGAACAAAGGCACAGGGCTGGGCCTGTCATTGGTGTACAGTATCGTGGAAGAACATTACGGCAACATCCAGGTGGACAGCCCGGCTAACCCGGACACCGGCACCGGCACTTGTGTGCGTTTGAGGCTACCCGCCTACGAACCGGAAACCGGCACCACCACCATCAGCCAGAACGAAAGGTCATGACACCTATATGCCTCGCATTCTGATCGTAGAAGATGAAGACATTATTCGCTCAGCAGTGCGCAAACTGCTCCAACATGCCGGATACACGGTGTCCGATGCCGGATCAGTAGAGGAAGCCGAGCAGCATTACGAGCCGGAAAAGTTTGACCTGATTATCTCTGACCTTCGGCTGCCGGGCGCCCCCGGCACCGAACTGATCAACCGGGCTCCGAGCACGCCGGTGCTGATCATGACCAGTTACGCCAGCCTACGCTCGGCGGTCGATTCGATGAAGATGGGCGCGGTCGAATACATCGCCAAGCCCTTCGATCACGATGAAATGCTGGCCGCCGTAGAGAAGATTCTGGCCCGAAAAATGTCGGACGCAGGCTCGGGCGACTTGCAGAATGGCTCAAAAACCAGCCCGGAAGACAGTGACCCGGCCAACATCATGTTCGGCCATTGCGACCCCATGCAGCGCGTATTCACGCTGATTCGCAAAGTCGCACCGACCGAAACCACAGTGCTGATTCAGGGCGAATCGGGTACCGGTAAAGAGCTGGCGGCAAGGGCCCTCCACCTGCTCAGCCCCCGCGCCTCCAAGCCACTGATCTCAGTGAACTGTGCCGCGATACCGGAAAGCCTGATCGAGTCGGAGCTGTTTGGGCATGAGAAAGGCGCATTTACCGGTGCAGTTTCCGCGCGGACCGGCCTGATTGAGGCCGCCGACGGTGGCAGTCTGTTTCTGGACGAGATTGGCGAACTGCCGGCGGAAGCCCAGGCGCGCCTGTTGCGAGTGCTGCAGGAAAGCGAAATCCGCAAGGTGGGTTCAACCCAGAGCCGAACCGTGAATGTTCGGATGATTGCTGCGACCCACCGTAATCTGAAAGCCATGACCCGAACCGGTGAGTTCCGTGAAGATCTTTATTACCGCCTCAACGTCATGCAGATCCGCATTCCGCCACTGCGCGAGCGCCAGGCCGACATACTGGGCCTGGCCCGACGCTTCCTGAAACGTCAGGGTGAGAAGATGGGCAAACCCCTCCTTAACCTGAGTCCGGAAGCCATGAGGGCACTGGAGCGACATCGCTGGCCGGGCAATGTCCGCGAACTGGAGAATGCCATTGAACGCGCGACCATCCTATGTGACGGCGATGTGATCTCACCGGGGCTGCTCGATCTCGACAGTGAAGCCGGTGACGAACACATTCCGGAAACACTGGTCGAAGGCAACAACGAACAAACCCGCACCACCGACGTCGATTCCTCGAACGATTTGTCGCTCGAGGACTACTTCCAGCACTTTGTTCTGGAAAACCAGGATCGCATGAGCGAAACCGAGCTCGCCCAGAAGCTGGGTATCAGCCGAAAGTCCCTGTGGGAACGTCGTCAGCGCCTGGGCATCCCGCGCAAGAAAAGTTCTGGCAATTAATCCGTCCGGGGCAATTCGAGTTTGCCCCGGCTCGGCTCCTCTAAAAAAATGAACCCAAGCCCCATTGTTACCACCTGTTCCTCCCGGTAACACTTACTACAGAGTTAATGAGATCTCAGTAACACTTTCGGTGTGTACGGGGTAACACTTATGGCCCGCAAAATCGTAAGACACTGTTAATAAAGAACTTATAAAACCTGGCACACGGACTGCAACCTATAGGGCGCACGACAACAAAAACAATAGTGACAACGCAGCGTCAAAACAAAAACAAAAAGCTGTAGAAGAACGTTCGGTAACAAAAACAAATACAGAACGTGAGCGAACTGAGTGTTTTGGGTACTTTGCTTTTTAGTGGTCCCTCGGCACGTGTGAGTTGTAGATGTAGAGAAGAATCGTCCTTGAGGCGACACTGCACCTGCCCGAATCTCATTCGATGTCTCTGACTGCTCTGTGTGTTCAAAGCTTTCCGTTTGCACCGCTGACCCCCGAAATTGGGGACATGCAGTGGGGTAGAAAAATAAAGAAGAATCCCGGTAACAACAAAAACAATGCAGATCGTCAACGCTTTCAGGGCGGATTCGTGAAAACGGATCCGCCTTTTGATTATCTGGACCGACCACCTTTCAGTGCCTCATTCCCAGTCAAACGTGGGCAAAACCTGCACAAACCGTTAAACTCTCGGTTTTTGCTCTTCGCAACCACGGATTTCAATGCCTAAACGACTCGTCGAAAAACTTCGTTCCTTTATTCCCGGCAGCGGGAAGAAGAAGCTCCGTCCCTATCAGCGCCGGGAAATTCCCCGCGACCAACACAATGTTTCCCGCTCGGCCATCAGCGAACCCGCCAAGAAGGTTCTCAACCGGCTGAACAAAGCTGGATTCGAGGCCTACCTCGTTGGCGGCGGCGTACGCGACATACTGCTCGGTGGTGTACCCAAAGACTTCGACATCGCGACCAACGCGACGCCGGAAGAAGTGCACGAACTGTTCCGTAACTCCCGGCTGATTGGCCGCCGCTTCCGCATCGTGCATGTGGTGTTTGGCCGTGAAGTCATCGAGGTGACCACCTTCCGCGGCAACGCCGGCGAAGCCGAGGACGATGCGCCGGACGACGATCGCAAGACCTCCGAGCACGGTCTGCTGCTGCGTGACAACGTCTACGGCAACCAGGAAGAAGACGCCCTGCGTCGGGATTTCACAGTCAACGCCCTCTACTACTGCATCCGCGACTTCACTGTGATCGATTTCGCCGATGGCATCGAGGATCTGCGCAATCGCCAACTCCGGCTGATTGGCGATCCGGAAACCCGTTACCGGGAAGACCCGGTGCGCATGCTGCGCGCCATTCGCTTTGCCGCCAAGCTGGATTTCGACATCGAGCCGGACACCGAGGCGCCGATCCAGGAGCTCGCGCCCCTGCTCACGCACATTCCCCCGGCACGCCTGTTCGAGGAAGTGCTGAAACTGTTCTCCGCCGGCCAAGGCGAGGCGACCTACGACCTATTGAGCCGTTATAACCTGCTGGCACCGCTGTTCCCCGAGACCGTACGGGCGATCAATAACGGCGAGTCGGACGAGCTAATCCGTCAGGCCCTGCGCAATACCGATGCCCGCATTGCCCAGGGCAAGTCGGTGACACCTTACTTCCTGTTTGCCGCCATGCTCTGGCCGGCCCTGCAGGCGGAATGGACCCGGCGCCAGGATAACGGGGACCCGGTTCAGCCAGCCCTGCACGGTGCCATTGGCAAGGTCATTGGCCGCCAGGTTCAGGCCACGTCCATTCCCAAGCGCTTCTCCGGTCCGATGAAAGAGATCTGGGAAATGCAGATGCGCCTGCCCCGTCGTCAGGGCAAGCGCGCTTTTGCCGCCATGAGCCATCCCAGATTCCGGGCTGCCTATGACTTCCTGCTGGTGCGCGAAGCCGCGGGTGAGATCGAGCCAGGCCTCGGCCAATGGTGGACCGATTTCCAGCAAACCGATGAGCGCGGCCAGGAGCGAATGCTGACAGAGCTGGGCAGTGATGCTCCCAAGAAGCGCAAACGTCGGCGCAAGCCACCAACCAAGCGTCCCGCCGAGTAATGACCACGGACGCCTTTATTGGCCTCGGCAGCAACCTTGAGAACCCGGCGGCTCAGCTGGCCCAGGCGGTTGCTGCCCTGGCCAGCCTGCCGGATTCTGTGCTGGTGGCGCAGTCGCCTTTTTACGCCAGCCGGCCAGTTGGCCCCCAGGATCAGCCGGACTTTGTGAACGGCGCAGTCTGGCTGCGCACCACCCTGCCTCCCCATGAGCTTCTTGACCACCTGCAGTCCATCGAGCAGCGCCACGGTCGTGAGCGACTCCGGCACTGGGGCCCGAGGACGCTGGATCTGGACCTGCTGGTTTTTGGCAACCAGACCCTGACTGACGAGCGCCTGACCGTGCCTCACAAAGAACTTCCGAACCGGGATTTTGTACTCCAGCCCCTGCTGGACCTGGAACCTGCCCTGACCCTGCCCGACGGCCGCACCGTCAAGGAACTGCGCCAGCATTGCCCGGACAACGAGCTGCGTAAGCTGCCGCCGATAGCGCGGGAGCCCTTCGCTCCGTCCTGAGCCGCCCTCAAGCCAGCTCCGAGCAACACCCGGCCAGGCACACTGACTGCCCCGGCCTAACGGGGCCCGTGCTACTATTGCCTCAAACATAGCCCCGGATTACCCTTAGCACTGAACGCCGGCAGACCCCGGCCCGGTCTTGGCCCATCCACCCACAAGGCAAGGATTTTATGGCTGTTACCATCAATACCCTTCGGGAATACAAACAAAAGGGCGAAGCCTTTTCCGTCCTGACCTCTTACGATGCCACCTTTGCCCAGGTGGTCAGTGAAGCGGGTGTCGATGTCATCCTGATTGGGGACTCCCTGGGCATGGTGCTGCAGGGCCACGACAGCACCCTGCCGGTCACCATGGACCAAATGGTTTATCACACCAGCTGTGTTGCCAAGGGCAATGCCGGCGCTCTGATCATGGCCGACATGCCGTTCATGACCTACGGCACGGTGGAAGCCGCCCTGGAAAATGCGGCGGAACTGATGCGTGCCGGTGCACACCTGGTCAAGCTCGAAGGCACCGACTGGATGAAAGACACCATCCACGCCCTGAGCGAGCGTGGCGTGCCGGTGTGTGCGCACCTGGGCCTGACCCCTCAGTTCGTCAACAAGTTTGGCGGCTACAAAGTGCAGGGCCGTAATGAGAAAGCGGCAGAAATGATGATCGAGCACGCCTGCGAACTGGAAGCAGCCGGCGCTGACCTGATCCTGCTGGAGTGCGTACCCGCGCCCCTCGCTGCCCGCATCACCCAGGCCGTGAAGGCGCCGGTCATCGGCATTGGCGCTGGCGCCGATACTGACGGCCAGGTGCTGGTCCTGCACGATATGCTGGGTGTCACCACCGGGCGAAAACCCCGATTTGTGAAGAACTTCCTGGCCGAGACCAATTCCGTCCAGGAGGCCATTGAGGCCTACGTGAGCGCCGTGCGCGCACGAACTTTCCCCGCCGAGGAGCATACGTTCAAGGCATGAGAACCGTACATTCCCTGAAAGAACTTCGCACCATCCTCCGCGGCTATCGTCGCCAGGGCAAAACCATTGGCCTGGTGCCGACCATGGGCAACCTCCACGAGGGCCATATTTCCCTTGTGCGTAAAGCGGCGGAAGCTGCAGACGTGGTAGTCACCAGCATTTTCGTAAACCCCATGCAGTTCGGGGCCGGCGAGGATCTGGACACCTACCCGCGCACACTGACGGAAGATCAGGAACAACTGGAAGCCGCCGGCAACACCCTGGTGTTTGCTCCTGGTGTGGAGGAGGTCTATCCCGAAGGCCTGGCCCGGCAGACCCAGGTGGTGGTTCCGGAAGTCAGCGACGGTCATTGCGGCGCCAGTCGCCCCGGTCATTTCGAGGGCGTGGCAACGGTGGTCACCATGCTCCTGAACATGGTTCAACCGGACGTGGCAGTATTTGGCGAGAAAGATTTCCAGCAGCTCGCGGTGATTCGAAAGCTGGCCCGGGACTTGATGCTACCGGTGGAAATCGTAGGCGCGCCTACCATCCGGGAAGACGACGGCCTGGCCAAGAGCTCCCGGAATGGCTACCTGACGCCGAGCGAACGCAAAATCGCCCCGGTTGTGTACCAAACCCTGCAAACTACCGCCCGTGAATTGACCGGGGGCCGCTCGGATTTCCAGACCCTTGAGGAAGAAGCCCGAAACCGGCTCGCCGAGGCCGGCCTGCGGCCCGACTATTTCAACATCGTTAACAGCCAGACCCTGAAGCCGGCCACCACCGAAGACACCGATATCACGCTGCTGGTGGCGGCCTTCCTGGGCTCCACGCGCCTGATTGATAACCTATCCGTCAGTCGCTAAGACAATACCCACCAAATCACGGAAAAGGATGTTCTGATGTCTGATCGCGCGCCCCAACTGACCTCCTCCCCGGAGTGGCAGGCGCTGGAACAACAGCGGCAGAAAATGCAGTCGGTGCCGATGAAGCAGCTATTTTCCGAGGACCCGGAACGGGCCAGCCGGTACTTCATCAGGGGCGCGGGGATATCCCTGGATTTTTCCAAGAACCGCATCACTGACGAAACCCTGACCGCCCTACTGGCGCTGGCCGAGCGCTGCGACCTGCCGGCACGCCGGGACGCACTGCTGCGCGGCGAGCCGGTCAACCGCACCGAACAACGTCCGGCCCTGCACACAGCCCTGAGACACCCCGGCAACGCCTCCATCATGGTGGACGGAGTCGATGTGGTGGCCGAGGTCCAGCACACCCTGGGGCGGATGGAAGCGGTGGTCACCGGCGTTCTGGATCAGTCTCGAACCGGCTACAGCGGCAAGGCCTTCACCGACGTGGTCAGTATTGGCATCGGCGGCTCCTATCTCGGACCAAAACTGGTCAACGAGGCCCTGCAGCCTTACTGGCAGGGCGGAATGCGCTGCCATTTTGTGGCCAACATCGACGGTACCGATATCCTGGAGGCGCTCCGGCAGGTCAACCCGGAAACCACTCTGTTCCTGATCCAGTCGAAATCATTTCGCACCCAGGAAACCCTCGAGAACAGCAACGTGGCCCGACAGTGGCTGGTGGACTATTGCGGCGACGACTCGGCAGTGGCCAAGCACTTCCTCGCAGTAACCGCCAACGTACCGGGCGCAGAAAGCTTCGGGATTCAGGCCGATCAGGTGTTCCCGATGTGGGACTGGGTTGGCGGGCGCTACTCGCTCTGGTCCGCCATTGGCCTGCCGGTGGCGCTGACCATCGGCATGGACAATTTCCGGAGCCTGCTGGCTGGCGCCCATGCCATGGACAGCCACTTCCAGGATGCGCCACTGGCGCAGAACTTGCCCGTGGTCATGGGCTTACTGGGCGTCTGGTACAACAACTTCTGGAACGCTCACACCCACGCCATCCTGCCGTATGACCAATACCTGCGCAGCCTTCCGGACCACCTCCAGCAGTTGGACATGGAAAGCAATGGCAAGAGTGTGACCGAGACCGGGGCGCCACTGGCCTGTGAATCCGGCCCGATCATCTGGGGTGGTACTGGCTCCAATGGCCAGCACGCCTACCACCAGCTGATCCATCAAGGCACCCGCCTGATCCCGGCCGATTTCATCATTCCGTTGAAAACCCACAACCCCGTGGCCACCCACCACGCCGACCTGTTTGCCAACTGCCTGAGTCAGAGCCGGGCGATGATGGCAGGCAAATCACTGGCGGAGGCGCGGGCCGAACTGGCAGCGGAAGGGCATTCGGATGCGGAAATTGAGGAACTGGCGCCCCATAAGGTGATTCCCGGCAACAAACCCAGCAACACCCTGGCGCTGGAACAGGTAACACCGGAGACCCTGGGGGCACTGATCGCCCTGTACGAGCACCGGACCTTTGTTCAAGGTGTTATCTGGGGCGTGGATTCATTTGATCAATGGGGCGTGGAGCTGGGCAAACAACTGGGTAAAGGCATCCTGCCCCGTCTACTAGGAAAGGACGAGCAGGACACAGGCAGCGACAGCTCAACCGATCACCTGATCGAACTGTTCAGGTCAGTCGGCGATTACTGAGATCTGACGACCCTGCCAGGTAAAGGCCACCGGCCAGAGTTTCTGGTCGGACCGGTAATCCCGCCACAACTCCCGATAACTCTGCCCCGTCACCGGATGCAGCGCGTCGGGCGCGATGTCTGCCAAAGGCTGCAGCACGAAGGCGTTCTTCAGGATCTCGCCACGGGGCAGCTCGACCCCATCGACTAACCCCACCCGATCGCCATAGGTCAGGATATCCAGATCCAGGGTTCGGGCACTGAACTTGGGCACATCCCGGCGGCGGCCATTATCGGCCTCCAGTTGCTTGAAGCGTCGGGACAACTCACCCACCGATAGCCCGGTTTTTACCCCGACCACCAGATTCAGAAACGGTGAGCCATTAAAACCCACTGCCTCGCTTTCATAGACTGGTGAAATCTCAAGGCCCCCAAACCAGTTCGCCAACGCGTCCAGAGCCGCGGTAACGTAGCGCTCCCGGTCTACATTACTGCCAATACTGATGTATACCCGGACCTGATCGGCCATTACCGCGTTCCCCTTTCAATTCGGACTCCCACTGCCTGCGCCGCCGGCACCGCTCCGGGTTTTCTCAGTGTCAGTGCCAGCCAGGTAATCCCGAATTGCCGCTGCAGTTGTGCCGCGAGCTGCTCGGCACCGTGCTCCAGCAACTTGGGCTGAAGCGTCTGCAGGAACGATGTGACCAGTTCGCTGACCGCGGCATAATCCAGGGCGTCCCCGACATCATCCGAGGCACCCGGAACCCGGTTATCCCAGGCCATCTCCAGGTCCACCAACAGGCGCTGGTCGACCTTTCGTTCCCAATCGTAGACACCGACAACGGTCTCAACTACCAGACCTTCAATAAGCACACTGTCTGCCAAGGGGACTCCCGGAGTATTCCACTCTTTGCTGATTGAATAACGCACAACCAACGGATACTGTGATATCGCTGGCCTTTTTTTTCAGGGACGGCATTTTCGCACACTACACCCTGAGACGTCTCCGCCTTCGAGCCGACACCATGACCTTCTCCACCACACTCGCCACCACACTCTCTAGCGACCCGGTTGTCACCGTACTGCTCTGCGCTGTCGCATACCTGGCCGGCTCAGTGCTGTTTGCCCTGCCAGTGTGCCGATGGTGGAAACTGCCCGATCCACGGGCACAGGGCTCAGGCAATCCTGGCGCTACCAATGTCTACCGAACCGGCGGCTGGGCACCGGCTCTGGTAACACTGGCGCTGGATGCGGCCAAGGGCTGGCTGCCCGTCTGGCTGGCCCACAACCTGGGGCTGTCGGTGATGGCGCAGGCAATAGTGGCGCTGTGTGCCGTTACCGGCCACATGATCCCCGTGTTCTACCGATTCAAGGGTGGCAAAGGCGTGGCGACCGCACTGGGCGCAGGCCTGGCACTGGCACCGATAACCACCTCGCTGATGGCAGCCATCTGGCTGCTGGTGATCTGGCGCTGTCGCATCTCGGCACTGGCGTCCCTGATCGCCATCGTTTCCGGCCCGATCATCAGCGCCCTGATCGAACCCGATACCCTGGCCCTGTTCGGCCTACTGGCACTGCTGATCGTGGTTCGGCACCGGAATAACCTGATCCGACTGGCTCAGGGCCGGGAAGCCGGCCTTTAAAGCGTCAATCGTCCGCCAGGACAAGGCGTGGGCTAATCTACCAATCCAGTTGAGCGCGGCTCGGTAATCGCCGGCAGGGTATTCATCGGCCAGCGCGGAACCGCCACAATCCGCTCACCATCCTGCTGCCCGGCCCGCAAGCGCTGGGCGCCGGCATAGGCAATCATGGCGCCGTTATCGGTGCAGAATTCCGGGCGGGCGTAGAACACCGCAGCCTTTAGCTTGGCGGTCATGGCCTCCAGCCCAGCGCGCAAACGCTTGTTAGCGCTGACACCACCGGCAATAACCAGACGCTTGCAACCGGTCTGTTCCAGGGCACGCCGGCACTTGATGGTCAGGGTCTCGACCACGGCGGTTTCGAACGCCAGGGCGATGTCGGCACGGTTCTGATCATCAAGACCGCCCGCATCACGGGCCGCACTGACGGTATTCAGTGTAAAGGTCTTCAAGCCACTAAAACTGAAATCCAGGCCGGGACGATCGGTCATCGGACGCGGAAACCGATAACGGCCCGGTGTACCCTGCTCGGCCAGCGCGGCAATCCGTGGCCCTCCGGGGTAATCCAGCCCGAGCATCTTGGCCGCCTTGTCGAAAGCCTCCCCGGCGGCATCATCAACCGACTCACCCAGCATTTCGTAGGCACCAATGCCGTCGACCCGCACCAACTGGGTGTGGCCGCCGGATACCAGCAAGGCAACAAACGGGAAAGCGGGCGGATTTTCCTCCAGCATCGGCGCCAGCAGATGCCCCTCCATGTGATGCACTCCCAGAACCGGCACGCCCAACGCGAAGCCCAGGGAATGGGCAACCGAGCCGCCGACCATCAACGCTCCGACTAATCCAGGCCCGGCCGTGTAGGCAATACCCTCCAGGTCAGCCCGAACCTTGCCGGCCTGGGCCAACACCTGATCGCACAACGGCAGCAACTTGCGCACATGGTCCCGCGATGCCAGCTCCGGAACCACGCCGCCGTAGTCCGCGTGCATATTGATCTGACTGAACAGGGCGTGCGCAAGCAGCCCCTGCTCGCTGTCGAATAGGGCCACGCCGGTTTCATCGCAGGAAGTTTCAATACCGAGAATCAGCATAATATCGGGGCCACGTTAATAGACATGTGTGGAAAACGCAGCATTTTAGCAGAAACCCGAAACGCCCTGTCAGATTCATCTGAACAATCATTGACCTTGCCATAACCCAGGCGCTATCATTGCCGCCCTAAAATATGCACTGGTCGAGTTTTAGCCAATCTGACCAGGGATCGAACCGGTCTGGCGCTGCCAGGCGGATTACATTGAAACCGAATCTATCAGGTAGGTGATTTCCGAATGCCAGCTGTTAAAGTGAAAGAGAATGAACCGTTTGACGTAGCACTGCGTCGCTTCAAGCGTTCCTGCGAAAAAGCGGGTGTACTTTCCGAAGTACGTCGTCGTGAGCACTACGAGAAGCCGACCGCTGTTCGTAAGCGCAAAGCAGCCGCTGCCGTTAAGCGTCATCTCAAGAAGCTTCAGCGGGAGCAGCGCAAGTTCGAGCGTCTGTACTAAGTTATATAGACGCCGCTTGCCTGCAAAGCACTGATTGCCTGTTCAGCCGCAGGCTGCACAGAGCGACTTCAAAAATGCCGCCGAGGCCTGGCTTCGGCGGCATTTTTAGCTATGGCTGAACCCGACACAAGTCCCGGTTGATCTGGAGTCTCCATGAGTGGACTGATCCCTCAACGTTTTGTTGAAGACCTGCTTGATCGTCTCGATCTGGCGGAGTTGATCGGTTCACGCATAACTCTCAAAAAAGCCGGCGCGAATTACAAGGCATGCTGTCCGTTTCACGATGAAAAGACGCCGTCATTCAACGTGCGACCGGACAAGGGCTTTTACCATTGCTTTGGCTGCGGTGCTCATGGCGACGCCATCAGCTTTATTCGCGAGTTTGAGGGCCTTGGCTTCACCGAAGCGGTTGAAGAGCTGGCCAAGCGGGCCGGCCTGGAAGTGCCTTACGATAAGGCCGCCAAACAGGAGATCCAGCAGGCCCGAACGCTGACGGACGCGCTCGATTTTGCCAGCCGGTTCTATCAGTCCGCACTGACCAGCCAGCAAGGCGCCTACGCCCGGGATTACCTGCAACAGCGGGGCCTGGACGACGCCATCGTGCAGCAGTATCAGATTGGTTACGCGCCCTCGGCCGGAACGGCCCTGTTCGACGCCGCCAGCAAGGACCTGAAAGGCCCTTTGGTGGAAACCGGCACGGTCTCCGACAAATACGGGCGGCCCCGGGACCTGTTCCGCAATCGGGTGATGTTCCCGATCCGCAACAGCCGGGGCAAAACCATTGCCTTTGGTGGGCGGACCCTGGGTGACGACAAGGCCAAGTACATCAACTCCCCGGAGTCTGATGTCTTTCACAAGAGCCGGGAAATATACGGCCTGTTCGAAGCCAAACAGGCAGTAAGGCAGCTGGACAAGTTGCTGGTTGTTGAAGGGTATATGGATGTCATTGCCCTGGCCCAACATGGCATTCACTACGCTGTCGCAACGTTGGGCACGGCAACCAACCAGGACAGCCTGACCGCCCTGCTCCGGCAGGTGCGGCATATTGTGTTCTGCTTCGATGGCGACCAGGCCGGATTCCGGGCCGCTGACCGCGCCATGGACAACGCGCTTGAGCTGATGGCCGACGGAATGCACCTGCAATTCCTGATGCTGCCCCAAGGTGAGGATCCGGACACGCTGGTGCGCAAGGAAGGCCCGGAGGCGTTCCAGGCACGGATTGACGGTGCCACACCGCTGTCCCGCTACCTGTTTGACCGACAGAGTGAGGGCCTGGACCTGCAACTGCCGGAACACCGGGGCGAGTTAAGGGCCCGGGTAGAGCCGCTGCTGAACAAGATGCCGAAGAGCACCCTGCGGGATGCCATGTGGCACGAAATGCTCCGGCTTTGCGGTGGCCGCAATCAGTGGCAGAACCGGCCAAAGAATCAGGGCGGGAACTGGAAAGACGGTCGACGGGACCGGGTTACGGAAGAGCGTATCGACGTAAAACTCAGCAAAGACAGCATCTTATGCCTGGCTCTGCTGGAAGCCCCGGAAATGGCCACCGAAGTGGTCGAACTGTCGCGGAGTTCGCGTCAGTTTACCCAGGCCCGCAACTTCGCCAGCTGGATTCTCGACCAGGAAGTCCGGGATCGGAAATCTCTGGTGCGCTGCCTGGCCCTTGATGGCCAGGCCCGGGACCGCTTCTTCCATCTGTTTGATGGCATTGAGCACATTCCCGCCAGGGAGAGCACGCTGGCGGCGGCACGGGAACTGCTGAGCCCGAACGAAGAATCATCGCGACAACAGCGACTTGCGTCTCTGTTGCGCAACTTCTCGAACCTCACAGCCGAGGAACGGAAAGAATTACGAACCCTGAGTAGTGGCACTCAGGAGTAACAGGACTTGAAACTAGACGCATTGATCACCATCTAACCATTCGGTGGCAGTGCGACCGAGCGACAGCTATAATGGCTGTTTCACTTTTTTCCTTCTCAAAGCGAGTTCACAGGGTGTCTATGTCAGGCAATTCGCAAAAATCACGTTTAAAAGACCTCATTGCACGAGGCAAGGAACAAGGTTACCTGACTTACGCCGAGGTAAACGACCACCTCCCGGAAGACATTGCCGACCCGGATCAGGTCGAAGACATCATTCGCATGATCAACGACATGGGTATTCAGGTAACCGAAGAAACACCGGATGCCGATACCCTGCTGATGACCGAAGGCGACTCCACCGCTGACGAAGCTGCTGCTGCCGAAGCCGCAGCCGCACTCGCCGCGGTTGAAACCGATGCCGGCCGCACCACCGATCCGGTGCGCATGTACATGCGTGAGATGGGTACGGTAGAGCTGCTGACCCGTGAAGGCGAAATTGTTATCGCCAAGCGCATCGAGGAAGGCATTCGCGATGTCATGGCTGCTGTCGCCCATTTCCCCGGCACCGCGGGCACTGTGATTCAGGCGTATAACCGCATCATCGAGAACGAAGGCCGCATCAGCGACATCGTCACCGGTTTCCTGGATCCCGACGACGCCGAGCCGTTCATGGGCGAGGAAACCCCGGCCGCCAGCACTGATACCTCCGGCTCTTCATCCGACGATGACGATGATGACGAGGAAGAAACCGAGAGCGGCCCGGATCCCGAAGAGACCCGGCTGCGTTTCGAACTGCTGACCGAGAAACTGGAAGCGGCCGACAAGGCGCTGGCCAAGCACGGTCGTGGTGACAAGAAAACCCAGGAAGCACTGAACGAGCTGGGCCAAGTGTTTGCCCCGTTCAAGCTGGCCAACAAGGCCTTCGACGAGCTGGTCAACGTGGTCCGTTCAACCAACGTGCTGGTGCGCGAGAACGAACGCGCCATCATGCAGATCTGTGTCCGCGACTGCAAAATGCCGCGCAAGGATTTCATCAAGTCCTTCCCCGGCAACGAGACCAACCTGGACTGGGCCGAAAAGATTGGCCGGAGCAAGAAGCCTTACGCCGCGCCGATGTCCGAGCGCATCGACGAAATCGTTCGCCTGCAGAAGCGCATCCAGAACGTGCAGACCGACGTGGACCTGGACGTGGCCGACGTCAAGGAAATCAACCGTCGCGTTTCCATCGGTGAAGCCAAGGCTCGCCGTGCCAAGAAGGAAATGGTTGAGGCCAACCTGCGACTGGTAATCTCCATCGCCAAGAAGTACACCAACCGCGGCCTGCAGTTCCTGGACCTGATTCAGGAAGGCAACATTGGCCTGATGAAGGCCGTGGACAAGTTCGAATACCGTCGTGGTTACAAGTTCTCGACCTACGCCACCTGGTGGATTCGTCAGGCCATCACCCGTTCCATCGCGGACCAGGCCCGCACCATCCGTATTCCGGTGCACATGATTGAGACCATCAACAAGCTCAACCGGATCTCTCGCCAGATGCTGCAGGAGATGGGCCGCGAGCCCACGCCGGAAGAGCTGGGTGAGCGCATGGAAATGCCGGAAGACAAGATCCGTAAGGTTCTGAAGATCGCCAAAGAGCCGATCTCCATGGAAACCCCGATCGGTGATGATGAAGACAGCCATCTGGGCGACTTCATTGAGGACATCCAGGCACTGTCTCCGGTGGATTCCGCGACCGCCGAAGGTCTGCGCGAAGCCACCCGTTCGGTACTGGCCGGCCTGACCGCGCGTGAGTCCAAGGTACTGCGCATGCGTTTCGGTATTGAAATGAATACCGACCACACCCTGGAAGAAGTCGGCAAGCAGTTCGACGTCACCCGGGAGCGCATTCGTCAGATCGAAGCCAAGGCTCTGCGCAAACTGCGTCATCCGTCCCGTTCCGATCACCTGCGTGGCTTTATCGACGATCAGGGCAATCCCCAGGGATAATAGCCACAACAGTAGCGGGCGCCTCACCTCACCGGTATAATGGCGCCCGCTCTGTTTCCCCTCCCGGAAACACCTTTCAAAACAGCAAGTCGTACACGGGCCTATAGCTCAGTTGGTTAGAGCAGGGGACTCATAATCCCTTGGTCGCTGGTTCGAGTCCAGCTGGGCCCACCATATTTCAGAGAGTTACGTTATCCCCTAACCCGGCTCCTAAACCTGGTGTCAACGACGTTATACGATCTCCTCCACAAGCCTGACAGCACAAACCAGACCAACAGATCCGCATACTGCTGGATAAGAGACTTCAATAAACCGGCAGAAAAAAGCTAACCGGAAAATAGCTAGCTACAACGAAACGCGCCATCACTACCCTTTGGTTATCCGAACTTATTTCCACTGAATCGCACGTTAAGATTGGCCGTACTTCCTGATTCATCTCCTAAGGCACCAGACTCACCCTCCAACAGCTATAGGCGTATTACAAGCAACCGCGAGGATACGAACAGCGTACCGACCACGGCATTCTCATAACTTTGATTCAAACAAACAGATAAAGGCCCGCAAACGCGTGGTTCGCGAGCCTTTGGTCTTCCTCAGGTTTTACAGTTCGCCGGAATGGTTGGCGCCAATCGGATTGCCAAACTCATCCACAAAAACAAACACATTCGCCTTGCCCTCTTCGACGGCGTCGGGATTCGCAAATTGTACTACCCACAATTTACCCGCTGACGTAGATCGCTGCTCAACTGCACCACTAGGCACATTTGCCCAGGTCGAGGCAATTTGCTCTGAATTAACAAGTTGCTTTATGACCCCGGCTGCTTTCTGAGTGGCCTGGTCTTTTGAAACAGGCTCGGAAACGCCATGGCTGTGCCCCGCCCCTGCAAGGGCATAGCCCGAAAAAGACAGGGCAATAACGACCATGATTGAGCTTAAGATTTTTTTCATGAGATAACTCCTTAGTGCAAATAGTTGGATTACTTTTTCGTGATTCCGTTGTAGAAACCGCTAGTTTCAAGAACAACAGTGACCGTTTTGTCTCCGTTGTTTTTCCAATACCATCCGTGGGTACCGTCGAACGGTGCCTCGAATGCGCCACTGGCAGACGGCCTGTTGCGGCCCTGCCAGTAACTGGTGAAGTTGTCGCCATCATTGAATCGCTCACCATGCATATCGAAGTTCACGGGACCGCCCTCAGTAGTCCAGTTGAAAACCATGCGATCACCCTCGTTCATTGTGGCTTTTACTTCCAACCCTTCGTTCGGTTTCAAGGTAACGATTGTGGAATCAGAACTCAGCCTCCCTGAAGCTTTCCAGACAGGGCCCGCTGGCAGTGCAAGCATATTGCCCGATGAAGCCGGTGCGGTTTCAGTCGACGCTGACTCTGCAGCGTTCGCCTGGTTGAGCACGGTTAGTCCCATCGTCTGGCCAAGCCCCGTGGGATCAATGCCGTATTCCGCAGGAAGG
>Ga0207908_1000088_pt1 | contig 41033 bp, 63 predicted proteins | sample MalvirmetagMSP81_FD_184224 | JGI IMG/M metagenome (GOLD analysis project Ga0207908, IMG submission 184224) | Marine viral communities from the Deep Pacific Ocean - MSP-81 (SPAdes) | ecosystem: Environmental > Aquatic > Marine > Oceanic | place: Pacific Ocean | collected 2011-04-18
GGTATGTTCGGTCCCCGAATTGTGTCTAGTCATGAGGATTCGGGAAGGGTGTTTCATGGCTTTCGCGATCAAGGCTGAAGCACGATGAGCGGCAGCGCGGATCGAAATATCGTCAACCGCGCCAACTGCGCGAAAATATTCGGTGTTTCGGTCAAGACGGTTTCGGCCTGGGTTCGCCGAGGTTGCCCGGTTGAGCAAAAAGGCGCGAAGGGAAAAGAGTGGCTGTTCAACACGCCGGATGTGTTCCGCTGGCACCTGCAGAATGTGGAGGGGCCGGGCGAGCCCCAGGGCGAGCCGGACCAGCCCAAGATCCCGCCTGCCAACTATGACCAGGCGCGTGCTCGCAAGATGCTGGCCGAGGCCGCGATAGCCGAGATCGATCTGGCCAAAGCTGAAGGCCGCGTCGTTGATGTCGAGCTGATCGCCGAAGTCGTGACTCGCGAATACTCGACCGTGCGCGCTCGCCTGACGGCGTTGCCGGGGCGACTGGCGCCAGAGCTTGATGCGGGCCGCGCTCTCGAGTTCGAGCCGGTCATTGCGGACATGATCGACGACATCCTGAAGGAATTGAGTGCGGATGACGTCATCGGCGAACCGACGGGCGAAACGGGAAGCGGTGGCGGCCGTATTCCAGACCATCCGCCGACAGACGCTGAAGCCGGTTCCGCGCCGTAATCTCATCGAGTGGGCGGACACGTTTCGTCGCCTGTCGTCCCGCGCCGCTGCCCAGCCGGGCCGCTGGCGCACGTCGCGATCACCAATGGCACTTGGGCCAACCCGCGCCGTCACGGACCCCAAGGTGCGCACGGTGACCGTGATGGCACCGACGCAGGAATTCAAATCAGAGCTGCTGCTGAACGCGGCGGGCTACTTTTCGCATCAGGACCCCAGCCCGATCCTGTTCATCCAGCCGACCGACAAATTGGCCGAGTCCTTTTCGAAAGACCGGCTGCAACCGATGCTCGAGGTGACGCCCGTCCTGGCGGAAATCAGCCCGGACCCGAAAAGCCGATCGAGCGACAGCACGCTGACCCGCAAGGCCTTCGACACGGGCTCGGTCATCGATCTGGTCGGTGCGAACTCGCCAACGGATCTGGCAAGTCGTCCGAAGCGGGTGATCCTGGCCGATGAGGTCGACAAGTACCCGCCGACCGCCGGCAAGGAAGGTGATCCACTATCCCTGGCTGAGGAACGTCAGTCCTCATTCTGGAACGCCAAAAGCATTCGGACCTGTTCGCCAACACGAAAAGGGTTCAGCCGGATCGGCCGGGAGTATGCCATGAGCGACCAGCGCCGCCTTTTTGTGAGGTGCCCGCACTGCGGTGATGCGCAGGTCATGACGTTCGACCGGGTCCGCTGGGACAAGGACGAAAACCACCAACACCTGCCGGAAACGGCTGGTTACTGCTGTCGCGGCTGCGGGGTAGTCTGGTCTGAGGCAGAGCGCCGGGCCGCGGTTCAGGCGGTCCAACATGAAAGCGATCTGGGGTATCGACAAACTCGCCCGTTTCGATGCTGTAACGCAGATCACAAGCCGCTCGACTGGTCGGGTGACGAGCATTGGACACCCACGGGCGAGGCCTTGTGCCCGACCTGCAACCGGACGCCCATACCGTGCGAGCATCAGGGGTTCAATCCGTCGAAGCTCTATTCGCTGACCCAGTCGCTGGCTGCCACCGTCAAAAAGTTCCTGAACCAGAAGGATGATGTGCTCACGCTTCAGGTGTTCACGAACACCCAGCTGGCCGAGGAGTGGGAAGAGGGCGGCGTATCGGTCAGCCAGGACAGTTTGCTGGCCCGCCGTGAACCCTATGGCGAGGACGACTTTCCCAAGGGGGTGCTGTGGCTGACAGCGGCCGTCGACGTGCAGGACAATCGCCTAGAGCTGGATGTTGTTGGCTGGGGCGCCGGCGCGGAAAGCTGGGGCATCAAGCACACGGTGCTGATGGGTGATCCGGCGATGGACCCTGTCTGGCACAGTCTCGACGAGCTTTTGCTGCGCGCCTATCATCGCGCGGACGGTCGGGCAATGCGTATTCAGACGACCCTGATCGACAGCGGCGGCCATCACACGCAACGCGTTTATGGGTTCTGCGCTGAACGTCTGGGCAGGCGGGTCTACGCGATTAAGGGCGACGGCGGTGCGGGCAAGCCGATCTGGCCGAAGCGGGTTTCGATTTCGCGCACGAAGCACACCCTGTTCATGGTCGGCACGAATGCCGCGTCTGATCAGGTTTACAGCGCGCTTCGGGTGAAGAAGCCGGGCGCTGGATACTGTCACTTCTCGGCCGATTATGACGCGGCATACTTCAGTCAGTTGCTGGCCGAGAAAGTCATCCGCCGCCGCGTCGGTGGCCAGGACGTCCGTGCCTATGAATGTCCGAAAGGCGTTCGAAACGAGGCTCACGACCTGCGCCGATACAACGTCGCGGCGCTCTATGCTTCGCCGATCCAGCTGCCGAAGGCCGCTGCCGTGCCGACAGCGGACGCCGGTGCCGACGACTCCGGACCCCATGCCGCCGCGGATGGCACGCCTGCGAGCACGTCCGAACAAGCCAAACCCAGCCCGCCACTTGGGCCGCCTCAACGCAAACGCCGCCGCAAAAAGCGCCGCGGCCTCAATGACAGTGGAGATAGCTGGTTGTGAGCACGCGATACGCCCAAGCCGACCTGGACGCCTTGAACGCTGCCATCGCCACCGGCGCGCGTGTGGTGTCGTACAACGGTCAACGCGTCGAATATCAGAGCCTGGCCGACATGAAGTCTGTCCGGACCGAGATGGAGCGAGAGCTGGGCGTCACGACCCGCCGCCGCCAGTCCCGCGCCGTGTTCAAGGGTGGTTCCTGATGGGCTGGCTGACGCATCTGATTGGCCAGGTCGCGCCAGAGGCCGCCCTGCGCCGAGCGCGCGCGCAGGCCGCCCTGGGTCATGCCATGCGCAGCTTCGAGGCTGCCTCGACCGGCCGCCGCAACAAGTATCGAAAGGGCCGTGGCACGTCGGCCAATGCCGAAAACACCGCAGCAGCGGCAACGCTGCGCAACAGATCCCGCGAGTCGCAACGCAATGACCCTTACGCCAAGCGGGCGCTGGAAATCTGGACAGAAAGCGCATCTGGCATTGTGCCAACCCCGGCCACTGGCAGTGATCGCCTTGATCGGCAATTGCGTGAGGCGTTCGAGGAATTTTCCGAACACGCGGATAGCGATGGTCAGGGCGATTGGCTTGCCCTGCAGGATCTTGCCATTCACACACTGCTGGAAAGCGGTGACGTGTTGCAACGCCGCCGTCGTCGCCGGTCGTCAGACGGGCTGGGCATCCCGCTGCAGATCCAGCTGCTGGAACCGGATCACCTGGATGGCACCCGCCTGCGAAATGGCAGCAATGACATTGTGGGCGGCATCGAGCTGGATCTGTTGAACCGCCGGCAGGCCTACTGGCTGTTTCCGCACCATCCTGGCGAGAACCGAATTTTGCATGGTCAGTCATTGACCAGCACCCGCGTCGGTGCCGATCAGGTCGCGCATTCGTATCGCCGCACCCGCCCGGGCCAATTGCTGGGTGTGCCGCTGCTTCATGCTGTGCTGCAGGACCTCGGTGATCTGGATGACCTGGAGCAGGCATCCTTGATGCAACAAAAGATCGCCAATTGCTTCGGCGCCTTTGTGCGCCGCTCCGATGTGACGAACAATCGTGAGGTCGGGCTGGATGAGCTTGATGACGATGAAGGCGAGCTGGAGCGGTTCGAGCCAGGCATGATTGAGTACCTCGAGCCCGGCGAGGACATCAGTTTCGCGACTCCGCCGTCGACTGCCGGTCATCCTGAGTACATTCGGTCGCGCCTGCATCGCATCGCGTCAGGCGCGTCCATGCCCTACATGCTGCTGACCGGTGATGTGAGCCAGGCCAACTGGTCTAGCTACAAGGCCGGCTTTGTCCCGTTCAAACAGGCCATCCGCCGCTTCCAGCGGCGTACAGTGCTGCCCACGCTGTGTCGCCCGCAGTATCGCTGGTTTGTCGAGAGTGCGTTCGCCGCTGGCCGGATCGACGCGCTGGACTATGGCGTGTCCTGGACGCTGCCAGGCTTTGAGCCGATCGACCGCCTGAAAGAGGCGATGGCCGACAAGATGGAGGCACGGATCGGCAAGCGTTCGATCAATGAGGCCATCCGCGCTGACGGCCGCAATCCCGAAGCCGTGATTGCTGAATTTGCGACCTGGTTCGCCGAAGTCGACGAAGCCGAAATGGTCTTCGACAGCGATCCGCGAAAGGTCAGCGATGCTGGCCTGACGCAGGCAGCCGTGTCCGGCCAGTCCGGATCGGCATCTACACCCGCTTCAATCGACGAAACCGACGAGGAGTAAGTCATGCCGGATGATGTGGCAGACGAGGTCAAGCTGTCCCGGCTTGGCCGCAACGTGCAACTGCGTGTGGACAGCGTCGATGAGACGGCCCGCACGGTCGAGGTGGTTTGGACCACTGGCGCGGCAGTTCGCCGTTACATGCCGGGTCTGGGCCGCGTGTTGGAAGAGCTGGACGTCTCGCCCGAGGCGATCCGGCTGGACCGCCTGAACAATGGCGCGCCTTTTTTGAACACGCACAGCGATTGGTCGCTGAATGATGTGATCGGCGTGGTCGAGCGCGCATGGATTGAGGACGGAGAGGGCCGAGCCCTGATCCGCCTGTCGGAACGTGACGACGTTGAACCGATCTGGCGCGACATCAAGGGCGGCATCATCCGCAATGTGTCGGTGGGCTATCAGGTCCATCGCTACGAAGTGATTGAGAGCGACGACGACGGCTGCACCCGCGTCATCGCACGAGATTGGGAGCCGATGGAGATTTCCGCGGTGCCCATTGGCGCGGACGACAAGGCAGGGTTCCGCGCGGCCGATGGCCAGATCGAAAACCCCTGTATCATTGAACGGGCGGAGCCCGCCCAATCCCACGAGGAGACCCCGATGTCTACCAAGGCAATCGAAAAGACGGGCGACGCCCCGAAAGACGACGTCACCCGCGCCCAGCCGGTCAATCCGCCGGTTAACACGCCTGCTCCGGTTGATACCGAAGCGCTCGCCCGCACCGCCCGCGACGAAGAGCGCAAGCGCGCCTCCGAGATTCGCACCATCGGCCGCAAGCTGAAGCTGGACGACGCCGCGATCGATGCACAGATCGCTGATGGCAACACCGTCGACCAGGCCCGCGCCGCATTTATCGACCTGCTGGCCGATCAGGACGACAAGGCCCCGCAAACCCGCGCTCGCATCAGCGGTCACGACGAGGTGGACGTGCGTCGTGGTCTGGCGATCAACGCGCTCGAGCACCGCATGGCACCGTCGGGAGTCGCCCTCGAGGACGGCGCCCGTCAGTTCCGCGGCATGAACCTGCTGGAAATCGGCAAGGACCTTCTCGCCCAGCGCGGTGAGAATGTTCGTGGCCTGTCGCGCAGCGAGTTGGCAGCGAAGATCCTGCGGTCCTCGCACACGACCAGCGACTTCCCGTACATCCTCGCCAATGTCGCGTCGAAGCGTTTGCAGAAGGCCTACGAATCGGCCCCGCAGACGTTCCGACCGATCGTCAATGAGGTCACCCTGCCGGACTTCAAGACGACCAGCGTTGTCGCCCTGAGTGATGCGCCGGCTTTCGTCCAGAAGCTGGAAGGGGCTGAATATACCTATGGCACCTTCGGCGAGAGCCGTGAGCAGTACGCGCTCGCGACCTATGGCCGGGCCATCCGCTTCACCGAGGAAATGCTGATCAATGACGATCTGCGTGCCTTCGACCGGATGGTCACGATGTTTGGCCGGTCCGCTGCGAATTTCGAAAGCGATCTGGTGTGGGCGATCATCACCGCGAACGCCGCCATGGCAGACACGGTGGCCCTTTTCGATGCCGCCCACGGCAACCTGGTGACTGCCGGTGCGATCACCATTGACAACCTTGGCAAGGCGAAGGCGGCCATGCGCAAGCAGACTTCGCTGGCGCCGAGCGCGGACGAGTCCGGCTCGTTGCTCAACCTGGAGCCGCGCTACCTTGCTGTTCCGGCCGAGCTGGAAACGGTGGCGCTTCAGTACACCCGCTCGATGACCATCGCCAATGATCCGGCCTATGACAATGTCCACGCCGGTCTGACGCCGATCATCGAGCCGCGTCTGGCCAGCCTGTCTGGCGGTTCGGCTGATGACTGGTATCTGTTCGCGGATCCGGGCGATGTCGACACGATCGACTTCGCCTCGCTGGAAGGTGAGCAGGGCCCGGTCATCCAGCAGGTCGAGGACTTCGACACCGACGCGATCAAGCTGAAGGCGCGTCTGCGTCGTGCGGCCAAGGCGATCGACTATCGCGGCATGGTGAAAAACCCCGGCTCCTAGAGCTCGGGCACATCATCCCTGAATGAAGGGGGGCGGCGAGCAATCGTCGCCCCCCTTTTCATGCCAAGACCTGAATGCCGGCGCATGGCTGGCTATCCAACAAGCAAGGAAGGCTTTCCCCATGGCAACGAACTTTGTTCAGAACGGTTGTTTCCTGACCGTCACCGCGCCGGCTGCGGTTTCCTCCGGCGATTTCGTAAAGGTGGGCAACATCTTTGGTGTTGCCCAGTCGGATGCTGCGAGTGGTGCCGACGTGGTGCTGCGCCTGGATGGTGTCCACACACTGCCCAAGGCGACCTCGCTCGCCATTTCGCAGGGTGATCCGGTTTACTGGGACGTCGCCGACGCGGAATTCAACAAGACGGCGCTCAGCAACTGGTTTTGCGGCGTCGCGGTTTCGGCCGCCGGATCGTCGGATACGACCTTTGACGTCCGGCTCAACCCGACCCCGCCGCTCGCTGCGGGCGCCTAAGACATGGCGGGGCGTGTCTTCGCCGGCATGCCCCGCGTGTTCGGGGCGGCGCTGGGGCAGAGCGTGACATACACGCCTGTCACCGGCGACCCCGCCACCGTCAATGGCGTCTTCTCCGCCGACTATTACGCGGCGATGGACGACGGCGCTGTTCAGGTGGAAAGCGCCAAACCCGCCATTTCGCTGGCCCGGGCCGACTGTCCGAATGCGGCTGAAAACGATCAGTTTTCCATCGACGGAACGACCTACATCACGGCATCGCCGCCGCAGCCTGACAGTTTCGGCATGGTGGTTTTCATTCTTCACGAGGTGATGAGCTGATGCCGACCCATGTGCGGATACAGGCGCGGGATCTGATCAAGACCCAGCTGACCGGTCTGACCACCACCGGCACGAGCGTGTTCGTCAAGCGGACCCGCGCTGTCAACAAGACCGATCTTCCCGCCCTTTCAATCGGCGTGGGCGATGGGGATGTGACGCCGATCACACAACGAACCCCACGCCGCCAGGAGCGCACCGATCAGGTGCATGTCGACATGATCGTCGAGGCCGCCAATGAAGAGGCCGCAGACGACCTACTGCACACAATCCTTCTCGAAGTTGAAACCGCCTTGCTGCCCGGTGACTGGTCGGCCGGCGTGCTCTTCGACATCACCCCCCGCGCCGTCTCAGAAGTTTATGACGGCGACGGCAACCAGATCGCCGGCCAGTTGCGACTGACCTGCGAAATTCAGACCCAGACCGCCGAGGGTGCCCCCGGCGTCATCCTGCCATAGCCTCAAGGAGCAAGTATCATGGCAACTTCACACGGTAAGGACGGCATCGTGAAGGTCGGCGCGAACGCGGTGGCTGAAACAACGCAGTGGTCGGTGACCCAGACCGCCGAGACGGCCGACGACACCGCCCAAGGCGACAGCTGGCGCAGCCATATTGTCGGGCTGAACGCCTGGACGGCCAGCATCACCTGTCATTGGGATCCGAGCGACACGAACGGGCAGGTGGCATTGACCATCGGCGCATCGGTGACGCTGAACCTCTATCCGTCCGATGATGCGAGCGGCGACGCGGAATACACCGGCACCGCGACGGTCACCAGCATCGGCATCCAATCGTCCGTCGACGGCATTGTCTCGCAATCCTTCGATTGCCAAGGCAATGGCGCGCTGACGATCAGCACCGTCGTCTGACCATGATGAAAGCCGAAAAGGGCCTGGTCGCAAGCTATCTCGACCGGGCCCGCGAGCTTCGCGAAAACCATGTGACCTTCGTGGATGTCGTCGCCTTTGGCAGCGAGGACGCGCCGGTTCGCGTCTTCGCGAAGAAGCCGACCATTGCCGACAAGTCGGCGATCATGCGTGACGCCCGCACGGACAGGGGCCATCAGGATCCGTTCGAGGAGGCCCTTCGCACGGTCATTCGCCTGGCGGTGGATGAGAAAGGCGATGCCCTGTTCACCATCGCGGATCGCCTGTTTCTGGCCCGCAAGGTTGATGCCGAGGTGATCGAGCATCTGGGCTATCGTCTGTGGCACGGATTGTCGTTCGAGGAGGCTAAAAAAAACTCTCCGACGATGACGAGCTCAGATACCTCTTCTTCCTCGCCGAGCGGCTAGGCCGCACGGTCGCCGAACTTTCCGAGACCCTGACCGACGATGAGCTGCGCCTCTGGCAGGCGCATGACGAGATGCGTGCGGAAGACATGAAGCGAGACAGCTGATGGCCCTGGGTTTGGGTTCCGATTTCCGTTTCGACATTCACGCCCGTGACCGGACCGGCCCGGCCTGGCGGGGCGTGGAAACGTCGATGCAGCGAACAGCACGGGCAGGGCGTGGCCTGATGGCCGCGCTGGGGCCATTGCTGGGTGTTGGTGGTGTGGCGCTTGGCGGCACGATGCTCGCGAGCATGGCCCGGACATCGCTGGACTTCTCTGAAAACCTTGTGCTGGCCGCCGATCGAACAAGCTTCACCGTGGATGAGCTGGAACGTCTGCGCTTCGCCGGCCGTCAGGTCGGAGTGGAGATCGGGCAAACTGATATGGCCATGCAGCGCTGGTCGCGTCGTGTGGCCGAAGCCGCGAACGGCACAGGCGAGCTTCAGGGTGATTTGGAAAAGCTAAACATTCCCCTGCGCGACAGCCAGGGCAACATGCGGTCGAGCTACGACATTCTTCTCGACTACGCGACAGCGGTCGAGAATGCCGGCAGCAGCCAGGAGCAGCTCCGACTTTCATTCAAGGCGTTCGACAGCGAAGGCGCCGCATTGGTGAACATGCTCCGCGAAGGCCGCGACGGTCTGGAGGAGTTTGCGCACGCCGCAGAGGACGCCGGTGCGATCATTGGTGATGAGCTCGCGCGAAACGCCGCTGAGGCGGCGCGGACCATGCGTGAAATGGAAGACACGATCGGCGCTGAGTTCAATCGCTCTGTTGCGGAGAATGCCGACGAACTGGCCAACCTCGCCGAGGCGCTGGGTGACATCGCGAGCTTGGCGATCAAGGCGGGCGGCGCGCTGGGGAGTATGTGGACGTTTGTTCGCGACGACCTGGCCGAGTCTCCGCTCGAGAACCTTATCGGTCAAATGCAGCTCGAACGTCGCCTGCTCGAGTCGGCGATTGAACGCGAACAGTCCCGTGTCGATGAGTTCACCTATCTACCGAACACGCCTGCCAATGATCGCCGCGCGGATCGCGCACAGGCTGAGCTGAACGAATTGCGTGGACAGCAGGCAATGCTGGATGAGCGCATTGAGCGCCTGACAATGCGATTGCAGCAAGAGCAAAGTCGCCGCGACACCGCGGCCCAGAACCGGGAAAACAGCGACGCAGGCAGTGGTGCAGGCGGTTCGCGTCCGCTCGATATGCCTGACGATGATTGGGGGGCTGATGTTACGCCGGGATTTGCCGGCCGTCCGACCCGGGCCGCCCTTCGGGCCGACGCCAAGCGCGAGGCGATGGAAGGTTTTGCCGAGATTGCGCGGGAACAGGCCGCCGCGCTGAAGGATGCGGAGCTGGAAGCGCTGCGCGACCGCCGCGATGCCTTCAGTCACGAGTTTGCTGCGACATTCGCATCCGGCGTCATGGCGGCCTTTGACGGTGATCTGGCCGAGTTCCTGCGCCGCCGACTCTACCAGGCTGCCTATGATGGCCTCTATGAGGCGTTCAACCGGGCCGGTGAACACCTGTTCGACCTGATGTCGCAATCGGGTGGCGGTGAGGGTGGCGGCTCGGGCTTTTTGAGCACGGCGGCGACCGTGCTGACAGCCGCATTCGGAGGTGGCCGGGCTTCGGGCGGGCCCATGCAAGCCGGCATGATGTATCGCGTCGGCGAGACCGGTCCGGAAACCATCATTTCGGGTGTCCCTGCAACGGTGCTGGCCGGTGCTGGCGGCATGCCGGGCCGGGAGGTGATCAGGGATCGCCTCGTGTTCGTCTCGGTCGACAAGAGTGACCTGTTTGATACCGCCGTACAGGAAGCGGCGACACCTGTGGCGGAACGCGCGGCCGGTCAGGCCTATGCGGCCGGCGAGGCTCGGGCGCAACGCCGGGCGGCCCGCAACACGAAAAGGCTGCGCTGATGGCGACGGCACTTCCCACATCCAGCCAGATCCGCGTGTCTGGCGCGTCACTTGTCTCGGCCCGGGCTGACCTGTCGCCCGCGTTCGGCGGTGATGAAAGCCGGATCGCCCGCCTTGGATCGAAATGGCAAATGCGCTTCCAGCTGGCGGCGATGACCTATGCCGACGCCCTAGCCTGGACCGATCTGGAAACCGAGACGGATACCGTGCTTTTGCCGGTGCCGCAGCCGGGCAAGTCGCTTGGGTCGCCGGGCACGCCGGTGGTTGATGGGGCGTCGCAGCTTGGCAGCACACTGAATGTGCGCGGCTGCTCGGCGGCTTATTCCGTTTTCAAGGGGCAGTGGGTGTCGATCGTGATTTCATCGCGTCGCTATCTGTACCGGGCGACGGCGGACGCTACAGCGGATGGCCTCGGCGTCATCGCGCTTCCGTTGCGTCCGCTGATCCGCGTGGCGCCTGCTGACGGTGATACGGTGGAGATCGCCAGCCCCAAGATCGAGGGCTATGTGCGCGACCTTCCGGCCAATGCCTTCGACACCAACGAGGCCGGTCATGTGCCGGGGCTTTCGTTTTCGATCCGGGAGCGAGGCTGATGGATTCCCTGCTGATCGCCGAGTGGCAAGAGGCCAACCCGTTTTCCTTCATCGCGCTGGAATTGGTGTTGCCGGGTGAGACTGTTCGGCTGACCTCGGGCGGCACGGTGGTGTTTGACAGCAAGACCTTCGTGCCCGAGCACGATGATTTCGGCACTCTGTCCTATGTCTCGGAGATCGAGGATGGTGCTGGCGCCGAGGCAGTGGCCCCGGATCTGGGGTTTGAGGTTTTCACCGACACCGGGCTGGAGACACTGACAGCAGCAGCGGCGCAGGGCTCTGCCTGGACGCTGTACTGGGGTGCAGTTGATCCATCCGATGGCTCGGTCGTGGGAGCGCCATTGGAGTGGCACTACGGGCGGCTGAATACGTCGACGCTGGAAATCGCGCCTGGTCGGCGCAGTCTTCAGATTGCCACCTATACCGAAGAGCAATTTCAGCTGCTTCAGGATGCCAGCCAGCGCCTTTCGAACGCCTTTCACCAGAGCGTGTGGACGGGCGAGCTGGGGCTTTCCCATGTCAGCGCCGTGACCCGCAAGATCTACTGGCGCTTGCGCACGCCGCGCAATTCGGTGAGCAGCGTGGGCGGGCGCGATGCGGTGACCAATCCGGGTGGCCGCCCCTACACCCGGCTGCAATAGGGCCCGTTCATGCGACAGGAAAACAATCTGCTGGTCCGCCAGCGGGCCGTCGACGCCTGCCTGAAGCGCTTTGCCGGTCAGGCGCTGCGCTGGGGCCGCACCGATTGTGTGAAGCTGACCGCCCTGGCGCTGCGCAAGCAAGGCGTGTCGGTGCCACAGCTGAAGGGGCTGCGCTATCGCAGCGCGCTGGGGGCCGCCAAGGCCCTGGAGGCGACAGGGCATGACAATCTGCTGGCCGCCATGGATGCGACCGGCCTGGCTCGTATCGCACCGGCGGCGGCCTGGCCCGGCGATATCGTGGGCCTGCCTTCTGATGATGACCGGTTCGATGTGGCCCTGACGGTGTGCATCGCGCCGGGTTCGAACCGAGTGTTGAGCCTCGACGGTGCCGCCCGCTTCGGCGTGGTTCGCCCATCAGGAATGTTCACAGGTGCTTGGAGGGTGGCCAATGGCTGATCCTATCTCCGCGGCTATCGGAGCCGTCGTCTCCTATGTCGGTGGCGCTTTTACGGCCTATGCTGCTGGCACCGCGACGCTCGCTCAAACCGCGACTGTTATCGGCGTGCTGTCTGCTGGCTCGGCGGCGGCCTCCGCGATCTTCGCTCCTAGTGTTGACGCCGGCGGCTCCCCCACCGAGTGGAAGGCCGACCCGGATGCGGGCATCCCCTTCATCATTGGCCGCCGGGCGGTTGCGGGCAATATCGTGCACCGCGACGAGTGGGGGTCTGACAACCGCTATCAGTCCATCGTCACGGTTTATTCCGGCGCCGGTCCGATCAATGCGTTCGGCACATTCACGGCGGATGGCGAGACTTGCACATTTGCCGGGTCCTATGGCCGCCAATCGACCGGCACCTGGAATGACATCTTCTGGCGCGACACGACGCTGGGGGCGCAACCGGACACCGCGCTGCAGTCTCCGGCTGACAAGGGCGACCCGACAATAGCGGGCACGCTGCCGGCGTGGAATTCGTCCTACAAGCTGTCTGGCAAGGCCGCCTCCATGCTGACCATGGCGATGGACAAGGATCGCGAGCGCTGGCCGAACGGCGAACCACAGCCGCTGCAACTGATCGAAGGCATTCTGTGCTGGGATCCGCGCCTGGACAGTACCTATCCGGGCGGTTCTGGAAGCTGCCGCGTCGATGATGCCTCGACCTGGGTTTATTCGGAAAATCCTTATCTGCACGCCCTGAAATGGTGCCTGGGGTATTTCGAGAATGATGTGCTGGTGGGCGGCATCGGCGCGGCCCAATCGGGCATTGATGTGCCGGCCTTCGTGGAAGGCGCCAACATCGCTGACGCGAATGACTGGGTGGTGTCAGGCCAGCCGACCACCAAGGATGACAAGCACCAGGTTCTGCTGGCCATGCTTCAGGCGGGCGGCGGGATTTATATGCGCAAGGGCGGGAAGATTTCCTGCATGGTGCGCACGCCCCGCTCGTCAATCGTCACGGTGACGGGTGCGGACACCGCCGGCCCGTTCGAGATCGAGATTGGTGCCGATCGGCTGACGCGACGCAACACCATCATCCCGCGCTGCGTGATGGAAACCCATGACTGGGAAATGGTGGCGCAGGACCCGGTGTCGGAGGCCACTTATGTGACTGCCGATGGCGGCACACGCGAGAGCGGCGTTGATTATCCCTATGTCGCGATCAAGTCGAATGGCACGAACCGCCACCAGCCTGCGCAGCTGGCCGCCTATGACATGGTCGACAGTCGCGAGACGATCCGCGGAACGGTCCCGTTCAAGCCGCACATGGCGCAGATCGAGCCGGGCGATGTGTTCACGATCGACGAGCCGGGCTTCCTGCTGGATGGGGTGGAATGCCTTTGCATGTCGCGGGTGTTTGAACCGGCGACCAATATCGTGCGCATCGGGTTTGTTTCCGAGACCAGCGGCAAGCACACCTATGCGCTTGGACTCGACCCGACCCCGCCGACCCCGCCCGGCCTGACCGCGCCAGACATTTACACGGTCGCGGCGCCCGGCTCGGGCGTCTGGACGCCGACGGCGGACAGCGGCAACACGCCTGGCATCACGGTGACGGGCGTTGCCGATATCGAGACGGCGGCGGGCATCGTTGTCGAGTATCGCACGGAACTGGACCCGGCGGATGGTCTGGTCTGGGACGATGACGATAGCGGTTGGCAGGTCGTCGGGGAATTCAAGCCGTCGACCACGACTATTCCGATTGTCGGGCTGGAATCGTCTACCGGGTATGAAGTCGCGATTTCCTATATCAGCCAGTATGGCGTGGTGGGCACGCGACGGATTTCGGCGGTTATCACAACCGGGACAATGGTGGCTGATGACGCCACGGCACCCAGTACCGCCATCAGCGATGCCGTCACGGCCATCAATACCGCGCAGGGCCGGGCTGACAGCACACTTGCCGAGGCCGGTCAGGCCCTGGCCGAAGCGGCTGAAACCTCGCTTCAGGACTCGCTTCTCAACTGGATCGAGGATCCGACCGGATCGGATGGCTGGCAGGCCGCGGATGGCGGTTTCATCATCGGCAAGACCTCGGGCTTCAAGGCTTTGTGGACCCCACTGGCCAGCGGCGCGCAGACCACGAAGGTTTTGTGGTTCCCGGCTGAGAAGAATGTTGCGCCGGGCGTTTTGGTTCAGGCCGGTGTCGAGATCGCGGTTGAAGGCGCGGTTTCCAGCGTGGCACTCGAGGCGGTCTGGTTTGACAGTGCCGGCAGCGTGCTTTCGACCGATGAACTGGACAGTGGGGCAACGGGCCGGCTGTCCGGTGTCGAGGCGGCCCCGGCGTCGGCGGCGTCGGTTCGATTCCGCCTAGTGCCGACCGCGTCCAGTGCGGCTGATGGGGTTGTGGCGGTGTCCGAACCTCTGGCCGCTTTTGGCCGGCCGGATCAGGTCACGGCTGACGATTATCAGGATCCGACCTCGGAAGTCGTTTCGCGCTTCGTGTCGATCGAGCGCTCGCTGGGTTCGATGGCGGGGAGTGTGCGCCAGGCACTGACGGAAAATCGCCGGGCCCGCGCGTCAATCACGACGACCATGGCCACGCAGGTCGGGCAGGACAGTGCGATTGCGGCGCTGGAAACCTCGCTGCTGGCAACGGTGGCCGGGACCTATCTGACCCAAGCCACAGCGGCATCGACCTACTCGACCATCGCCTACACTGACGGGGCAGTTTCGACCGCCCAGACGACGTTGCAGGCCAATATCGACACGGTCAGCGCATCGGTGACGACCAATGCCGGTGCGATCGCTGACATCGAAGGCGCGGCGGCCTATTTCTCGCTGGCCGTGGCTGCCGGGGGTGGCAATCCGGCGATCTATGAGATGTATTCCGGCAAGGATGGGTCGGCCATCACGCTTGGCGGCGATGCCATCTACATGTTCACGACTGTCGGCGGCACATCGGTCAAGACGCTGGAACTTGTCTCTGGCGATATCTACACGGCCAATGATGTGTATGTCGGCAATGACCTGATCGTTGCCACGAGCGGCGCCATCATGGGCGGCGCGACCGGTTATCTGACTGGCACCGGTTTTTTCCTCGGCTATGACAGCGCGGCCTACAAGTTGGCCGTTGGCAATCCGTCCGGCCAGCATCTGGCTTGGGACGGGTCAACGCTGGCCATCACGGGCGATATCACGCGCGCGTTTGGCACGTCTGGCGCGCTGACCATTGGCGATCTGGGCGGCGGCCGCACCGGGTTTGAAATCCTGAATTCGGCGGGCGTGGAGGCATTCTACGCGGACGACACCGGGGCCATGCGCCTCAATGGCGATGCCCTGCCCACGACCCGCGCCGCGACAGCGCCATCAACGCCTTCGCCGGGCCATCGCTGGTGGGATACCGTCAATGAGGTGGAAAGCCGCTGGAACGGCTCGACGTGGGACACCTGGGGCAGCTACGGCGCCACCTGGGGCGATAATGTCGCCTCGATCCCGACCAACCTGGCCGCCCTGGTTGGATCGGAAGGGATTTTGAACACCGCAGTGGCGATCGGTGCGGACGGCGCCCTGACCGGTGGCGGTGGTGGGCAGGTGACGATCTCGGGCCTCGGCTATGTCGGCGATCTCGATGCCACCGCAGGTGCGACCTGGGGCAACAATGTCGCGAGCATCCCGACGAACCTTTCCACGCTCGTCGGTTCCGAGGGCATTCTGAATTCAGCCGTGTCGATCGCGGCAAATGGCACGCTTTCGGGTGCTGGTGGCGGTCAGGTCACGCTGGCGGGGGTCGGTTTTACGGGCGACACAAACGCCACTTATGGAGCGGCCTGGGGCTCGACAGTGACCGGCCGCCCGACCGAATTGACGGACGGGCGTGTTGCGGCTGGGCTGGATGCCCTCGGCGACCTCAACCGGAACATTCCAAGCGCCCGGCTCGATAGTTCGAACGCCTTGCGCCGGACCGGCGGGGGGCTTTTTTCTGGCGCCCTCAACGCGAACTACATCACCAACACGAACGAACTCACCGATGGGGCGGGCCTGGGCACGACGGCTGCCTGGGCGTCGATCTCGTCACGGCCAGCAGAGTTGACGGACGGGCGCATCACCTCGGCGCTCAACGCCTCCGGCATCCTGCAAACGCCCATCCAGAACGCCTCACAGATTCCGACGCTGACACTTTCCAAGGTGTCGGACGCGGGGACATTGGCAGCGAAGTCAACGGTTGCGCAGGCCGAAATTTCCAGCGGCTATTCGCTGATTGAAAGCGGTGCGGGGACGCCGACCGCGACCAGTCGGCGCATCTATGAAGACACGACAAATGACGTGATCTGGTATGATGACGGAACGGACATCCGCCGTATTTCCAGAGAAGCCCTGACCGACAATCTCGGCTCGAATACGGGCTTTTCCGGCGCGGCCTACAAGGTTGTCGTGGCAATCGAGGTTCCCGGCCTGAAAGAGCTGGACCTGTTGTCGATCCAAACCTTGCAGTCGAACTTCCAAGGGCCGAACGAGGCGACAGACGAAAACGTGGTCGGGGAGTGGGCCATCGGCATCGTCGATGCCTCGCGATCGCCGGGGGATGCCTGGGCGGGTACTGGCACGGAGCTCATCATTGCGGATGGGCGGACAATCAACTTCCAGCTCGACGGCTCTGACGTGGTTGTCAACGGGAATGGTATCGAGGGGCTGATCCTTGATGTGGGCGGCTACCGCATCCCGGTTGCCTACGAGGGCACTTGTTATGTCTGCCTGCTTCTCAAGCTGACCTCATTTACATCCGACCAAATTCTGCTGGCTGGCACCGGCACGCAGATGCGCATCCTGATCTCTCCGTAATTTGCCAAGCGACCCGCGTAAGGAGCCACCGTAATGGCGGACGATACCTTCATCTTCATCCCCAAGGGGGCGCCCTTTATCGACACCGGCGTCAGCCCGTCCGTTACCTATACCGACGGGCAGATTCACGCCTTCGACAGCTCTGACAGTGACGAGCTGGCCGCCGCCACCCGTATACAGACCGGTGGCGCCGGGTTTGATGTCTCCACCCTGCTGGCTGCGGCCACCGGACTGAGCCTGGGCGGCCAGACGAAATTCGCCGCCGGGTCGGCTGCAGCGCCTTCGATCACCACAACAGGCGATCTGGACACGGGCATCTACTTCCCGGCTGCGAACGCGCTTGGCTTTGCGTTGGGTGGCTCTTCGGCAGGGCGTTGGACGACGACCGGTCTGGGCATCGGGACGGACACTCCGGCCTACCCAATCGAGGTCGTTGGAACGAATGGTACCGTCGGCTGTTTCAAAAACAGCACCGGGTCGGGGATTTTGTATTCTCAAGGCGGGTCTGGTTACGGCGCGTTCTACGCTCAGGGGTCGGGCACGAATGCCGCATATTTTTTCTTTGGCAATACGACCTCGGGTGAGCGTGGCCGTGTGTCCGTGGATAATGCCGGCGATGTGGCCCTGCAGGCATCAGGGTCAAATCTGCTGTTTTTGAATGCCGGCGGCACGGAGCTCGGCCGCTGGAACTCGGTCGGTCTTGGCGTCGGCACAACCGGCGCCAATTACAAGCTCGATGTGGAAGGTGCGATCGGTTTCACGCCGGGATCAGCCGTCACGCCAGCCAGCAATGGCGATGTGGTGTTTGAATTGACCAACAACACCACCCTGACCGCCAAGGCCAAGGGCTCGGACGGGACTGTCCGCTCTGGCACCGTCGCGCTCTCGTAAAGGACTTCCGCCATGGCCTACAAGCACACCTACCAAATCGCCTCGCTACCTCGCCAGACCATCAATGGCGTGGCCGACATCATCACTGAAATCCATGTCGCCATCACGGTCTCGAACGGCGAGCGCGAGCACACGCTCCAGGCCTTCGCCTATACGATCCCTGAAGAAGATCGGCAGCCGCCCTATGCGGCGCTGTCGGAGCTGTCGAAAGAAACCATCCTGTCGTGGCTACCGGCCGATCTCAAGACCCGTTGGGAGAGCGCGATGGACTCTGCCCTGTCGTGCCTCATCGAGAAAGACGAGGTCGCGGCGAAGGCCGATGTGCCAGACCATCTGACCTGAAACACCCGTGCGCAAGCATGGGTCGCTCGCCCTGGTCGCCGCGGAGACGGCCAGGGCGGGCATCTCCGTGAATCTCCGTCTAGGACAAGCCTATGAAAATCGATTTTGACACTGTGATCTGTGATCTTGAGGGAAAGCCCATCGAGATCCCGTCCTCCATGGCTGTCGGCGCTGACGGCAAGCTGCCGATGGACACGATGAGCTTGAAAAAGGTCTGCACGACCGCGCTGACCCAGTCGCTGGAGGGCGACGACAAGGAAACCACCGCCGACAAGATGCTCGAGCGCGACTTCCTGGCCCGCCGCATTCATGCCGGTGGCAAGCAGGAGCTGACCGCGGGCGAGACGGTGATCCTGCAAGAGCGCATCTTCAAGCGCTGGAAAGTCGTTCCAATGCTCGCGACCGGCGCCCTGGCGCTGCTGGAAACAAAGAGCAAGGCGGCCGCATAGGCCCTGGCAGCTCACCCGTTCAACTCCGCCATGAAAGGAAATCCCAATGGCAACTGACATCAAAGCCCGCCAATCGAAAATCGCGGCCGAGGCCGGTTCAATCAACATCGAGGCCCTCGCCAAAATCGACGAGCTCATTGGTGAACTGGACGAAGCGGCCCTGTCGATGGTCGCGGCATCGCCGGAGCAGCACCGTGTCTGCGAGCTGACGCGTAACCTGGTGAACAATGCCCGGCACCTGTTCAACAATCAGATCAAGCCGCTGGTCACGCCGGCCAACTGATCGCGTCGATCAAGTGAACTGAAAAGGCCCCGCTCCGGCGGGGCTTTTTCATGGAGGGAGGCCCTATGAGTTGTCACCAACGTTCTTGCGAAGATCCGCCTCAAAATCAGTCAGGGGCCGATCAAGAAACTCTATCGCTTCGTCTGGCTGAACTGCAGCAATTTTCCGAGCGAGAGATAGCGCAGCTTCGATCACGCGTTGCCGAGCTTGAGCGAAATCAAGGCTTGAGTCGTGCTCCACGCCGACTGTAGCGACCAAAGACGGGCCGCCATCACCACCGCTTGAAGCCTCAATCTGAAACTGCACCGTCCCAAACAGGACCTCGACACCATCCGGGTCGCGCTGCCATTCAATCCCATTCAAGCGAACACCGGTTAGTTTACGTTCGTCGTAGCTTCGCATTCCGTCCCCTCCCTGAAAGAGCGGGAACGATAGCCACAACCACACGTCAGAGTCGAATCCGCCGCCTCCGGGCGGCGTTTTCATGCCTGAAGGAACCCCGATGGATATCCCCGCAACACTGCTGGGCTGGTTGAACCTGCTCGCGTATTTCTGGGCCTTCCTGGCCTATCTGGTGGCGGCTGTGGCCGGCGGACGGGCGCTTCATCGCGCCTATGACAGCCCGCCGGCCGCGCCTCTCTGTCTGATCGTGGATGCAACCCGGTGGGTATTTGGCCGGCCTATGTCCGACCATGAGTGGCGATCTCGGGACTTCGTCGCCCTGGGCGTTTTCGGGACATGCTTCGGCAGCGTGATCGGCAGCCTCCGGACGATGGAATTCCTGCTCGAATTCTCGTGGCGGAAACTCGGGCTCGCCACCAGCCTCGAGCAAGTGATGCCTCACATCCTGCTGGCGTCCGCCCTGATCATTTTACATTGCGGCACGGCGCTGCGCTTCGCAAAGGAGAAAGTCTGATGGGGGATTTGTGGCACCGGCTTGCCAGCCTCTTCGCGGATATCATCACGATGGCCGTCATTTCTGCGCTGGTGACGCCGGCGGCGATACTCGTCGTTCCCGGCGCTCAACGCTCAATCCCGTACCTGCTTGGGATGTTCGTTTTCGGCATTGTGGCGGGCATCACCGCGCATCAGGCGCCGTTCCTGCCGGATTGGACGGAATGGGTCGCGGTGCTCGTGGGTGCCGTGTGTGGGCCTCCTACCGTCGCCAAGCTGCAAGGCAAGACGATTGCCGAAGCCATTTCTGAAATACGGTCGATGAGATCGGGAGACGATCCATGAAGCTGACAGCCAACTTCACGCTGGATGAATTCACCCGATCCGATACGGCGATCGACCGCGGGATATCCAATGTCCCGACGGTCGACGAGCTGGCGAACATCGTCACCGTGGCGGAACGATTGCAAGCGGTGCGCGATTTCCTGAATGAGGCGCTCACAGATCCGGTCTGGCTACAGATCACGTCTGGTTTCCGCTGCGAAGCGTTGAACGTGGCGGTCGGCGGCTCGGCCACATCTGATCACCGCACCGGGCTGGCGGCCGACTTCAAAGCCTGGCGCGCGGACGGCCGGGCGATCTCGCCTAAGGTTCTGATGCGTGTGGTCGAGGAGCTGGGCGGGTTTGACCAGGCGATCTTCTATCCGGGTCAGACGCGGATTCATGTCGGATATGGCCCCAAGATGCGCGCAGCGATGCTGCAGAAATCGGCCTCGGGCTATGAAACATACGAGCCGAACGGGGGCCCGCGATGATCTGGCGAATAGCGGGCATCGCCTCGGCCGGCGCCGCCGCTGGCATTCTCTGGCTGACCTTCCTCGGCATCCCGTTGCTGTTGCCGTCCTACCTGTCGGTGCGCGCGGACCTCGAACAGGCCTCGGCCGATCTGAAGGCCCATGGCGTGAGCTTCGACACGAGCGAAACCCGTCGCGATGAGGAGGGGTTGCAATGCCTCGCCGCCGTCGAGGCGGAGCGCAGGTACTGGATAGCGGAAATTGAGCGCAGGGACGCCCGTCAGGCACGATTTGAAACCGCCGGGGCAGTACAGGAGCCGGAGCATGATGAAACGACACTCAGCGAGCCGGAGAGCGGCCTTTGTCCTGGTTTTGACTTCGTGTCTGCTCGCGAGCTGCACGGGGATGCGGGCGATCGGCCGGGCGCCGCAGCCGGACCCGACCCGGATGGATCCCCGGATTTGCGCGGCGAGTGACCCTAAGCCCGAAATTCCCGATGACGCTGGAATTGTCCGGCCGCCGAAGGCGAGCCCGCTGTACGGACCCGCCTTGGCCTATTTCGGGTGGGTCGAGGACGTCAGCGCCTGGGGCGATCGAGGCTGGGCGCTGGTGGCGGTGGCACGTGAGCGGTGCGTCAACCAGCCTGCGCCGGACTAGGCCCGCGCCATGCCAAGGGGCGACAACAATCGCAAGATCACGCAGGCGATGGCCGTCGAGGCCCTGCTTGCGTGTGATGGGGCGATGATCCTGATGCGCGGTCTGGAGTGGCGGGCGGATCGGTCGAAGATGGAGGGGCGGAAACGCGCCGCCTGATCAACCGGCTCAATCATGCAAATCATAACCGGACAGACAGCGCCGGCAACTGCCATCATGGTATCACTTAGGCCATCAATGGCCGGGTAATTGATATGGGGCGGTCGCTAGTCGCGCGCGCCTTCGATAATCGTCTGTGTTCCGGTCATGTCGCATTCCTTGCGGTGTGGGTATTGGGTGTCCGGGTCCGGACTCTAAGGCCACCGGGGCGCTACCCTGCCTCATGACAGGACGCTGATCCGGCTGCAGGCTTGCCTATGCTTCGCTTGCTCCGAGGGGTGCTCCCGCGCTCCACCCAATTCTGTTGCCCGTTCGGGCGAATTGTAACGGGCGGAGTTCAACCCGCCCGGCCTAGCAAGCTAGGGCTTAGTCCGGGATAACCGCCCCGGCGCGGGTACTGACCCTCGGAGCATGAAACAGAGGCCGACCGCAGGGTTAATGTTGTCAGGCCGGGCGTTACTCCGGCTCGGGGGGTTACAAGAAACTTCCCCATAACTACAGAGGCCGCATGATACACGGTAGCGGCATATCAGGCGGGTTAACCCCGCTCCTCCCAAGGCTGGACCCTTGCGTATTTCCGTGATCGTGAGCGCTTCCACTTTCAGCGCCGCTGACAACACCCAATACCTAGCAGATACAGGCGGGGAAGGGAAGCGCATAATGCGCCCCGGCCAGTTTCCCCGATTTTCGCTAAGGTGTTGAAAGTAATGGTGCCGCTAGAGTGAATTGAACACTCGACCTCTCCCTTACCAATACAACGCGCCCCAATATCTTGTGTCTCTTGCGTCTCAACTGTTCCACATATTGTGTCATGTGTCTCAATGTTCTCTTGCCGTTCCGCTATGAAGCGCATTATGCGCCTCCGTCAAGCAGATGCACCGGCAGGAAGTCTGGCGACCATTGCGCGTAGTGCTTCCTCACCACCTCCTCGCTGTCACCCAAGACGGCGGCGACCTGTGCGAATGTGGCCCCCTTCATCAGAAGCCAGCTTGCACATGTCCGGCGTAGATCGTGGATCGTGGCGTCTCTCACGCCTGCCCGTTCGCAAGCGCGCTGCCATGCCCGCTTGATGTCCGTGACCTTCTCCCCCCTCCATTCGATCACATAGACCGTTTGCGCGAGCGCTTTCGCCTCGTCCAGATCGGCCCGCAATTCGCCATTGATCGGCACCACGGCCCGGCGCTTATTGTGTGTAGTTTGTGTGTACCAGACCTGCCCGCGCTCAAGGTCGATTTGCGACCATTTCAGCTCCAGGATTGCGGCTTTACGCTGTCCGGTGTTGATAGCCAGCGAGAGGAATAACCGCAGGTGCGCGCTGGCATGTTCTCGCAGGGCTTCGTATTCGGCGCGGGTCAGAAAGCGATTGCGGGGCGGGTTGTGTCCGGGCGCGCGTATCTTCGGGGCGGCGGCCATCCAGCCTTCAGAAACCCCGAACGCGAGCACTTGACGCAGGAAGCGCAATTCTTTGTCGATTGTGGAGGGTTGAACCGGGCCGGGCCGGGACTTGCCGGAATAGCGGTGTCGGTTCTGGCTGTATTGGCGGACAATCTCCGGGGATATCTGGCCGGGCGAATATCTGCCGAAATGGATGCGGATCGGGCGGAGCGCGGCGCGGATGGACTTCATGCGCTTGCCAGCCGCTTGCCGGTCGCTCTCGTAGGCGTCTGCCAGCTCGTTTAGGTCAAACTCCTCCGGTGGTCTGGCGAGCGTGGCGGTGAAGCTGGCGAGGAACCTTTCAGCCTCTAGCCTGTCCGTTGTGCGTGTCGAAGCGCGATGACTTCGCCCGCCTGCCTGCCAGACAACGTACCACGTCTCGGTTTGCTGTCCGTTGATTCTGGGTCTGGAAAGGCGGTACATGCGCGCTCGTATCTCTCCACGTGCTCAAGGCGAACGCGGGCAGTCTGGCGCGCAATCTGGGTGACAGGCAAGCTTTTCATCACGCGATAGGCCGTGGCGCGTGAGCAGTTCCAGCGCTCGACCAGATCAGATGCAGATAGAAATTCGCTCATGTCCTAGCCTTTCTGGAATGGGGTTAGGGCGGCGCGGGCAGCGACGTAGCGGGGGCTTTCCTCTGGGTCCAGGCCGTGGGAGACATGAATCGCGCCATACGCCTCGGTTAGGGCTTCCATCGCCTTCACCAGAGCATCTACGTCAGCCTGAGTTGGACGAGATTGGGTGTTGGCTCGGAGCGCTCTGGCTGTTTCGAGCAGTTCTTTGTCAGCCGCGCACCGCTCGCAGGCGGCGGGCCCTCCGCACCGGACCTTCATCCCGTCAGTGCGCGGCACGACATACCCATGACCGTGAGTGGCAAATGTGGTTTCGATGAGCGGGGTCGGACCCTTGTTTGCCCAATACGTTCTTTGCACATTTTGCAAAGAAGTCGCCTCATCGTCCAACTCGTGCAATTTCTGCACATGTTGCACGCCTACGTCAGCCTGTGATGGGGTGGCCTTTGGCTGCGTGTCCTCGCTCTCGCTGCGGGCCGCTTGTTCGAGCCATTCATTGCGCGCATTCCGATGGCCCCACGCGCGGTGCATGAAGGCGCTGCGCTCGCCTCTAATGAATGCCGCGATGGGCCGCATGGCGACCCGACACTCAGCCGATCCCGAATTTCGCGAAATCCGCATATTGGTCAAAAGCCGGTGATTGGTTTGCCGGGCCTGCCGAACACACGACCGGGCATGTTCAAGTTCAAGATCGGCCAAGCCCTTCCAGACATCTTGGCCCGGAGCGTCAGCGCAGGCAACGGAGCGAGCATCGCGAGCCATATCTTCTTCATCAGTCATGGTGTTGATCCTTCTGGATAGCCAAATGCCCCCAGGGTTGCGCGGACAAAGGGGAAAGTGAGCGCGATAAACATCGGCACGACAAACACCAACCCGATAGTGTATTTGGCCACGCGGTCTTCTTCGGGCGGTTCCCAAGCCACCAAGCACAGGATGGAAATTATGGCGGCTATGGCAAAACTGGCTTGTTCTATGCCCATCATCCTTCTCCTGTATTAGAGCGAAGCCATTGGGCGAAACTGCACCAGACACCTTCGCGACCTGGCTTACCGTCTTCGCGCCATTCGATTTTGCGGGCATCCGCATCCTTCGCCAGCCTTTCACGCTCTTCCGCTGCCCCTTGTGCGCGGGCTTCGGCTAGCAAGGTTTCCACACATACAGGGGAGGTGTCAGGCTTGGGGGTGTCGAGAGCGGCGGCAAACTTTTCTGCCAAATCCGCAACATCAACATCATCCATGCAAACCCCGTGACCGGAGTCGTCATTTGTTCGAATGCGCGCCAAGAAATCTCGCGCAGTCTCTTCCACATCACTCATGGCTGTCTCCAATCGTCAGGCCAGCATTCACACGCTCTTGCACAGCCTCTGTGTCATCCCTGACGCCATCGCCATGAAGCTCTCCATTGGTGGCACGCTCTGCTCGCTGCGTGTCCTGCGCTGGTGGGACGGGGTCGATGAAGTCCACGTGTTTGCAGCGCTCTGCCAACTGATCGGCCCGCGCTTCCGCGATCATGTAGACGTGCGGGCCTTCGTACTTGTCGCGGATATGGCGGGGCGTGGCGCGGGCCGATGCCTCCTCCAGCGAGTAGCGCCCGGCTTCTGATTTCAAAGGTGTGTAACCGGAATAATTCGGGCGCCAGTAGAGGGCGCGCTTGAGGAGCAGATATTGCCCCGCACACCCACCAGAGGAAGCCACACCTTCACTGTCTGAGAGGGCGCGCTCGCAGATGTTGACGATTTCCGATGCCCGGTAGTTGTCGCCTTCGGCGCGTCCCGTTGCGATGATTTCGGCAAACTTCTTGGCGGTGCGCACAGCCTCCACCAGCTCACCATTACCCTTGGTATAGCCAGAGGAGAGGAGGGCGGTGGCGAGGTGGCGGCGACGTCCGGCCGTGTCGCTCGCGTCTTCGGAAAACAGCCAGGCCTGTTCAATCGCCGCGATTTCGGCTTCCAGTTCTTCACGTTCACTCATTGGGTTAATCCCCCGGCAGAATTCGAGGCGGCATTGTCCATCCGCATTGATTGGCCAAGCGGGGTGAATGCGGCGGCGAGCTGAATCAGCATTTCCGTTCGCGCCTCTTCCGGCACAGCGCCTATAAAGAACGCCATCACGGACATCGTCGCGCCCATCCAGTCCTCAAAGTCAGGGTCGCCAACGGCCTGCGCCAGGCTCTCAGTTGTCCATCCATCCATTGCGCACTGAACGGAATAGGCCAGAATCTGGGGTGACGAGAGGTCGCCGCCTCGTGCGCGCACCATTCTCTTTGCGGCTGCCTGAATGGCCTTAGCCGCACGGATCTGCTCTGGCGTGGGTGATGGCTGCTCGACGGCCTCCATTCCCAAGTCTGAAACAAAGTCCTGCAACGTGGCGCCTGTCTCACGTTCACTCATTGTCCTGTCCTTGTTGTTGTGGTGGCTCCGCTTCGCTCTCGATGAGGTCGGCGACGTTTCCGCGATGTACGGAAAACTCAATGCAGCAAACCCAGGGGTTCGCATCCCAGCCGAAGCCGCGCGGGGCGTTGATGCTGTCCCAGAGGGTGCGAAAAGCGGCTCGTGGATCGACCTCCCAATCAGGCCAATGCCAGCCGTAGTCGTCATTGCCCGGATACCCGTCGCGGTCCGGGATGCCGAACTTGAACAGCTTGCCATCTTTGGAAATGGCGGCGAGACCTTCCGCCCGCGCATCCGCCTCACTGATCTGCTTCACCCGCTCGACCCGAACGTCTGTTACCTTGAGGGTGAGGCGGGAGGCCCAGCGAGGCATGTGCATGGCGGCGCGAAGGCGTCCGGCCCTGTTCATGGGGTCGTAACCGCTCCAGCTTCCATCAGCGGCGTACTGCACACAGCAGGCGTCGAATGGTATGTCGCGCGGCGGGTCGTCGTCGTAGACCGCTTCGGAGCGCCAGCACTCCCGGACATAGAGGAGGTCGCCGGGGACAAAGGGAACGCGGAAGGTTGGCGGGCACTGCCGATCATCAACCTGCCACCAGCACCACCGATCCGACATGCCGCGCGGATTTTCGTCCGTCCGGCGCTTCGAGCAATAAGAGTCGATATAGGGCGCATCGTGGATTTGCTTGTGGCTTGGGTGGCAATCCTTGTTGGGAGCGGGCGGGACATCTGCCAGCACCCGCCTGGTCTGCGTCTTCCGCCCACTCAGAAGCGCGGAGACCATCGCCCCGGTGAATGCTATCGGTCGAATTGTCATCAGCTCATTCCTCCAAACACGGCCACAGCAAACAGAGCCAGCACGGCCCATAGGGTGAAGTCCCGGCGGCGGGTCATGACAGGTCACCAATCAGAAAACCCGCAAACAGCGCGAGAAGCAGCGCGCCGCCCCCCTCCCCGATGGGTCGCAGCCAATGTCGATAGTGATTGGAAAGATGGCCTCGTTGCTCGATCTCCATCATGTCGATACGAGTTGCCACGGCGTATGATGCCCCAGCCCGAAGTCCGAGCCTTATTGCCCCTACAAGCGCAATTGTTGATGCAATGATGGTCCAAGTCATGCGGCACGCTCCATCTCGGCGGCGTGTCCACCCCATTGGGCGGCGGCCGCATTCATCATTCCGGGAAAGGACCGGCTGCGCAGGCGGGCGCGCTCAGGCCCTGGCGGCATCCGGTGGACTCGGTTCCAGCGCTTCCATTCGTCGGTGTTGCGCTCTGGCTCGGTCAGAACGCAGGTCGGTTTGAGGGCGGGCAGGCCGCGCAGATACCAGCCAGTGTTCTTGTAGGCGGGCTCGCCAAACCAGAAGGGCTGCACCATGTCCGGCTGCGGCAGGTCCTCCGGCATCCGACGCTTGGCCAGATCGTTCATTTCCGGGTTCTCGATTGCCTTGCGCGGGATCGGCGCGTTCCAGCAGGTCGTGAAGATGTCCACGCCCTCCTCGAATTCGGCCTTCATGTCGCCCCAGGAGCGCCCGGCTGGCAGCTTCTTCGGAAGGGTCCATTCCCCCGGGCCGCTCATCCATCGGCGCCCGGACCGACACAGCCGCGTGCAGGGTGGGTGCATCACGGCGAGCAAGTCCCACCCCTCAGCCAGGATGCCGTCGCGGATGTCGCAGATGATGTGGCGGTTGGTCTGGTCTTCTGCCGGTTCGATGTCGCAGGACCAGACATCGTGACCAAGCGCAGCGAATGCGCGGCGGGCGATGCCGGATGTCTCGCAGCCAATCAGAACTTTCATGCTGCACGCTCCATGCTTTCATTCATCGCTTCCCATGCGGTGCGCTTCTCATCGGGTGAGAGGCTGGCCAGCAGGGGGCGGTTGGCTTCGATCAGCTGGTCGCGTGTCATCGGGGAGACGCACCACAGCCGGGTGACGGCGAGGATCCAGTCGAGACGTGTCATGCGCCCTCGCTGAGTTCGCGACGGCGCCGGGCGATCAGGCGATCGATTTCGGCTTGCTCGCTCTGGTGAAGGTGAAGCCGGGTTTCGGACAGGTTGAAGACGAGCACCCGTTCCTCGAGGGCGTCTTCGCAGGTCGCCTGGCGCAGATCGCGCTTGTAATCGGCAATGCGCCGATCGATCTGGCTGTTGGGCGTCACGCTGGGGCGGTGGAAGTGGGCGGGGGTCATGTCAGGCCGCCTCGCGTTCGTCGCTGCTGCTGACGGCGGTCGGCACATGGCGGGCGATCAGGTCGCGCAGGCGCATTCGTTCGCGCATGCCATCATGACGCAGGTGGAAATTGATCTTGGCGACCAGGCGGCCGGCATCCCAGATCGTACAGCTGCCAATCCCGATCGCGAGCCGGGACAAATATCCCTGTGTCACGCCAATGCGGTGGGCGAGCGACTTCTGTTTGAGCAGGGACATGCCCTGCCAGCGCTGCAGATAGTGCGCGCGCAGGATGACGCGGGGCGCTGAGTTGAGGGGCAGGTCGCTCATCGCTTGCAGACTTCCAAGTCTGTCACGTCAACCCAGTCGCGCTCCCATCCCGTCATTGGGAGATCGTCCGCAGCGGACTCGGCCTTTTCTTTCGCCTCTTCCGCCGACCGCGCTTCGACCTCGATATATTGGGTAGCGGTGATTTCGGCGGTGACCTTGATCTGGTATTTTCTCGGCGATTCGCCATTGGCGTGATCGTCCCAGAGCCCCTTTTCCCGAAGCACGGCCTCTGCCTTGCCGTAGGGCAGGTTCGCGAGTTCTTTCAGATCAATTTCGCTGACATCAGCCATCACGCACCCCCTTCGATCAGCCGAAACCGGCGCGGAAAGGCGATGACCTTGCCGCTGGGGCGGGGCGGTGTTCCGACGCCCTCGGCGGGGACCAGGCAGACGTGCTTGCTGCCGGGATTGGATTGATAGATCGCCTGATCGCGCGGGAAGGGGGAGCGCCGTGCCCGCGCCAGTGTTTCGAGCGCGGCGGTGTTGCGGGCCATTTCGGCGATGGCATCGTCCAGCTCGCTCATGACGTCACCGGAGCGGTGAAGAGCGCCAGGGCGATCGGGAGAGCCAGCAGGGCGAGGGCGGCGGCTGCCTGCAAGATCATGGGCGGTTCGCTGCGGCGATGCGCGCGCGGATCATCGACCCGCGGCGCTGGGGCCACCTTGATGAAAAGCGGTCGCAGGCTGGCCGGCATCAGGCCGTCGATCGGGTCGAAGTCTTCCACGTTGACCGGCTGTGCTTGCTGCCCAGCGGATTGCGTGGTGAGGTTGCGTCGTGTTCCACGGGGAGAGGAATGGGGCGAGATGGTTCTTCGATCGGTCATGGTGATGATCCTTTGTGTGATGGTCGTCACGCTGGGGAGTGGTGTTGCGCGGGCGCAGGAGGCGGGCGCCGTGTCGTCAGAAGAAGACGGGGCCGAACGCGCCCATGGCCGCCCAGCAGAGCATGGCCATGCCGATGCCCCCGATCATGAGGATGGTGCCGACAGTCGAGAAGAGCCGCTGCGGGACGCTCCCCTTCGGCCGCTCGCTGAAGTCGCGCTGGGAGACCCAGTGGAGCCACAAGAACAGCGGCATGAGGCTGACGAGCAGGGCGAGGGGAAAGGCGATCAGCTCGACCGAGGTTGGACCAGGGCGGACGTAGCGGCTGCGATCTCTGCTGCCGCCGCCGTCGTTATGGCCGGCATCAGCTGGGTCGCGCTCAATTTCCTTCGCAAAACCTTTGAGCAAACCCGGGCGGCGGTCGTTCAAGCGGCCCGGGCGAGCGTGGCCGCCGAGGCTGGAGCTGACGCCGCTCACGTCGCCAACAGGACGGCTCGAGAGATGGGCAGGGCCCAGGTCCGAGCCTATCTGCGGATGGGAACTGCGGACTTGCTGGTACACAACCACACAATCAAAGCGGTGATCCCCGCTGAGAACACCGGCTTGTCTCCTGCTAGAGTTGAAAGGGTCGAGGCGACGCTGATCGTGCACCCCAGGCCAGGCGACGATGAGGTTGTAGAGGACATCGTGATAGAGCTCACCACAGAGGAAGGCCCGGTCATCTCTGGCGGTGGTCATGAGCCGCTCGGTGTTGTCTGGGACGACACGCATGAGCAGTTTCTCGAGGCCAGACGGGAGTTGGGCGGGCACTTTGCGTGCGAGATCTTCGTGAAAGTCGTTTACACGGACGTGTTCGGGGTCGTTTGCACTGTCGCCGCGCGATTTGTCGGCGACAGGTTCGTGGCCAAGGTCGATCCAAAAAGACGAGAAGGCACTCTGGGTGGCCACACGATCGCCCTGGTGGTCGGTAGCGAGCCCTGACACGGGTTCGCCGCCAATCAGCGTCAAAATAATTCCAACAATCCAAATCGACATCGCATCCTCCATTGGGGGCTCATGTCGAACGCTACAAGCAGTAGCGTTAGCGGTCAATACTATTTGTATCGTTCAGTGGCGCTAGGCGTAGCACAGCAAAAAGGCGGCGCTTGGTAGGGCGCCGCCTTTAGGACTCGATGTTGGTGTGGTTACTCGCTTCCGGGTGTGTTTTCGGAAATTGGCACAAGCTGTAGGATGACCGGATTGGGCACGAGGTCGTTCATGGCGCCTGTGCCCGCGTCGACAGCGGCCCCGATTATACCCCCAACCAGCACGTTGCCGGCCATAGCCGCACCACCTTGGCCAGATATCTGGTAGGTGACATTGACTGTCACGGTTTCATAACCGTCCCGCTCAACGGTCGCAACAAACTCAGATCGTCGAGGCATCTTGATGGCGCATGGAGTACTGGCGCAGTGGTATCCGTTTGAAGTGGAGACCTCCGCGCCAGGTGGCGTTGTCTCGATTACCCATGTGTCCTCCGTGCCGCGGGTAATGGTCGAGCAACCCGCGAGTGCGGCGACTGCGCAAAGTCCAATTATATGTCGCATAATGTGTCCCCTGTTGATTGACCGTAATACTTACCCAGACTTGCGTCCGTTTTGGGTGTGACCTTGATCACGGGCGAGGGCGCGCAACATTTGGAGTGCGGCTGGCTTGTCCCGATCCGGAATGTTTCCCCAAAGAGTGGTCACCTGGGAGGTGTCGTTCTCAGAGTCGCCTTTCCCTGTTAGCAGCCAGTCGAGGTCAACTTTAAACAACTTTGCGATTTCCGCCACGCGATTGGTTGGGGGAGTCCGGTATCCGCTTTCATAGTGGCGATATGCGGCGCCCTTCATGCCAAGCCGCTTCGCAGCCTCCTCGGCTTGTGAAAAACCTGCGGCCAATCGGGCTCGGCGAATGCGTTCAGAAATATCGCTCATGCCCGAAACTGTACGGAGTCGCGCGCTACTAAAGGGCGCGAAAAACTGTTGACGACGGTCGCTACGATAAGTAGCGTGCCCATATGTCGAAGTTTCACTCATTCCGCGACCTCATAGACCGTTTTGGCCAGCACGACTTGGCTCGTGCAGTGCAGCTGAAGCCCGTCTCAGTGCGCGCGTGGCATATCCGAGACAGCATTCCTCCGGCGCACTACCCGCGAGTAGTCGAAGCAGGAGAAGAATTGGGTGTTTCTGGTGTGAGCCTTTCTGAGCTGTATCGGCTCGCTTCGGCCCGTAGGCCCAAAGCGCGGTCGAGGGCGGTGGGCTGATGTCATCCGTCACGCGCCAAGCGCAAGCACAGTTCGGTTGGGGTGATGTTGGCAACAACCGCCAGCTCGCGATGCAACTCCCGCAGGAGGCCGACCGCCGCATATCGCGTGAGGATGCGCGTGAAGCTGATATCGCCGCAGGTGATCTGGATATGCATCCGGTCGTCGCGCCATTCGGCTGTGGGCGGCTGGTCGATGTGCAGGGTGGCAGTGAGTGGCATGTGTCCTCCGAAGGTTTCCTGAATGCATCGTCAGGTTGCCTATTGGGGAGGACAGAATCTGTCGCGAGTGTGGCCACGCTCTCACCTTTTGCGAATATTGGTATTCCCGGGAGGTGCGCGTGATGTGGCCCTTCCGCTTTAAGCCGGACTGTCAAAGCCTTCCGCCGGAACATGTGGAGCCATGTGGCTGTTTTGTCAGGCACGAGGTTGAGCCGGGTGTTGCCCGGCTGGGTCCGCCGGACCCGGACGGGCGTGTCTGGCACCGCGCTGATGGCGTGAGCGCTGGCACCTGTGGGGGCCATGCCCGCCAGGGGCTCGAATACGATTACGATGGCCGCTGGAACTTCGCTCGGCGGGTCCAGGATTTCGACCTGGCGCGATATGCGGTTTTCGTGGGCGGTGCCCGCCTGAATCCGGCGCGGCTGCGCATGGGCCTTAACGGGTTGATCGAGGCGAGGGTCGGCAACACCTGGGTCGGCATGGGAAGTAGCGACCTGACCCTTGTTCCTCTCGACCTGCTGGCCGGGGAGGGCGAACAATGAGTCGTCCGGCGCGTCTATTGGCCCTTGTGGGTATTGGTTATCAACCGAATGGGTCGCCAGCTGTGCGGGCAATGCACGGTTATTTGGGCCTGTGTCGCCTTGCCGTCTATCGAGTAGACGCGAATGCCTGCCTTCAGGCGCCCGCCCCGCGCGCCGCCGGTGAGCTCCAGCTCTACAAATTGATGCTCGGCCGGCACCTTTCCGCCGAAGCTTTCGACGTATTCGCGCAGGTTGTCGGGCCGTTTCTTCAACAAAATCAGGTTGGGCGTCATCGCGCGGACCGTGCAGCGATGGGTTGCACTCGCCTGGACGGGTTCGAACTGAATGGCCAGGACGTCTCTGGAGCGATGGCTGTCGAGCCTGCGCGCCATCAGTCGGCTTCTGTCCTTCAGAAAGATGGCCAGTTGCGCCACCGCAATGACCGCCGCGGCGAGCCATTGGGCGATTTCGTTGATGCGCGTCCAATCGAGAGCGGCGGTCCATTCCATGACCACAGGTTTGCAACGAGTCCGAATGGCGCTCAAGCGGCACCCCGTCCAATCCTTGCGCAGAAAGCCCTTTGCCATGACCCAGACGCCTGCCAGTCTTGCCCGCATGAACGACACCGAGTGGAAGCAGCTGGAGGGTCAGCGGATCATGGCGGCGCTGGGGGGCATAGCAGCCCTGCCAGGGGCGGCCCTGATATCGCTGGGTCCGGCGGGCGCCCCGCTGTTTGCGACGGCGCTGGTGCTGGTGGCTGGTGCCTATGTGTGCTGGCTGTTCACGGACAACATCTATCACCTGAGTGTGCTGGTGAGGGATCGTGGCAAAATCCGGTTGTTCCTGCCGGCCATGATGTCGCTGGGGACGCCCCTGCAAATGTCGACCATTCTTTACGGTGCCGGGTCGCTGGTTTGCACGATCGCCGGCATGATCGGCGCGCATGGCGCGTGGCGGGTTCCGGTGTCGGTGGATGTCGGATTGGTCATCACGCTGGGGATCGCGCTGGCTATGCTGGCACACGTATTGACCATGCACCGGCGCCTCAATCGTCTGCGCGACGTGGTGCGGCGCTATTCCTTCGTGTGGCGTCGACGCCAGCAAGGATTGGACGTCGCCGGCTGACCGCGGCGCCTCGGCCTCTTCGCGCTCAAACCACAGCATATCCAGCCCTTCCATCGCAAGAATTCCCCCTGCCACCTTTACCCGGTGCCCCGCGTCGAGCGGGCCGGGCCAACACGGCTTCCATGTGCCGGTCCGGGTGCGTTTGCGCCGGGGCTGGCATCAACCGCAGGGCAGGGGCCGGCGTCAGCCGAGCAATAGTGCTGCGGAATGGTCGCAAGCTCGACATTTCAGTTTCCCAAATCCCGCACGCCGGCATCCCCCGTCCGGCGCTGCGGTCTGATGGCCGGTGCGGGGCGTGTCTCCCTGATCTCACTGCGCGCCGTATCGGCCATCGCTTTGTCCAATCCGTCGTGAGCCATTTGCGCCCCTTCCATGCTGCCAGAATGGCCGCTCGGAGTGGCTTCGTCACGATCAGCCGCCAACGGAACGCATCATGAACACAGAGCGTGCCATCAAAATCGAACGCTGGCTGGCCTGCCAGTTTCACACTGACAATTTCCGGGGAGGGTTCCAGGCAGCGGCCGGGTGGCCGGATAGTCCGATCAAGCCCGCCGTTCTGGCCATGGTCGGCCGCGGTGAGCGCCGGTTACGGGTGGGTGATGCCCTGTGGCTGTGCGCCCGCAATGACCGCGCGGATCTGCTGCGCGCCCTGGCCGATCTGATTGACGCCCAGGATGGGCCCGGCGCCATCGCCAAGCTGGCGCACAGTGATGTGTATGTCAGCGCGGATCTGGCTCGCACGGTCGATGAGGCCGAGGAAGACGGGCATCTGAGCCATCGTGAAATTCTGGATATCAGGCAAGCAGCCGATGTGAATCTGCAGCATGCGACCGAGCTGCATGCGCGCAGCCAGCGGCTGACCGCCGGGCCGGTGGAGGATTGATGTGATGACGGACCTGGTTGTTCTGGCCGCCTGCCGCCGGGCCGCTGATGCTGAGAAGCGCTTGCGCCTGGCGCCGAAGGGCACCCGCCGGGTCCGTGATCATGAGTTTGTGATGGCCCGGGCCGCCCAGTTGCGGGCCGAGCTGGAAGTTTCGAAACCGACGCCGCGGCGCTGAGCCGGGGCTTCAATCAAAGAGGAGCGTGGAAGCATGGCTTTTGCGGACGATACCGGCTTGCCGGAAACCGGAGACGCTGGCGCGAGCCAGACGGCTGCCACCCGGGAGCAGCTGAAATCCTTCGTGGCGCGGATCGAGCGCCTCGAGGAGGACAAGGCCAATGTCGCGAGCGACATCAAGGAGGTCTATTCCGAGGCGAAATCGACCGGCTACGACACCAAGATTCTCCGCAAGGTCATCGCGCTTCGCAAGATCGACCGCCACGAGCGTCAGGAAGCCGAGGCGCTGCTCGAGATGTATCTCGGCGCGGTGGAGGGCTGATCCGATGGAGATTCACCCAGTCATCCTCGCAGCGCTATACGGGCTGGCCGGCTTTGGCTGGTGGGCAGCGTGTTCCGAGAATGAACGCGAGTGGGTAGCGCCGCTTGTCTATGCCGTGTTCTGGCCGCTGACGGCCTTTGTCGCTCTGGCCTGGTGCTTGTTGATGGCCGGGGCTCGTACCTTCGAACGCCTGACGGCGCGGGGCGGGCGGTAAATGACCCTGACGCTGTCCCCATTTGCCCAGAAGCGCCTGAAGCGGATCGAGCAGGCCAACCGTGCCCGCGCGCGTCGCATGGGGTGCAATGCGGTGCCGGTAGATTTCATCGCGGTGCTGGAGGCTCAGGCTTGGGCTTGTGCCATCACGGGTGACCCGCTGGATCCGGACCTCGCCCCGCCGCACGGGGACAGCATCAGCCTGGAGCATCGCAACCCGCTTTCGAATGGCGGGGCCCATGACGCGGGCAATGTGTGCGGTGTCAAGCTGGCCGAGAACCTGAAGAAGGGCCGCACGCAGGACACGCCACGAGCGGCCAAGGCCAAGCGCCAGGCGGCGAAGTTCGCCCGGCCCGTCATTGGCCGGTCCTGGGATGATGAGGAAGACGATCTGGACGAAGCGCCAGCTCGGCCACGTCGCTTCGACGACAAGCCCGCGAAACTGAAGACACGCCAGAAACGCAAGATCCGCGGTGGCGGCTTCCAGACCAACAAGGATGGTCTCTGGAAAGCCAAGATCGGCGGCGGCGTGGAGAGGAGGAAGTGATGCCCAAGGCACCAACGCCCACGCCCGTGAGGACCGTGATCGAGTTCGGCGACATATCAGGGCTGCCCTGTTTGCTGGATCCGAACCGCGCACCGGGCGTGCAGCTGAATCTGGGCTGCGCGGCCGGACTGCAAGCCAGCATCACCCTGACCGATGAACAGGCCGACTGGCTGATCGGGCAGTTGCAGCGTGCGCTGCACCACGCCCGCACCCAGGCGCCCACCCAGACACAAGAGGATGAACCGGCATGACGCAGAAATTCGATTGGACTTTGTCGGCGGAAGCCAAGTTGCGGGAGCTTTGGGAAAGTGGCGTCAGTGCGACTGTGATTGCCAATGCGTTCGATGGCGCGGTGAGCCGTAATGCGGTGATCGGGAAAGCGAGCCGCCTTGGCCTGCCCGGCCGCAAGGTGGGCCGGTCCCTCCGCAAGCCGTCCGGGCCGCCAAGCGTGAGCGCTGGTGTGGTGAAACCAGGCGGGACGGGTGGTGGCCTGCGCTTTGGCCGGCACGAGCCGGGGGTCAAGCCCCCGACGCCGCTGGCAGCGCCTGATGTGGTGCCTGTGGGTGTTCCGGGCGGTGTGGCATTTGCCGATCTGAAGCCGGGGCATTGTCGCTTTGACGTGTCGGGTGCGCGCCACCCGGAAAACTATCGCTTTTGCGGTGCCGATCGCGAGTCGGGCAGTGCCTATTGTGCGGCCCATCGCGCCAAGACCATCGATAAGGCGGCGACCCGCAGCGCGGAGAAGCGCAGCGAACGGGCGGCCAACTATGCCCGCCGCAAGGGGGTGGCCTGATGCAAGCTTTGACCCAAGCCGAACGGGATGAGATCCAGCGTGCCGAAACCCGCCAGCGGCTGTCTGCGCCGACTGTGAGTGACCTTATCGATCGAGCGTCGGCCATTTATGGCGTGTCGCCTGCCGCCATCTTGGGGCCGCGTCGGACGTTCCGTTATGTGCGCGCTCGTCACTGGGTGTTTCACTGGGCGTTGGCCGCAGGTCGCAGCAGCGCCAGCGAGATTGGCCGGCGGATGAATCGGGACCATTCCAGCGTGCTCTACGGCGCCGCGGCCCATGCCATCCGCCATCGACTGCCGGTGTTGAGCGCGTGCTGTGCTCGCAAGCTGCAGCGCACGGCATCGCTGGCCACCTACTATGAGGGCCCGGAGCCTGGTCTTGTAAGAGGCTTTGACCTGGCCGCATGCAAGGCCTGGCGCGCCCTGTCCATGGCGGGGAGGGTGGCATGAGCCATGAGGCGACCAATTGGGCGATCAAGCAGCGAGGCCTTAAGCCTGGTGCCAAGCTGGTGCTTTGGCATCTGGCCGATTGCCACAACGGGCATACGGGCCGGTGTGATCCGTCGCAGGGCTTGCTGGCGCATTTGTGCGAGATGAGCCGGTCGACGCTGAACGTGCATTTGTCGGCGCTCGAGGCGGCGGGGTTGATCCGCCGCGTGCAGCGCTCGGACCGGGTGACGCGTCGGCAGCAGAGCACATTTTATGTTCTGGGTGTCGATGGCGGCAAACCGCAGGCGGCACAAGATGTAGAGGGCCAGACACAAGATGTTGTGCCTCCGTGTCCGGAAACCGGACTCGGAACGGAAGCGGAACAAGCTGACGACCCGTGTCCGGAAACCGGACTCGGAGCCGTGTCCGGAAAATCGCAAAAGCCGTGTCCGGAAAATGGCGTTTCCCGTGTCCGGAATCCGGACACAAACCCTGTAAGGGAACCTGGAATAGAACCTACCCCCCTACCCCCCGGCGGGGGGAGAGAGGGATTTGATCTGTTCTGTTCGGTTTTCCCGATGGAGCGTTCGGGGAATGTGAACCTGAAGCAAGCCCGATCGGATTGGCGCAAGGCTGTCGATGCGCTGGGGCCGGAAGCGGTGCTGGCCGCCGGCAGGGCGTATGCGGCGGTGGTGAGCAAGAACGGGCAGATCCCGTGCGGCCTTCGCCGGTTTCTCGATCTCAACTCCAAGCGCGGTCTGGTTCGCCAATGGGTGCCCCGTGAGGCCATCGTTCTGGAACCGGCCCAGCTGACCGATAGCGAGGAGCATCAGTTCCTGGCATCGGCCCGAGAGTCCGGGACGGCGGAGCGAGACATCCGGCGATGGGCGGCGCCTGGAGCGTTCCGGTTTCATCGGGAAGGGGCCCAGCTGGTGGCGGTCATGCCGTCTGGCGAGGTGGAGTTCCGCCGTTCGTTCGAGGCGCTGATTGCTGCCAATCAGCTCAGCGTGTGGTCGGAAGCCTTTCTGGCTCGCCGGCAAGAGCGGCGCAGCGGACGGGGTGCAGCATGACCGAACATGATTGCCCCATTTGCCGCCTTCTGCGCGACCGGATCGAATATCTCGAGGAACGCCTGGAGCGGGCAGAGCAGGCCGCAGAGCAAGGCATCCTTCACGCGCCCTTCGAATGGGCATTGAACCGCCAACAGGAGGTGGTCGCCCGGTGTTTGGCCCGTGGTCCGGTGACGGTCGATGGCCTCCTCGCTGCCCTCGAGCATGATCAGCCGACTGCGGATGGTCGATCCCGCAAGCATGTTCGCGTGTTGGTGACGGGCCTGCGTCGCCGGGTGTCGGATTTGGGCTGGATCATCCTGGGTGCCAATCGCTCACCGGTCGGGGCCTATCGCATGCTTCCTGAGCAACAGTCCGCGTTCCAGGCCGCGATGCGCGGTGACGCGGACGCTGCCTATCCCAGCATCATCAGTCGGAGCAAAGCCGCATGATTAACCACCGTCGGGGGCAGAAGCGCGTCTACAAGCCGCTGGGGCATTTGTTGAAGGAAGCGGCCACGCGGCCGCCCACCGAAACTGCCAAGCCACGTCGCACGCCCCGCAAGGTGAAGCGGCGGGAGGTCGAGAACCGTGGGCTGAGCGCCAATGACCTCGATACGCTGGGGGATCTGGATTGGTATCTGATCCGCGTTCCCTCGGGTAAGGAATTCGTCGCCGAGCGCATTCTGGATGATGCGGGGCTGATTGTCTTCGTGCCTACCGAGACCAAGTTCCGCAAGGTCAATCGGATGGCCAAGACCAAGACCGAGATGCGGTTTGCTCTGATCCCTGGCTATTGCCTGATCGGGATATACCGCGGCGACGCCAAGACGGTCGACGCGCAATGGGCCAACCTGTTCCGGTTCCGGCTGGTCCGCGAAGTAATCGGGCACGACGGGCGGCCGATGGTGCTGCCGTATCGCCAAGTGCGGGCGTTGCTGGTCCGCCATTCGCGTGGCGAGTTCAACGCACCCGACTCCCAGCGATGGATGCGCACATATCGCGAGTTCGAAGCTGGCGACCGGGTGGAAATCCTCGAGGGGCCGTTCGAAGGGCATGTGGCTGAGGTGACCGAGATCCGGGGGCAGCAAGCCCGAATGGTGTTGCGCTTGTTTGGCGCAGAGCGGGCCGTCGATATTCCAGTGATCGCGCTGGGGCGTGCCGCATAAGCTTGTGAGCTGACCGATCGGGAAGGGGGGACAGGCGTCGGTTTGTTCCCCCTCTTTTATGTCCAAAATTGAACATTTATCCGCGACTCTGTGCACAATATATGGCATAAATAATGGGCCGGGCGGGATGGTCCCGACCGGCACAAAAAGGAGACGACAATGTCATATGAGACGGCGTCAATTCTCCTGCTAATCGCTCAACTGGTGGTCTCGGTCGCCAACTTGGTCCACCGGAAGAGCGAGTAGACAGGGGGGTGGCTCTCGCGAAAGCGGGGGTCACCTCCCGCCCTTATAGAGGAAAACCGATGACAGGGGAAGAATTTCAAGCGTGGATGGACCATATGGGCTTGCGTAAAGCCGCCGCGGCCCGGGCACTGGGCGTTGCGCGTGGCACTGTGGATGCCTGGTTGCAGAACGGTGTGCCCAAGCTGGCTGCGCTGGCGTGTGCAGCACTGGCGTTCGATCTGCCGCCGTGGCGCCGTGAGAAAGACCTTGACGAAAACCCGCGCGGCACCTGAAAGTGGTGTCCTTGAAGGGTTGCGGCCCCGCATTGACATGCGAGGCCGCAGAGGGGCCGGCCACCCGGCTGCGGGAACTGACCAAGATCATTCGAGAGCTCAATACAGACCCGGGGCAAGGCGCGCCAACGCCTTGCCCCTTGAATGTCGGTCTGACGCGCCGGTCTGGTCAAGCAGAACATCTGCTGAAACCGCGTCTAAATCCGCTCAATCGCTATGATTTTGGGGGTTGACGGGGCCAAGCTACTGACCATTCCACGACACCGGCGGAAGAAATGGGGAACAAATAGGCTTGTTTTGTTCCGCAAATCAGATGATCTTCGAATCAAGGACGACCTGCGACCCGACGGCACCCCGAGCCAAGAACATCATAATGGGGCGAGCCGCGGCAGACCTGGGCTAGCGCAAAGCGCCGAAATAGCCGATGGGGTCAATGTGTCCAAAGCCCACTCACGCCGCCCAATGGGCGGCTTTTTCGTGTCTGCTCGCTGCCCTTGTCGATGGGCGCGATCACGATGGAGAGCACCCATGCCGCAACCTGCCACTATCTGCTCCGCCTGTCGGCATTGGAGCTTTTCCCGCCAGGGCAACAGCAAGCGCGCCGGCCATTGTCGCCGCCATGCGCCGCGCCCGGTGGAGACTGGCGGACCGGTCACCGATACGCAGTGGCCGGTGACGCTCGAGGACGACGGCTGCGCGGAGTTTGTTGACGCATCTCAGCGGATGGCAATCGAGCCGGATGTCGAGGCCGCCGAGCCTGCACAGGACAAGCCGGTCCGTGCGCCGCGGGCAACATCGAAGGGCGGCAAAAGCCGCAAGACCCGCTAGTCCATGATTTCCGGGTTTGACATCCGGACCAATGTTCGCGAATTCCGGCGCGGCCTGAACCGCGTAGAGCGCGACCAGCTGCCGTTCGCGGTGTTTCGTGCGGTCAATCATGTCGTGCAAGGGGCTGTCACGCACAATCAAAGGGCCATGCGCCGCTCATTGGATCGGCCCAAGCCCTTCACGCTGCGGGGCATCTATCCGCGGCGGGCCCGTTATCGCCGTGGACAAAGGGCGGCAGGGCTGGCAGCGGCGGTTACCACGGCCAGCCTGATGTGGCGTGAGTTCGCAGGCAAGGGGACGGCAGCAGGGCAATACCTGCGGCCGCAAGTGTTCGGAACGCCGCGGCTTGTGAAGCGCCATGAGGCATCGCTGCGCCGCCGGGGACTGATCGGTCGTTCGTCATTTCTCGTGCCGGCGCCGGGTCAGCGCCTGAACCAATACGGCAACCTGCCCCGCGCGACATATGTGCGACTTTTGTCGGCGGTCGGGGCGTCATCGGATGGCACCCAGAACCGCACCAGTCGCAGCCGATCGCGAAATCAGCGTCGCCGCGATTTCTTCGTGCCCAAGCGGGGTGGTCAATTGTCGCCGGGCGTCTGGGAGCGCAAGCGGAACGGCGCGATCAAGCCCGTGTTGATCGAGGTGCGCCAGCCGCAATACCGACGTCGATACGATTTCTTCGGCACCTCAGACGCGTTCGTGCGTCGCCAATTGCCGGTCAGCCTTCGCCTCGCGATGCGCCAAGCCATGCGGACCGCGCGCTAAAAAGGTCAACGCTGTCAGCGGCTTCGAGGCCCACCACCCCCACCCCGCTAGGTTCTTCCGAGGCCCTCCGGGACGTGGGTATGTTCGGTC